>ERZ650309.1069-NODE-1069-length-13073-cov-5.206791_pt1 | contig 13073 bp, 10 predicted proteins | sample MGYA00376245_ERZ650309 | MGnify/ENA primary metagenome ERZ650309 (study PRJEB26733, sample SAMN07839294) | wastewater metagenome | biome: urban; feature: wastewater treatment plant; material: waste water | place: USA: North Carolina | collected 2016-04-26 ...
GACCTCGGTGCCGCAGACGCGGGCGAAATCCTCGAGTTTCTGGCGCTGGGTGGCATTGAGGTTGGTGGGAACCTCGACGGTGACCCGGACGAGCAGGTCGCCGTGTCCGTGGCCTTGGAGGTCGCGCATGCCGCGGCCCTTGAGGCGGAAGGTGGTGCCGGTCTGGGTGCCGGCGGGAATTCGGATGGTGGCCTTGCCGGTGGATTTGCCGGTCGACTTGCCGTCGAGCGTGGGAACCTCGATCTCGGCGCCGAGCGTGGCCTGGACGAAGCTGATGGGCACCTCACAAACGAGGTCGTTGCCGCTGCGTTCGAAGATGTCGTGATCGCGGACGTGGATGACGACGTAGAGGTCACCGGGCATGCCGCCGCGTTGACCGGCGGCGCCATTGCCGGAAGAGCGCAGCTGGGTGCCAGTATCGACGCCGGCGGGGATGCGCATGGTCAGGCGGCGCTCGTCCGGCGTGCCCTTGCCGAGGATCACGGTCTTCTCGCCGCCCAGCGCCGCCTCGCTGAAGGTCAGCTCGAGCGAGGTCTTGATGTCGGCGCCGCGCGCCGCCTGCCGCCGCCCGCCCCCGACGCCGCTGCCGCCGCCCGAGAACATGTCGGCGAAGCCGCCGGCGCCGCCCGAGCGGAACAGGTCCTCCAGGTCGATGTTCATGCCGCCGGGCCCGCCCGGTCCGCCCGGTCCCGTGGTCCGCGTGCGGCCGCGGCCGCCGAAGCCGGGGAAGCCGCCGCCGGCGAACGGGTTGCCGCCGCCGCCCTCGAAGCCGGCGAACGGGTTCTTGCGGACCTCGTCGTACTCCTGGCGCTTCTTCTCGTCCGAGAGCACCTCGTACGCCTGGCTGATGTCCTTGAACTTGGACTCCTTGGCCTTGTCCCCGCCGGTGGCGTCCGGGTGGTACTTCTTGGCGAGCTTCCTGTACGCCTTCTTGATCTCGTCGGCGTTCGCGGTCTCGGCGACGCCGAGCGTCTTGTAGTGATCCGGCTGCGGCATGGGCGATCTCCTAACGGAGCCCTCCTCTTTAGGTCACGCGCTCCTCACGACGGCCAGTCGGCGATCAGGCCTGGGCCTGGCTGCGCTTGCCGGCTCGCGACTCCTCCGAGCCGGCGAACTCCAGCTGGCCGATGCTCAGGCGGTCTCCGTCGCGGTCGACGTAGATGGTATCACCGGGCTTGAACTGCCCGCTGAGGATCGCCGAGGCCAGCGGGTCCTGCACCAGGCGCTGGATGGCGCGCTTGAGCGGCCGCGCGCCGAACGCCGGGTCGTAGCCCTCCTCGCACAGCAGATCCAGCGCGCGCTCGGACAGCTCGAGCTTGAGCTTCTGATCCGTGAGCAGCTTGTGGAGCCGCGCCAGCTGGATCTGCACGATGCGCCCGAGGTGCTCGCGGCCGAGGCGGTGGAAGACGATGATGTCGTCGACGCGGTTCAAGAACTCGGGCTTGAACTGGGCGCGCAGCGCCGCGTCGATGTTGCGCTTCACCTCGGGCGAGTCCAGGTCCTCGGCCGCCTGGATGAACTGCGAGCCGATGTTGCTGGTCATCAGCACCACGGTGTTGCGAAAGTTCACGGTCCGCCCGTGGCCGTCGGTCAGCCGCCCGTCGTCGAGGATCTGCAAAAGCACGTTGAACACGTCGGGGTGCGCCTTCTCGATCTCGTCGAACAGCACCACCGAGTAGGGCCGCCGCCGCACCGCCTCGGTGAGCTGGCCGCCCTCGTCGTAGCCGACGTAGCCCGGAGGCGCCCCGATGAGGCGCGCCACCGTGTGCTTCTCCATGTACTCGCTCATGTCGAGGCGGACCATGTGCGTCTCGTCATCGAACAGGAACTCGGCGAGCGCGCGCGCCAGCTCAGTCTTGCCGACGCCCGTCGGGCCCAGGAAGATGAACGAGCCGATCGGCCGGTTCGGATCCTGCAGCCCGGCGCGGGCGCGGCGCACCGCGTTGGCCACCGCCTTGATCGCCTGCTCCTGACCGATGACGCGGCCCTGCAGCCGGTCCTCCATCTTGACCAGGCGCTCCATCTCGCCCTCGAGCATCTTCTCGACGGGGATGCCGGTCCACTTGGCGATGATCGCGGCGATGTCCTCTTCGGTCACTTCCTCGCGCAGGAACGAGCTGCCCTTCTGCATGTCGGCGAGCCGCTTGTTCTCGGCCGCGACCTTCTTCTCGAGCTCGGGCAGCTTGCCGTAGCGCAGCTCGGCGGCCTTGTTCAGGTCCCCGCGCCGCTGCGCCAGCTCGCTCTCGGTCTTCATCTTGTCGATCTCGGCGGCGAGGTCGCGCAGCTTGACGATGACCGCGCGCTCCTCCTGCCAGCGCGCCTTCATGCCGCTGGCCTGCTCGCGCAGCTCGGCGATCTCCTTGGCGACCTCCTCGAGGCGCGCCTTGGACGCCTGATCCTTCTCCTTGGACAGCGCCTGCTGCTCGATCTGCAGGCTGATGATCCGCCGCTCGAGCTTGTCGATCGGCGCCGGCATCGAGTCGATCTCCATCTTCAGCCGCGCCGCGGACTCGTCGATGAGGTCGATCGCCTTGTCCGGCAGGAAGCGATCCGAGATGTAGCGATCCGACAGCCGCGCCGCCGCGACCAGCGCCGCGTCGCGGATGCGGATGCCGTGGTGCACCTCGTACTTCTCCTTGATGCCGCGCAGGATCGAGATCGTGTCCGGCACCGACGGCTCGCCGACCATCACCGGCTGGAAGCGGCGCTCCAGCGCCTTGTCCTTCTCGATGTGCTTGCGGTACTCGTCGAGCGTGGTCGCACCGACGCAGCGCAGCTCGCCGCGCGCCAGCGCCGGCTTGAGCATGTTGGCCGCGTCCTGCGCGCCCTCGGCCGCGCCGGCCCCGACGAGCGTGTGCAGCTCGTCGATGAACAGGATGACCTGCCCCTGCGTCTTCTCGATCTCCTTGAGCACCGCCTTCAGGCGATCCTCGAACTCGCCGCGGTACTTGCTGCCCGCGACGAGCGCGCCGAGGTCGAGCGCCAGGATGCGCTTGTTCTTCAGGCTCTCGGGCACGTCGCCGGCGACGATGCGCTGGGCGATGCCCTCGACGATCGCGGTCTTGCCGACGCCGGGCTCGCCGATGAGCACCGGGTTGTTCTTGGTGCGCCGCGACAGCACCTGGATCGAGCGGCGGATCTCCTCGTCGCGGCCGATCACCGGATCGAGCTTGCCCTTGCGCGCCACCTCGGTGAGGTCGCGCGTGAACTTCTCCAGCGCCTGGTACTTGCCCTCGGGATCCTGGTCGGTCACGCGCTGCGAGCCGCGCACCTCGGCCAGCGCCTGCATCACCTTGTCGTGCGTCACACCGGCGTCGCGCAGGAGCTTGCTGGCGTAGCCGAAGTCCTTCACGCACAGCGCGAGCAGCAGGTGCTCGGTGGACGTGTACTCATCCTTGAAGCGCTCGGCCTCGCGCTCGGCGGTCTCGATCAGATCCTTGGTCCTGCGCGACAGGCCGACGTCGATCGAGCCCGAGGCGCGCGGCAGCTGATCGATGTGCCGATCGAGATCCGCGCCGAGCCGGCCCGGATCCAAGAGCGCCGCCTCGCCGCCGCCGCGCGAAGCGAGCTTGCCGAGCAGCGCGCTGGTCACGCCTCCCTCCTGTTGCAGGAGCGCCAGCAGCACGTGCTCGGGCAACAGCTCGGACTGGCCTTTGCGGCTGGCCAGCTCCTGCGCTTCAACCAGAGCCTCGCGGGTCTTGACGGTGAACTTGTCGGCGCGCATCTAGTGATCCTCCCGACGGCAGCAGCTTCAGACCGCGGCCGTGATTCCTAGGCGCACCATAAGCACGTGGCGGGCCATGGCAAGGCCTTTGCAAATGCCAGGTCCGTGCTTAGCAACGGCACACCGCGGTGACGAGCTGCAACGAAGAGGTTACGCCGCGCCCGCGCGCGCCGGGCCGCAGGTCCGCGAAGATCCGGAAAGGAAAAGAGAAGCGAGGGGAGGCCAGGGGAAGCCAGGGGAAGCCAGGGCCGGGCCGCGCCGATCGGGGCGCCGGCTCAGTTGGCGACGTTGATCGGCGGCAGCGCGACGTCGAGGGGCTCGCCGGACTCGGTGCCGCCCGACGAGCGGGCCGTGCCCGGGCCGCGCCGATCCTTGTCCACGTTCTCCAGGATGTGCTTGGGCGGCGTGCGCAGATCCCAGACGATGCCGAACACCGAGAGCGCCCGCAGGATGTAGTAGCTGAAGTCGACCTCCCACCAGAAGAAGCCCTGGTTGGCGGTGCTCTGATAGTAGTGGTGGTTGTTGTGCCAGCCCTCGCCCATCGTGATCACCGCGAGCACGGGGTTGTTGCGGCTGTCGTCGGTGGTCTTGTAGCGACGGCTGCCCCAGACGTGGCTCAGCGAGTTGATGGTGAAGGTGCCGTGCCACAAAAGGACGCTGCTCACCAGGCCGCCCCACACGAAGCCCGCCCAGCCGTTGTAAAGGTACAGAAGGAAGCCGCCGAACATCGGCGGCAGCACGTAGTACTTGTTCAGCCAGCGCAGCTCCGGGTACTTGGCGAAGTCCTGGATGCGCGCCCAGTCCGTCGCGTCGTAGCGACGGGACAGGATCCAGCCGATGTGCGCCCAGAACAGGGTGTTCTGCACCGGCGAGTGGATGTCCTCGGGCTGGTCGCTGTACTTGTGGTGCTTGCGGTGGTGCGCGGCCCACCACAGCACGCCCTTCTGCATCGCGGTCGTGCCGATGAAGGCGAGCAGGAACTGGAAGATCCGCCCGGTCTTGTAGGCGCGGTGCGAGAAGTAGCGGTGGTAGCCGGCGGTGATGCCGAACATCCGCAGGTAGTACATGAAGATGCACAGCGCCACGTCGCCCCAGGTGATGCCGACGAAGAACGGCGTCACCAGCGCCGCCACGTGGAGCAGCGAGAACGGCAGGCTCTTCAGGTGATCGGCGCGGTTCAGATCGGCGGGCGACGGGCCGGGCGGCGCGCTCGTCGATTCGGGAGACAGGACCGGATCGGGCTTGCTCATGACCACCATGCTGCACACCGGATGTCACGGTTCTGTCATGGCGCGGTCATTTTTTGATCGCCGATCGCTGCCGCTCACCGTCGGAGATTGTCGAAGGTTTGGGCGCGCGCTGGGCAGAGATCGGGCCAGTCGGTGACCTCGCCTGGCTGTCGCAGCGCGTCAGAGACCCGCATCACGGCCGCTACGGCGCCGCGTCACGGCGCGCCTCACAGGAGCTGCATCGGCGTCGCGGTCACCAGGTCGAGGAACTCCTGCCGCGTGCTCTGCTGGTCGCTGAAGATGCCGCGCACCGCGCTGGTCACCAGGCGCGCCTCGTGCGCCTCGACGCCGCGCGCCGCCATGCACAGGTGCAGGCCCTCGGCGTAGACGGCCGAACCGCGCGAGTCGAGCCGCGAGAACAGGAGCTCGGCCAGCTCGTGCGTCAGATCCTCCTGCAGCACCGGCCGCCGCGCCATCAGCCGGATGAGCCGCGACAGCTTGCTGATGCCGACGACGCGCTCGCGCGGGATGTAGGCCAGCGAGACGCGGTAGATCACCGGCAGGAGGTGGTGCGGGCACAGCCCGAAGCAGATGTTGTGCTTGCTGATGACCATGTGGTCGTAGCGCGCCGGGAAGGTCTTGCTCACCAGGTCGTTGATCTCGGTCTCGATCTCGGCGGTCGGGTGGACCATCTCCAGCGCCGCCTTGGCCGCGCGCGCCGCGGTCTCGCGGAAGTTGTCGTCGGTCGCCGTCGGATAGCCCATCAGCGAATAGGCCTCGAGGATCTGCGTATAGGCGCTGTGCAAGAGCTCGTTGATGCGGTCTTGGTTCATGGTCTCCTCAACGTCGCGGACGGCCCGGGCCGGAGCCTTCATCGCTGCGATCGCTGCAGTCTTAATGTGATGCCGCCCGCGCTCAAGCGGAGATACGCCGAAGCAGTGCGGTGACCCACGCGGCCAGGCCCAGCGCCAGCGGCTCGCCGGCCGTGATCCAGCGCCGCGCCTGGTAGCCTCCGACCCGGCGCTCGAGCGCCTCGTCACGCTCCGGCGACGGCGACGGGGCGGCAGCGGGCCCGACCTCGAGCAGGAAGGGCTGGAAGCGCAGCTCGCGGTGGCTCAGCACGTGGACGAACGGGGCCAGCGGCACCGCCTGCCCGGTCGGCAGCTCCGCCGCCAGCCGCTCGGACACCAGCCGCCGCAGCGTCTCGTCGAGCGGCTCCTCGGGCGGCCGCTCCAGCGTCGGCGGCTCCCACAGCCCGCCCCACAGCCCGAGCGACGGCCGCCGGCACAGCAGCACGCGACCCTGCGCGCGCACGACCAGCGTCACCACCTCGATCACCGGCACCGCCTTGGCCTCCTTCTTCGGCGGGTACGCCTCGGGGTCGCCGGTCAGCCGGGCCTGGCACAGCTCGGCCAGCGGGCAGACCAGGCACACCGGCCGCTGCGGCAGGCACACCGTCGCGCCGAGCTCCATCAGCGCCTGGTTGAAGTCGCCCGGATCGTTCGGCGGATCGTTCGGCTGGCCGCTCGGGGCCTCGGCCGGCCCGCCGCTCTCGCGGTCGCCGCCGTCGCCGCGGCTCGGGGCCGAGCGCGCCGGCGGCACCAGCGCCTCGGCCAGCGACCAGTACAGCCGCTTGCCGGCGGCGCTGTCCGGCCGCTCGGTGAGGGCCCGCAGCCGCGCCAGCACGCGGATGACGTTGCCGTCGAGGATCGGCGCCTGCTGGGCGAAGGCGATCGAGAGGATCGCGCCCGCGGTGTACGGCCCGATGCCGGGCAGCCCGCGCACGGCCTCGGGCTCGCGCGGGAAGCGGCCGCCGTAGCGGGTGACGATCTCGCCGGCGGCGGCGTGCAGGTTGCGCGCGCGCGAGTAGTACCCGAGGCCGCTCCACAGCGTCAGCACCTGGTCCTCGGGCGCCGCGGCCAGCGCCTCGACCGTCGGCAGCTCGGCCATGAAGCGGTGGAAGTAGGCCTTCACCGTGTCGACCCGCGTCTGCTGCAGCATGATTTCCGAGATCCAGATCGCGTACGGATCGCGGGTGCGGCGCCACGGCAGGTCGCGGTGGCCGCGGCGGAACCAGGCGAGCAGCGCGGCGCGGATGCGCCCGATGTCGAGCCCAGGGTCAGGCCCGCTCGGAGGCCCGAGATCTGCGGCGGGCGCCGGCGGATCGCTCGGCTGCGTCGAACTCAGCTTTGGTCGGGTAGGGAGGTCGCTCGGCTCGGCGTCGGTCGCGGTCGTTGTGCGGCGACGCGGCATGCGCTCCTAGGGCCGTGTGTGCTCGACGACGATGACGGTGCCGATGCCGCCGCGCACCGCGAAGTCGCCCTCGACGCGCAGGCGCCGCGGGCCGATCGCCGCGATGATGTCGTCGGCGATCTGGTTGGTGACCTTCTCGTGGAAGGCGCCCTCGTCACGGAACGACCACAGGTAGAGCTTCAGCGACTTGAGCTCGATGCACAGCTCGTGCGGCACGTAGCTGATGCGGATGGCCGCGAAGTCGGGCTGGCCGGTCAGCGGGCACAGGCAAGTAAACTCCGGGCAGTCGAACCGGATCTCGTAGTCACGGCCCGGGCGCGGGTTGGAAAACGTCTCTAGCTTCTTCGAAGGTTGCGTCGACATGGGGGGAGGGAGGGTGCGGCTCAGCGGGCCGGAACCGCGTGGAAGCTGTTCAAAAAGGACGGCAGGTCGGCCAGGCTGAAGCGCACCTCGCCCCGCCCGAGCTCGTGCTCGTCCGCGTCGAGGAGGCGACCCGGCAAGACGGTCATCGTGCGCCGCAGCTCGAGCAGCCGCACGTCCTTCTGACCGACGAAGCGCAGCGGCCGTCCCTCGGCGTCCGCGAAGCGGAGCTCGTAGCGGATGACCCGCTGCAGCGGCAGGATCCACAGCGAGCCGGTGAGCGGCGCCGCCTCGGTCAGGCGCTCGATGCTGACGACGCCGGTGAGCTCGGTGCGGCCGTCACGCAGGTACTCGACGCCGCGCGCCGCCTCGGCGTGCACGCAGAACACCATGCGCCTCGGCTCGCTCTCGCCCCCGAGCGTGAGCCCGCCGGCCATGGTCTCGTCGAAGCGGAAGCCCGGCAGCCGCTCGAGCAGCGACGTGGCGGTCGCGGCCACGCGGGTCCCGGCGGCGAGCAGGCCTTGCAGGCGAGCGAGCAGTGCGGCCGTGTTCATGCGCCCTCCCTGTAACACAGCGAGCGCGTTCGGCCAAGCCGGCGCGCGCGTCCACGCACGGGCGGGGCTCGCTAGCTCGAGACGGGGGCCGGGGCCGCGAGCATCGGATCGAGCTTGCCTTGCCGATCGAGCTCGGCGATGTCGTCGTAGCCACCGACGGACTTGCCGTTGATGAAGATCTGCGGCACGGTCCGCCGGCCGGTGCGCTCGCGCAGCATGCGGCGCGCTGCGTCGTCACCGCTGACGTCGGTCTCGTGGTAGGCGACGCCTTTTTGGCCGAGCAGCTGCTTGGCCATGATGCAGTAGGGACAGAAGCGCGTGGTGTAGATCTCGACCTTGCTCATACCACCGACTCTAACCGCGCCGCTCAGCGGCGCACGTCGCGGGCGAGGTAGGAGAGCACGCCGGCGTCCAGCGCACCCTCTTCGCTCGCCGGCAGCGCGGGCACGGACAGGGCCAGCGGCGCCGGCACCGTGGGCCGCGCCATCGTCGCGGTGACCCGGAACGGCTCGAGCGGCGCGCGGCGCGACGGGACCACCGGGTAGCGCCCTACGACGACGCCCTCGGCGGTCGGCCGCGGCCGCGGCAGCGCCGAGGGGATCGCCCGCGTCGTCTGCGGCCGCGCCGCGCTCGGCGGGACACGGCCCGGCGCGGGCGCCTGGATCGGCGGCGCGGTCGATGACACCTGCGAGACCGGCGGCGCGGTCTGCTGCAGCTGCGCGGCCTGCTGCTGCACGATCTGCGGCATCTGCGAGGCCCGCATCCGCATGGTCTCGTCGAACTCGGTGTTGAGCGACTCGCGCCCGAGCGGTCGCGCGGCCGGCAGCGGCGTCTCGGAGCTGAGCAGCACGTCCTCGGCCGGCGACGGCTCCGCCGCCTCGATCGTGACCGCCGGCTCGTCGTCATCGGCGTCGGCGACGAACTCGACGACCGGCGCGGCGACGACCTTCACGGCCTCGGGCGCAGGCGGCCGCGTCCCAGCCGCGGGCACCGCCGGCTTGCTCGCCGGTCCGCCACGACGCAGGCGGTCGGCGAGGCTGCCGGGCACCGGCGCTGCGGGAGGAGGCGGCGGAGGCGGCGGCGGGACCAGGCCGGCCGCGGGCGCCGTCGGCTTCGCGCTCTCGGACGGACGGACGATCTCGGCGGTGCGCTCCTCGTTGATCGGCGACGGCACGCTGCTGGCTGCCTTGGCCGAGATCGTCGAGGCCGGCACCGCCGGCTTGACCGCCGCCACCGCGCCCATGCGGCTCGTCGGCGGGTCCATCGACAGGTCGCGCGGCGCGCTCGCGTCGGCTCGCGCCGAGCCCTCGGCGCTGGCCGCCGGTCGGCCCTGCTCGTCCTGGGCATAGTCGAACGCTCCGTCGCGCACGCGCTTGAGCATCGACTTGTGCTGGTCCTGCATCTTGCGCTGCACGACCGCGTCCGGCTCGTCGGCCTGGTACTGCGTGCGCGCCGTCGCGAGGATGGTGCCCTCGTAGAAGATGTGCGTGGTGATGACCGGCCGCGACGGTCCCGAGTCTTCTGTCTGAACGTGAAACAGCCGTCCTGCGTGACGGACGTTGTGGTTGTAGCCGAGGAGCGGCGGGCGCTTTGAGACCACAGCTTAGGCTATCACGCTAAGGCCCACGGACTAAATACGGTTTTGCGCCGCGCCAGGCTACATTTGGCCCGCGCTGCGTGCGCCTGGATCCACGATGAACAAACCGTCGAACGCCTTCGCCAAAGTACGCAGCCCGCTGCCCGGTGAGGCAACGGCTGTGCCCGAACACGCCCTGCCCGCGGGGCTTGTGACCGACGGGCCTACAGGAGGGTCCGGGGCCGCGTCGGGCGCAGCGGCAGAGCCGGTCGCTGCGTGGTCCGCGTCACGTGAGCACAAGCACGAGGACGCGGCCGGGCACGCGGCTGCGCTGGCTCCGGACGGGACGGATGCGACGGGCGAACCCGGTGACGAGCTGTCGCTCGCCTACAGCGCGGACGAAGCGGCCTGGCTGTTCGGGCTGGAGCGTGTGGCCCCGACCCCGGCCTCGCGCACGCCCGGCGCCGTCGAGTCGAGAGAGAGCCGCGAGGCGCTGCTAGAGTCGTCGCAGGTGACGCCGCGGGCCGAGCCGTCTCCAGGCCCGGCGGCGCCGTCGACGGGGCCGGCGGCAGGGCGGCCCGCGGGGCTGTCGACCGATGGGGCGCTGGCCGAGCCCGAAGCCGGAGCGCCGACGCTGGCGCCGCCTGCCGAGGAGCCCGGCGCGAGCCCGGATCGCTCGCGCACCGATGCGCTGACGGCCGAGGTCACGGCCGCGCTGCTGCCCGCGCTGGATCCAGCCCTTGATCCATCCCTTCATCCATCCCTTCATCCGGGGCCGCCGGCGCCGCCGACGGTCACGCCCCTCGACGACGGGCAGGCCTTGCCGCTCGCGGCCCGGCAGACCCTGCACCTGCACGCGCTGGTGGTGTCGACGCCGCGGAGCGCCGAGGCGGTGTCGCTGGAGCAGCAGGTCACGCCGCCGCGCGGAACCGTGGCCTATGCCGCCGGGCTCGGGCCAGCCAGCCAGCCGGGTGTCGGAGAGACCACGGCGAGCCTGCGCCTGCCGGCGACCGCGCCGCCGCTGCAGACGCTGACCCGGGCGAGCGTGTCCCCGACGGCTGGCGGCGAGGGCTCGCTGCTGCGGCACGCCGCCGGCTCGCTGCTGACCAACCTGGGCATGGGGCTGCTCGGCGGGCTGCTAGCGCTCGGCGGGGCGGCCGCGGTGCTCTCGCTGCGCGGCGAGCGCTCGGCCGTCACCCCGCAGGCGGCGCCGCAGGCCACAAGCGAGCCGGTGCCCGGCCTGGACGCTGCGACCCGCACGCGCCTGCTGCAGCAGGTGACGCTGGCGCTGGCGAGCGGTCGCAAGCCGACGGCGCTGGCGCTGCTGCGCGAGTACGCCGCGGCCTCGCCCGAGCCCGCCGTCGAGGAGCTGATCCGCATCCTCGAGCGCGAGCCGCGCTGAGCCCTGCTACTCGCGATCGTATCGGGTCGGGCCCGCGCGGCGCCGCGGCGCTACACGGTCGGCAGCGAGTAGGACGAGATGCCCTCGCGGCCCTCGAGGCTGATGGCCTTGGTGCGGTCGCCGCCCTTGCCGCCGATCTCCAGGTGCAGGTCGATCAGCCGATCGCGGACCCGCCGCATGAGCACGTCGCGGTCGGCCATCGTCAGCCCCGCGGTCTCGATCGGCTCCCCGACCTTGAGGTGCACGGTGCCCGGCCGCAGCCGCCCGCTGTCGCGCCCGAGCACGTAGCCGCTGCCCTCGACCGCGACCGGCACGATGGGCACGCCGGCCTGGATGGCCATGACGAACGGGCCCTTCTTGAGCGGCAGGATCTCACCCGTCGCCGAGCGCGTCCCCTCGGGGTAGACGAGGATGCTGATGCCGTGCTCGCGGATCTTGCGGCAGGCCTCGTCGAGGCTCTCGACGGCGGACTTGCGGTCCCTGCGGTCGATGAAGACCATGCCGGTTACGCTCATGTACCAGCCCAGGAAGGGGATGGATTTCAGGATTCGTTTTGCAATGAAGCGCAGATTGATCTTTATAAGCACAAAGGCTGCGACGATATCGAACATGCTCTGATGGTTCATCATGAAGATATAGGGCATGCCGGCCTGCGGCTCGAAGCCGGGGTGGAGCACCAGGTTGGCCCTGGCGATCGTCGCGCAGCCCGGTCCCCAGAAGCGCCGCGCCCACGACAGCGGCCCGTTCGGGTTGCCCGGCGTGAGCCAGCCGTAGAGGATCGCCCCGCTCATCCAGAAGAAGCTCCAGGCCGCAAACGCGAGCCACTGCACGAAGCTAGCGACGCCGAGGCCTATCGACCTGAACAGCTGCATCGGCAGATGATACGCACGCGCAGAAAGCACTGACAAGCCCTGCAGCCGAGCTATGTGGATTGAACGGGTTTGAGAGCCGAATCGGCGGAGCAGGGCGCATCGGCGGAGCAGGGCGCATCGGTGGGAACGGGACCGCGACGGACCGCGGTCCCGCCGAGGGCCTTACAGATCCTTGAGGATCTCGGCGCGCTTGGCCGCGTACTCCTGGTCGTCGAGCAGGCCGGCCTCCTTGAGCGCCTTGAGCTTCTTCAGGCGCTCCTCGAGCGTCGGCTGCGCCGGGGCCGCGGCCGGAGCCGGAGCCGGAGCCGGAGCCTGGGCCGGGGCGCTCTGGCCCGCCTGGCCCATCATGCGCGCCATGGCCATGCCGACGCCGAGGCCGGCGCCCGTGACCATGGGGTTGTTGGCGTCGCCGCCGCCGTGCGACATGGCGTCGCCCGCGCCCATCATCGCCTTGCCCGCCGCGAACTGCTGGTACGCACCGAGGCTGCCGGCGTGGTTGGCGGCCATGCGCAGCTGCGCCGAGTCCTTGTACAGGCCCTTGAGCGTCTGCTCGTCCTCGTCCTTGATCGAGACGACGAAGTTGCCCAGGCGCACGACGCGCATGCCGTAGCCGCCGATGTGGCCCTTGACGCCCTCGATGACCTCGGCCTCGACCTCGTCGTTGATCGCGCCGCTGGTGACAGTGAGCAGCGGCAGCTGCTTGTTGACGAGCAGCTTGGCGATGCGGTCGCGGATGGTCTTGAGCAAGAGCTGGCGGAACCAGCCGACGAACTCCTCGTCGCTGGCCCACGAGCGCTGGCCGAAGAACTGGATGACCTGCGTCGGATCCGTCACCTGGATCGAGTACTCGCCGTGCACCATCGTCTCGATGGCCAGGCCGCTCTTGGGATCCTCGACGTTGCCGATGCGGCCGCCGAACTTGAAGCCCGCGACCTCGCGCGTGGTGACGAACCAGACCTCGGCCTTGAACACGTCGCCGCCGGTGAACTTATCGATCAGGCGGTTCAGGAACATGATGTTCGAGGACTCGAGCGTGTGCCGGCCGGGCCCGATCTGGCCGACGAACTGGCCGTCCTTGAAGAACAGCGCGACCTCATCGGTGC
>ERZ650309.1070-NODE-1070-length-13067-cov-5.983554_pt1 | contig 13067 bp, 18 predicted proteins | sample MGYA00376245_ERZ650309 | MGnify/ENA primary metagenome ERZ650309 (study PRJEB26733, sample SAMN07839294) | wastewater metagenome | biome: urban; feature: wastewater treatment plant; material: waste water | place: USA: North Carolina | collected 2016-04-26 ...
AAAACGGTAAAATATATATTCCGGTAGTTGATCCCGATACGGGTGAACACATGATACTGATTAAAAATAAAATTCAGTTCACTGGTAATAATTCAAAGTTCATAAAATTCTACTTTCCATTAATTGACCTGCTGCATATCTTGTCAACTTCTGAAATTATACTAATACAATACATTTGCCATAATATCGGAATTAATAAGGATACCATAAAAATAAGTAAATCAGATACCGAACTTAAAAAAACTGCATTCTACTCAGCTATAAATAATTTAATCAAATTAAACATCATTAGTAAAATGAAATACCAGGATATTTATAGAGTAAATAAAGAGATGTTTTTTAATGGAAAAAAGTAGTAAAAAATACGGCAATTTTTACCCTGAAATAATACCCTAAAAACGCCACTTTTTAACATATTGCAAAAACTAACAATATGTACCCGATTTTTACCACTTTTTTGCAACTTTTTGAAAAAAATCTGAAAAAGTTTTGAAATATTATTTTTTCAGTCACATTCACTTATTTTACATAAACCATTGATAATCAATAAATGTTATCTCTGTGACAGACTATGTAACAGACAATGTAACAAGCCTAAGAATAACAGTAACAGTATCAGTAAAAAAATTCCTTACGGAATTACAAAAGTCCCGAACGAAAATCATTTTAAATACCATTTTAGCCACTTTAAATATTAAATGGATACAAGATAACAAAAAGATAAAATAATTGAAATTTGATAGGTTTATGGAAGAATTAAAGCCATTACAAGCGATTATTTAAAACAAAATAACACCAATGTACAGGAAATTGACAATATAAGCCTTTAAATCACTAAAATTACCCTAATTTTTAAACCCGATTTTTAGCAGCAAAAATACACCGAAAAATAGCACTAAATTATACCTCATTTTCACCGTCATTTTTTAGCACCAAACTTAAACGAATTTCATAACCTGACAACTCCAGTATGCGAATGCAATTATCTGTACTTAAATAACGGAACTGTTTTGACTTGTCTCTATTATTTATATAATCTTCATAACTCCACTTCACAAAATTATGAACAGCAGTATAGTTTATGCCATGTAATCCTGCAAATCTTTTATAATCCTTTCCTATTGTATGTAATAATATAACCCTGCATTCAGTTAACAAGTACCTTTTTAACCTATTTACATTTAGTTCATTATTCATTGAAGTACCAAAAGTGAGTATGTGTAATGAATTTGAAAAGGATATGAAGTCACAGAGCACAAAGATAATCATTTATTTTAATCTCAAAGTATTTCACATGATCCGCAGCCAAACAACCTGCAAACTATTAAGCAAACAACCACCAAACACCAGCAACAAAAGCAAACGAAGGCGAAATGCAGACGATATTTAAAAGCAAACCGTACATATATCCGTATAATCTAAGGAAACAGCGCACAGATAGCACTCATATAGACAGTAATAGGGGAGGGGAGGAGTTAACACATTTCCTTTTTTATTTCCAATTCCTTTGTAAATTCCTTTTTACAGGATATAATAGCAAAACAAAGAGGTGTAAAATACTGTCTTATAATTTACATTATGTTAAGTACAGTATTGAATTACAATTATTTAAGCATCCTTTAGTACCCCACCCCCTGTTAATGACGGGGGTAGTTTCTTTCCGGTATGCGCACCCCTATTCTATTCTATTCCAACCCACAACACACGCACATAATTATAACACAAGCACCCTAAAAAATACTTTAATATTTTGAGTAAAATGTGGAAAAGTAAAGATATGGTGATTATGCAATATTATGATAAATTGATGTAGATTTGTAATAACATACAATAGTTATAACGGCAAAACTACATTATAATAAGATGGCAAAAAGGCGAAGAATGGATTACCCTACAAAGTACGATTGGTGTTTAAATCACCATACGGCTGTAATAGAGAGGTTTTCAGGGGGTATTACGACATCAATGGTATGTGGTGCTATGCGTAAAAAAGGGTACGGATATGAGTGGCAGACGGCGGACAGATTACAGCGTAATGGTATCCACAGTTTAAAGAAGGCGAAGCAGATTTCTGATATGCTGTTTGATGAATTTGGTGTATTTATTCCGTACATGGAGTTGTTGGGGTTTAGAGATGTAGTAACTGATAATATTGAAAGCGAGATATGAGCATAAAAGTAGGTAGTGACTTTAGTGGTGTGGGTGCTTTTGAGCAGGCATTAAACCATTTGGGTATTAAACATGAAGTGGTTTTTGCTTGTGATAAGGATAAATATGCGAGGTTGACTTACGTTCATAATTATGGTGAACCGAAGTATTATCCGACAGATGTGTATGAGAGAGAGATACCTGGTGACAGTTTGGATATTTATATGACAAGTCCACCTTGTCAATCGTTCAGTTTAGCCGGCAAGCGTTTAGGTAAGGATGATAAGCGAGGGATATTGTTTTTTAATTCACACGAGTTTATAACAAAGAACAATCCGAGATATTTCATATTCGAGAACGTGAAAGGCTTGTTAAGTGATGATGGTGGTAAGACTTTTAGTGAGTGGTTGCATCTGTTGGGTGGTAAATCGGTGAATGGAATGCCGATTGTTTTTCCTTATGATGGTGCAGTACCTTATCATGTGTACTGGAAAGTTTTAAATGCGAAAGACTTTGGAGTACCGCAGAATCGTGAGAGGGTGTTTATTATAGGTATTCGTGATGATATTGATAATGACTTCAGTTTTCCGAAAGAGATACCGTTGACGAGAAGATTGAAAGATGTATTGGAAAGCGAGGTTGACGAGAAGTATTATTTGAGTGATAAGATGATTGCAGGGTTTCTTTCAAAAAACGAGAGAATAGGTAGTGATGGTAGTGGATTTGGCTTTAGACCAAAAGAAGATGATGATATTTCGGATTGCATTACAGCAAGGTATTATAAGCAGTCGGCATCAGATGTGTATGTAAAAGGTTTTATAAACCAAGATACACAAGCATCACAGGTGTTTGATACAGGTGGTGTCAGTCCTAATGTGTGTGCAGGTACACATGGATACGCAAATGGCTATATACAGGAAACACCACAACTAAAACAGGTTGGCAGTTTGTATGAAAACAACTCTGATGCAGGTAGAATATACGATGAAGATGGTATTAGTTGTACTATAAAATCAGAAGGCGGTGGATTAGGTGCTAAAACAGGGTTGTATGAGGTAGCTGACGTTATAACCCACAACATGATGCCAAGTTCAAGTACGAGTGGGAAAGGTGGCACAGGACATTTGCAGAGAAACGATGGTATTGCGTACTGCTTAGATACTGGCAATACGAATGCGGTGGAGATTTTAGTTTTAAATGATACCAAACATTCACAACAGAGAATTTATAACACAGAAGGAATATCTCCAAGTATTTTATCTGGAAGTAATGGAGGTGGACAAAGTCCTGTTAAACATTTAACAACAACAAAAAGAATCCGAAAACTAACCCCAAGAGAATGTGCAAATTTGATGGACTTTCCTCCTGAATTTGACTTATCAAAGGTCAGCAACAGTCAAGCCTATAAGCAAATGGGAAATTCTATTGTGGTGGCAGTTTTGGCTGCGATAATAAATAAATTGAAACTATGACAGTCCGTATAGAAGCAGGTAAAGATGTATTTGAACTCAATGTGGGTTTGGCGAAGTTGTTTCCAAAGTTGGATAGTGCTGAAATGGAGTATGTGGTTCATGTTGCGGACAGTAATGGAATATTTCGTATGCGTAGTGATGCTGATAGAAGATTACTGGCATTGAAGTTATGTGATGGACTGTGGTGGGTAGATAAGCCTACGGTAAAAGGTAAGCGGATATTGGATAAGAAGAATAAAGATGTTGAAGATGCTATCATGGTGTATCACCGTGATATAAATAATAATAAACGTAAGAAGATTGGTGATACTATTCAGGTATTGGAAGATTACCTGGATGCACAGTTGGAGTTTATTAAAAGTTTAAAAACGGCTGACGATACCGATGAGAAGGTGAAGATATATAATGCAACGGCAAAGAGCATAAAGGATGAAACGATAAAGAGTACTTACGATCAGATTAAGTTCTTTGAGAAGGAGTTGTCTTTTGAGTATGAAAGACCTGAAAGTATTATTGAAGATATAAAGGAGAAGGAAACGGTTGAAACGAATACTGCTGACAATGTAGATGTAAATAAATTATAGGATTATGAATATACCAGTAACGTTACCAATTTTTATACATACAGATGAAACAGCTTCATTAAAAAGCTTAGGTATTGCTATAGATATAGCAGAATGTGAAGTGCGTGAAATGGTATTCTTTAATATCAATGCAATATCAGCATACACCGATGATAGATATGATTTGCCGTCACCGTTTAGCGAGGTACACGCAAATGGTAGTGATTATATCTGTGCGATGAGTATTGATAAGTTAAAACAAAAATTAGGAGTATGACACAAAAGCTAAAGATTTCGATGTTGGAAGCCGAGATAGCGCAGTTAAAGGCTGAACTGTTGACGCAAACAGAAATTGCGAAGAACAACAAGGATGCGTATGATGAGATATACGAAAAGAACATCGGCTATACGGTTGAGATAGGCGAGTTGAATCAGCATATTACTAAACTCGCAAAGGAACTCGATGCAGCATTGAGTTATGCAGTACACAAAACACAACAAAAAGACAAGTTTAAGGAAAAATCTGAATTATTAGAGATTGAATTAGAACAGGCACTCGACAGAGTTGAAAGCCGTGCCATTATAATCAATGAAACGTTGACCGAATTAAATGGTATTCCAAATTGGGTACGTTGGATTTTTAAATACATATTTTAATGAAACTAACCGATATACACTTACTGCGAGAGGGCGATACCGTTGTTGTTTACGGCAAGAAAAAGCAGGTAGATGAACGGTCGCTGAATGATACGATAAAGGTAGGCGGTAAGCATCGTTACTATTCAGAAATACAAACGGTTGAAGATTACAAAAACCGTGATAAACACAACGATTACAAAATTTATAACTTTTTAAACAAATTATAATGATAAAAATTCACAAAAGCAAAGACGGACAGTTCTACGTTTCCTATCACGGAAAGAACAATCAAGTATTGGTATGTACTGAAACTGTAAAGACAAAACAGTCGGCATTTAAGAACATCAAAGCGATGGCGGGATTATTTAGAGTTGACAGTAAAACGGTTTTATTGGTACAGGATTGCACCGGTAAGACACAAAAGGAGATTGCACTTTGATAAACTATATACAGGATGACAGAAATTCGCAATTCGCAAATCGAGAATATAAAGATTTCAGAAGGTGTGTATGTTGTTTCTGAAGAAAAGTTCTACGAAGTATTCAACGCAAGGCGAGAATCTGTATCAATTTTAAGGTATGGAGTTGTTGAACGTGAAGAATTATTAAGAAAAGCGAAAGATGGCAAAGAAAGAGGAACAATTATCAAAGGCGGTTAGCAAGTATCTGAAAATACAATATCCTGATGTGGTTTTCACTTGCGATGCGAGTGGAGTAAGGCTTACGATGGGACAAGCTACGGCACTAAAAGCACAAAGGTCGGTACATAAAATACCTGACATGATAATTCTTAAACCAAACGCAGAATATCACGGATTGATATTGGAGTTAAAATCAGAAGATAGTAGTCCGTATTTAAAAGACGGCAGTTTGAGTAAAGGGCAACATATTCAGGAACAGAATCAAACATTAACCACACTATTAAATATCGGCTACTACGCAGTATTCGCAGTTGGGTTTGATAATGCAAAAGAGGTGATAGATAATTATATGGCTAATAAGTTATAATTAATGGAAATTTGGAAAGATATATTCGGATACGAAGGCTTTTATCAAGTATCAAATCTTGGTAGAATTAAGTCTTTAAATTACAGAAGAACCAAAACGGAAAAAGTATTAAATCAAAGCCCAAATTTTAAAAAACTTGGCTATTTGTCTGTTTTATTCAGTGTGTGCGAAAGAAAGAAGCGTTACACAACACACCGTTTAGTAGCATCAACTTTTATTCTAAATCCAGATAACAAGCCATGTGTTAATCATATAAACGGAATTAAGCACGATAATCGTGTAGAAAATCTTGAGTGGTGTACAAAATCAGAAAACACACAACATGCCTACACTACAGGGTTATTAAAAGACAAGAAAGGCGAAAATAATGGTCGGGCAAAACTAACAATAATACAAGTTAATGAAATACGAAATAATGTAAATTTAAAAAACAAAGAATTGGCAATTAAGTATAATATACATCAATCATACGTATCAAGTATAAAAAATGGAAACGTATGGCATCTTTAAATAATTCAAACACAATAAACAAATAAAATGCAAAAGTTTTCAGGAAAAATCACACACATCATGCCGGTTGAAGAACGTGGCGAGTACAAATCAATTAAATTCCGTGTGGAAGAAATCACGGCAGACCAATATCCCGAAGCGTGTACATTCACGAAGTCGGCAAAAGGTGAAAGCCAAAAATGGGTGGACAGTTTTACAAAAGACTACTCTGTTGGTGATACTGTTGAAGTTGAGTACAAGCTAAAATCTGTTGTTTATAACGACAAGAAAACGGGCGAAGAAAAAACTTTCAATGATGTGGTTGCCGGTAAAACAACTAAGGCAGGTGTATCTACGAAGAAACCCGAAAGTGTTTCACAGGAAACATTTAATAAGGTTGCCGATGCGAATGGATTAGTACAAGAACCGTTACCTGGTGAAGTGGACACGGAATTACCTTTTTGATGTATGAATATAATATACGCCATATTGTTCGCAACGGTTACATTTTTGTACGTGCTATTTTTTTGCACACTCGGAATTGCGGTTATATACACAGTATATCTAATTTTAAAGTAGTCAGTATAAATTATTAATCCACAATAGCAAAAAGGGGATAAAATGAAGAAAGCACCACAACAGCAAACACCACCACCACAGGTTGAAATGTCACGCAATGATTTTCGCCTGATGGTGGCAAAAGAGAAGATGTTAAATGGAAAGAATTTCGAGGACTGTACACGCATGGAATTATTTGAAATGCTGATGTCTTTGATTAAGCAAATCCGTGAAATGCATATTGAGAAAAAGAAAGCCGAAGATGCGAAACTGAAAAACAGGATTAAGTCGTGGTGGAATAAACTGAAAGTAAAAATCACGGCAAAATTAAGAACGAAACAAAGCGCATAAGTGATAATCAAAAACCCTATAAACGAGATATTCACGCCAAACTCTTTGGAATCCATTAAGGATATTACAAAGCGGTACATGGACACACTCGAACAGCATGGGTATATGCCAAAGCCTAATCTGATTAAACATAAAAGGATTACGCTACCACAGTCATTACAACATTTAAAAACAAAAGAAGAACGTGAAGAACGTCAGCTTGAATATTTCAGAAGATGGAAGAATGGACACGATGCGCTCAACGGCACAATGTATTCTTACTTTAACTACACGAGTATTTTAGACAGAGCAGGTGGTGGTGGAAAAAGACCTGAATACCGTGAGTACACCAATAAAACATTTGAATTAATTGAAAGTTGCCTTTATGGTAACAGTAATTACTTTGGCGACAACAGAGGACAGGGTATTATTTGGTTAAGTAAGCGAGGGTTGGGAAAATCAGCAGAATTAGGTCACGCAATGAATACCGTTATCAGCGTAAACAAAGAAGTGACTGCTTTGCTTACATCAAAAGATGAAGATGCGAGTGATTCATTTCTACAACAGAAGGTAAAGTTTAATTTTTATCGTTATCCGAGTTACCTAAGATACTCCGAGATAGAGAATAATCGTGGTGTTTATCACGTAGGCAAAAAGACAAAAGACAAAGACGGAAATACAATCATTTTAGGAAACGATAGCCGTATTGTCAGCCGTGCGCCTACGCCTGAATCGTTAGAGGGTTACGGTGCAAGGATTTGGGGACATGATGAATCCGGTAAAACAAAAAACCTTTTACAGTTAGTTGACAACACACTACCTGCATTAAACGGAAAGGATGGCATTACAAGGGTAGGTGTACCTATTTTGACAGGTGTGGCAGGTGACTTTGATAAGTTCGGGCAAGATTACATTGATCTTTGGGATAAGGCAGAAACAAGAGATTTGATACGGTGGTTTGTACCGGCATTCGCAGGTATGCACGTTGACGATTACGGTAATGAGGATATTGAAAAAGCAGTATTCGAGATTATGACAAAGAGGTACAAGTTATTTCAGTACAATAACGACCAACAGTTAGCGGGAGAAATGCAGAAGTTTCCATTAACACCCGAAGAAGCACTACAAAGCACCGGCACATCAATATTCAACAAGACAAAACTATTTCACCAATCAAAGGTACTCGCATCTAATGATAATTATATGCGTGAGGGTGAGTTGAATTGGGATGATAACCTAAAAAATATAACATTTTTCCCAAAGAAAGGCGGTAAGATAAAGTTTATTGAAACACCGCAACGTGAAAGTATCACATCTGCAATATACATAGCATTTGTAGATGCATACGGTATTCAACAAAAGCAGACCATTGGCTCAAAAGGTGCAATGTATGTATTCAAGCGAAAAGTCAAAATGAATGACTTTGAGAAAGAGCAGTTATTCACGCAGTTACAGGATGCAGTTACATTAAAACAGAAATTGGATATTCATTTACGCATGGGTTACTTACCTGTATGTGAGTACATAGACAATCCTGATGATCCGAGAACATTTGCGGAATACTGTTCACGAATTTGCACCTGGTATAACTGTAAGGCATTAGTGGAACGAGAACCTTCACCTATACACATTTGGTTTTTGGATAACGCCAAGCATTTAATGCAACGTAAGCCATTAAAAGCATCTGATGTAAACATTGACTTTAAGGAATACGGATTAAAGGTGGATGAATACTGGAAAGACCACCGTAGAAGTTTTCTACAACAGTACGTTGAGGATTACTCAGACAGAATCTACTTTCCAAATCTTGTATTGGATATGACACGGTACGATGATACCGTACAGACAAAGAAATTGGATAGCGTGGATGCGTTGGGTGGTTGCCTGATACACGACAGTCAGAAAAGATTATTGGGCGACAATATAGTTAAGCCGACAGGTATGGTACAAAAGTTATTTGGGTTTACGAGAGAAAATAATAGGTTTAAAAAAACATAAAATTATGGTAGTAAAAACAAGAAGCGGTAGCGAGATTAGACTATGTAATGACTGCGAAGTTAATTACAATATCACCGATGGCATACACGCTATATGTATGACACCGATGTTTGCCGGTCAAACGTCTAAATTTTACTCTTATGCGGAACATAGTTGTCATATATTTGACTACATAACAGAAAATTTGGAGGAAATATTCACAGAGTTAAGTAAAAACAACCCTGAAATGTCTGATACAAGGAAGTCAATATTTGACTTATCAAAAAAAGACATTCTACTGTACTCTTTAATCAGTTACATGGCGCACCCATTCCTTTTTGCTACCATTGGGAATTACACAAGTTTCATAAGAAACAGGTCACACATATTGTCTGCATTTTTGCGAGGTATCGGTCATAACTATAAGGTGCATGGCGGAGAAGAAAATAACCCATGCTACTACAAGGCAAAGGGCATTATTGAATATGCCGACAAGCAGATAACAAAAGAGGTTGTTGATGAAAACTATTACAATAAAGACGCACGATATATGTATTACGAACCGAAAGATGTTGTGCAAATGTTTATAAGTAGATTCAATCAGGTAGCACCATTTAAGCTGTATCTTTTGAACAAAAGCGTGGCTACTGAAACTTTGAACTATTACTTGCCAAAGATTAAAATGGCTTAATTTAGTGTAAATTTTAATGTGTGGCTCAAGAGGTTGATAAAAAAATCAATACGGAAGATTATTATAAAGATTGGATAAGACGGCTGATGAAGCAGTCTATTGACAGACACTCCATACTTAAAAGCCAAATGTCATTATGCTATGATTACTTTCACGGCACACAGGGCGACACAGGATTTACAGATTTATTTAGCGGTTACGATATTCAGGTTGGCGATAACAAACTGACAACGCCAGTTGTCTACATGAATCTTAATAAAATCAAAACCAAAGTGAATACACTTATTGGTGATTTAATTGATTTAGGATTTGAAGCGAGTGCTAATGCGGTAAACAAGGAAGCAAAAACACGAAAGCAAGATTACAAATTAAAGGTGTTGGCAGATATGTCAATCAAGCCATTAATGGATTCGGCTGCGGAAGAAAGCGGTATCAATATCGCAAGTGAAGTAGAAGACGATGAGGATATAAAGGAAAAGTTAGAAAACTACAAAGACATATCAGAACGTGCCATTGAAGCGTGTTTGAGATATACCGTTGAGTATTGGAGTTACAGATACCTTAGGTTGCAGTTTCTATTAGATGCGGTGGTTGCCGGTGAGTGCCATGCACGTACAAGTATTATAAACGGTATGCCTAAAATTTCAAGGGTACAACCGTTAAACACTTTTTATCCACGTAATGTTAATGATGATGATTTTCTGTCTAAGACGCAAGGCATTGGCGAGGTTTACTATGCAGATGTACGTGAAGTAACTGAAAGATTTAAACTGAAAAGTGAAGATGTTGCAGAAATGCAGGAACGTTTAAAAAACAATGTATCATCTTCAAATGGTGAGTATTACGTGGAGTTTGATAATCAAAAATTCTTTGAACCATACGAAACAGGACAGGCAAGGGTATTGGTATCATCTTGGGAATGGGTAGATATTGAGAAGGTGGCAGGTGTAGAAGCGGTGTACGAAAATGGATTAGAAACATTTGAAGTATTAGTAGGTGAAGAAGCAACAAAAAAGGTTGACAAACGTAAGTACGCTGATGCAGTATCATTCAAGGTGGTACGCAAAGAAAGAAATGTATTAAAGAAAGCAACTTTGATTGCTGATAAGTACCTTGTGGAATACGGAAACGTTGAGAACCAACCAACATTCTATACTGACTACGGACACACTACAACTTCAATCACATCATACAGACCTTTGTATATTAATGGACAAAGCAAGTCTATGGTTATGGACATCATGCAAACGCAGGATTTCATTAACTACCTATGGACAAAAGTGCAATTAGAAATTACAAAGTCTAATGGTAGTGTTACGAGAATTGATACATCAAGATTGCCGAAAGAATGGGGTGACGGACAGTCGGCTATTAATACAATGTTCCATTATTTAAAAGGGCATGGTGTTGAATTTTATAACTCTCAACAGAATGAAGGTGCGCCAATACAGGGCGGTGGTGCAAGTAATACTACCGATAGCGGTTTAGGTAATACCATTGCAGGGTTAATGAACCTGATGTCGTTTACTGATAATGAAATGAAAAGCATTAGCGGTATGAATGACGCACGGCAAGGTGTTATTCAATCTGCAAACCAGTTGAACGGTGTAACTGAAATGGCTATTGCGCAGAGTGCAAAATCATCAAAAGGATTTTATAGTGGATTCTTTATGTTTGAAAGTAAGGTGCTTACCAAACACGCACAGCATATCCGTATTTCATGGAAGAATAATCCTGACAGATGGCGAGATATTATTGGTGACTTGTATATTGACTTCTTAGAAATGGATGAAGATATTGCTGATGATGAGCATGAGATAGTTGTTAGAAATCAGGTCATGCCACGTAGCGTTCTTGAAAAGTATATCGTTGCCGGATTACAACATAATCTACCACTACACGAAGCATTGGAGTTGGAAATGAAATCTAAAGAGGACATCAAGGGTGCAACGGTTGATTATATTTCCGTAATGAAGAAGAAAGAAAAAGAGCAACAGGCACAACAGATGCAAATGCAACAGATGCAACAACAGGCAATGTTGGCAAACACACAGGCACAGGCACAGGCAGGACAGCAGACGCAACAGGCTATTACGGAACGTGAACGTGAGAAAACACAGTACAAAGGCAATGTGGATTTGCAGAAAACGGCAATGAAGGAAGATACAAAGAAGGCACTAAGTAAAGAGAAATTAGTATGATATACGGAAACACAGGCGCAGGACTTGTAGACGTTGATGTACCACAAAGTCCGTTATACCAGCAGGCATTACCAAACTTACGTGATGTTAGTGCTGCTGCATGGGGATTGCCTTCATTAGACGATATATCTGTTCCTGATATTACCACAGAAAAAGACATACAAACCGATACTGATTTAACACAAAAATACTTTGACTTAGCAACCAAGCTGAAAGACTATGCAGTAAAAGGTCGTTCCGTTGGTATAGATGTAACGAAGCCAAAGAACAATCCTACACACTTACAGTTCTCGCAGGAGTGGAATAAAATGTATCAGGAGTTTTTACAGACTGGCAAGGAATTGAAAAGAGGAAAAGAGAATATAGCACAATTAAATAAGTTTCAGTCAAATCCAAATTCCATTGTAGGTAGTGTACCACAAGGTCAGGTTATGACAGATGAAACCTTATCTAAATACTCAATGGAAAGTCCGTTTGCAGATATTAAGCCAGTTATTAAAGGTTATCAATCTTTAAGAATATACGACCAACCATCTTATGATAAGTTTATGGCAAAGTGGAAAGCTGACATAGCGCAGGTGGATAATGAAGCTGAAATATATAAAGCACAGAAGCCTGAATTAGCAGACCAAATTGATGCGAAAGCAGAAGAGGCAAAAATGGCGATGTTCCCACCTAATGTAGACCCACGTTTCTATGCTAAGTTGGAACAGGATATGACTATGCATAAAAACCAAATGGCTAACAAATGGGCAAATACAGGTATTGCAAGAGAAGTACTTGAATTTAGAAAAGAACAGAAAAAACTTATTGAAGGTCAGTTTAAAGAGCAGGTTAAGAAACTTTATGATGAGGGTGGTGATGACGAAAGCACATTCGGTACAATAGAAACTGATAATTCTGGTAAAATCAAGTTTACACCTGAAACGGTTTATTCAAGAAAAGCAGGAGAGTGGGAACCCAATGCGTTTGGCAGTAATGGAAATTTGGAA
>ERZ650309.1071-NODE-1071-length-13064-cov-4.165578_pt1 | contig 13064 bp, 5 predicted proteins | sample MGYA00376245_ERZ650309 | MGnify/ENA primary metagenome ERZ650309 (study PRJEB26733, sample SAMN07839294) | wastewater metagenome | biome: urban; feature: wastewater treatment plant; material: waste water | place: USA: North Carolina | collected 2016-04-26 ...
TTGAATTTTTATGTCAATCCCCTGCCATTTATTAATTTCACAGCTTCTGTTCCTGAACCTTTATGGCTGATGCGTTTCATTTAAATAGCTGGAAGCTTTTAACTCAAAATCAGTATCTTTATATTGTTCATATACAAATGTGGACATTGGGCTGATGTGTCCCAATCCTCTTTGAATAAAGGCCAGTGGCGCATTTTGATCCCTTCTTTTGTGAGCCCATCCATGGCGAAAACTATGCGGACTCAATTTTTCTTTGATATCAGCCATTTGCACATATTCTTTTAGTATTCGTTCTACTGACCGGGGTGTTATTCGCATAGTCCAGCCTATGCCGTTTTTCCATCCTATAAACAATGCCGAGCTGCATTTTGACGCACTTCTGTTTAACCGTAATGAAATATATCTTTTCAGCAGTTCATGTGTTTTTTCTGACCACACTATGGTTCTGGGATATCCGGTTTTTTTGGTTTTGATTACGGTGGATCGCTTATTTTCATCAAACTGGCTCAGCTCAAGATCGGTTAGTTCTGAGACCCGCACCCCCGTATCCCACAACATGCGTATCATTATTGAATCTCTCAGGGTTCTGAATTTATCATGACCCTGATTGGAAATGGTAGTCAGGATAAGCTGATATTCCTTTTCTGTCACAGCCCTGTGGGATTTTGCCATGATCCGATGTAATTTTATGAGCGCTGGATTTAAACATGCCATGTTTTGGTTCTTACAAAACATGAAAAAATTCTTCAGCACAATGGTGGCAAATTGTACTGTATATGGGTTATATCTTGTTTCCAGCCATTTTCTGTAGTTGATAAAATCGGTGATGGTATAATCCTCCACTCTTTTTTCCTGACAGACTTCCACAAATCTGTAAAGCCATACTTTGTAATTAATAGCTGCTCTGGGAGCATACGTCCCCTTCCACTCTAAATATGTTTTGATGATCTCTTTCATAAATACACAAAACCCGCCTGGAACGAACCCGGCGGGTCTTGGTGAGCCTCTCATGGTTAAATGAGTGGCTGATTCTGGTAAAGCTTTGGAAATCCAAACCGCTACCGGAATCTAAGTAGTACTCTAGCAAAATGCGTAAAAATTGCAAATTGTCTAAAGCTTAAGACCTGCACCGCTGTTCGTTCCAATCCCCTTTCTGAGAGGATGTCCCATTCCTGGGCAACGGTTTTCTTTATTAACTTGTAATGCCCATACATTACCATATGACCATTCATTTTGTCAAGTGTCAAGGTGGGTATAACTTTCCAGTTGCTGTATGAAATTAATGGTTCGGACTTATTCAGTCTTTTAAAGGGTGATACAAAAATAAACTACACCTGTTCCATCCTGCAAAAGTTTTCCCCGCATATCCTCAGGGTTTTATTGCATTATAGAATTCCGGTATTCCAGTTTCCTTTTGCGGTTTTCACAGTTTAGTTTGTCACAGGAGGGTATCACCTTTAAAAACTGAAAAGATGTCCACGTTAACCATTCCCTCCAATACGCTCTGTGAAATTAAAGTTTCTTACACTTCAAAAGTGAAAGTTTCTGACAGAATAAAAGTTACAAGTTCTGCCGGTGCTGCGGAATTACTAAGAGCCATTTGGTCAGATAATCTGGAACTAAGGGAAGAATTCAATATCTTGCTGCTTAACCGGGCTAATCATGTCTTGGGATGGTTTAATGTATCCGTAAGTGGAACATCGGCCACTGTTATTGATCCAAAAGTAATATTCTCCGTAGCTTTAAAGTGTAATGCCTGTGGAATCATCCTTGCACACAATCATCCATCAGGCAACTTAAAACCCAGTGATACCGACATGGTTTCAACAAAAAAATTGAAAAATGGAGGTGTTTTACTAGAGATCATTATTTTAGATCATCTGTATAATTACAAATGAAGATTACTATTCATTTTCAGATGAGGGGAAAATCTAAGTTATAGAATTGTGGGCAACTTCGATGCTATAAGTTTTTATATAAATTTATCCAATTATAAATCTATTCCTTAACCAACACCATTTTGCCAACTGCGGAAGGGCTTCCTTTCAAATGAACTTTATAATAATACACTCCACTTGCTAAACCATTGGTTCGAATGAGCATTGATGTAAAAGTACCATAGAGTTTCTTTCGAATCACTTCTTTTCCGTAGGCATCATAGAGCATGAATTCACCATCTTTGTTGGTTGGGAACTTATAAGTAACCGTAAACTGACTGCTGGCAGGATTTGGAAAGACGTTTACATACAACGATTCTAACTCAGATTCCTGCAAACCGGTAAGTGTATCACACGAACTTCCAATTAATCTTCCAAGTTGGTAGTTTGGGTAGGTAGGGACGGTCAAATTTCTAGACGCAAGATAAAAGCTGTTTTGAACCACATTACAACTAACCCCTAAAATATCCGGCTGATCAATGTAATGTAAAATGGAATCCCCTCCATATGTGCCAATATATATTTTACCATCAGGGGCCAACTGACAATTCCAGAAAATTGTTGGAAATGGCATGCTAGCAGGAATCCAAGGTGCTACCAACTGTACACTGCTGTCAATATTGGATGCCCATAAATCGTATTGAAAAATATTCAACTGGGTGTTTGCATATAAAAACCGGTTATTAGGAGAAAAAGCCACACCGGTTCGGTAAACTGAATCTGGGAAAAACAGCGATTGATGATTGTTAAGTTCTCCAGTACACCGATCAAAATCGTACAAATCAAGTGCATGGTCTGTAAACAGGGCATATTTAGATCCATCGGGTGAAAAGACTGCTTGTCCCCACACATCATCGGTAATTATTGATCCAATATTTTGATCAAAAACCTGGATGGTATCCGGTGTAATCAGAATTTTATAAAATTTATCGGAATAATACCGGTGCATCAAAACCCACCAGTCACGGCCGTTCGCATGTTTGGTGGCAACCATATGTCCATAGATGAGCGTGTCATTAATTATTGTTATATTTTTTTCATTGGAGTTTATACCTCCTAACCCTTGATCCAAAGTCATATCAACCACACTGTAAGAAAGATGAGTTGGTTGCCATTGATAAATGGCTCCATCATAAAACCGCTCTGCTGAACAATGAAAGATAATGTTCTTTAAAGGTTCTTCAGGGTAAGGTAAGATTTCAACTGATTGAGGGATATTCAGCCCGTACCAATGAACACTGGTAGCATAACCCGGATTATAATTTTGGCTATTCAGTAAGGTATCATGGTTTGCATTGGCAATATAAATTCCATTGGTATAAAATAGTAAATTCCCTGAAGTATCATTCATCATAGTATTGATTGAAAAAAAACCCATTTCCCTGAAAACAGAAAATGTGTCGGCTGCTCCACTGGAAAAATCGATGCCTCCCTTTGGATAAAGAAGATTTAAATAATGCCCCGTCATCCAGGTGTTTTGGATTTGGGCAGTAGATAATGTGGTAAAGAATAGAAATATTATCAATATTATCTTTCGCATCAAGAAATTAATTAACCCCGGAATCATTTTGATTCCGGGGTATTGTGACTTATTTTATAATTACGAATTTTTCGTTGTAATGTTTCCCGGAACGGACTTTCACTCTAATTTGATATATCCCCGGTGAGTAAGAAAATAAAGGAATGGTCATTTGTCCGCTATTCTTATCATTAGTGGAATTATGTATTACTTGTCCTAAATGGTTGAATATTTCGATCCTCTCAATGATATCTTTTCCTGTTTTTATATGAAGCTCATTTTGTGCCGGAACCGGATAAAGTATTAACTGATCCGAAGGTTGTTGATTTGCATTGCCAATTCTGGACTCTTCGGCGCATAAATCAGAATCATTATAATAGTATTTATCACCCTGCATGGATAGAATTGCTCGTGCATGATAGACGGCTTGGCCATCCACATAAGGACACCTGTTGGCAATATTTATAACAATTTCGTATTCCTCATTACTTAGTTGATAGTTATAATTGCTTACCAAAAGAAAGTAAATGGAATTAATATATTGCAAGTACGATTCAAAGTCCTCTGATGTTGTAATTCCATCATTTATAGTAATTGCACCATCGAGCATTGTGTGAACGGTTGTGCTATCTGAAAAGTAGGTACTGTCTGTTGTTAAATTAATTAATTCAAATGTGCTGTAAAACTCCATCAGGTTAGTAGTGGAAACAGAATCAATAAAATCATCAAAATGTAATAATGTAATAGTCGAAGTATCACGAGCAAGTTGATCAAAAAGTGAATATTTAAGTTTCCATCTCATTAATTCCTCATTCGCATCAAACGTCATGCTGTCGCCCGCAATTTTATCTGCAAAATCCATATCAATTAATTCAGGGAAAATAACCGTATTGCAAGCAGGGCAAACATATTCAGTATTAGATGGATCGATAGGTGCGAAAGAAGTAGCGCCGCCGCCATTATCTACAGTACCATAGGGTACAAAAGGGTCAGTTCCACCAATCCAAAAAGGATTTTGAGCAGCGTCAGAATCAAAACTACCAAGGGCTGCTGTATTAAAATTGAATGAACCGTCACCAACATATTCATTAGCGGGGTATGTTCCAGGGTCTTCAAATTCGGTTTGAGGTCCAATCACACCTAAATCTGCAAGCACTATGCCAAAATCATTATAATTCAAAGTATTTGCCCGAATTCTCGAATCAGGGCAGGTATTGCGGTATTCAATACTACGCTGGCTATTGTTTATTTCATTACATTCAACAGCGGTTCTGGGTGATTCAACTACAGAAATAGCATGTTTAAATTCCATATTTGCAAAATCGTCTCCTGAAACAATATTTCCACACAACAGGTTCTGATTCCCGTTGACCACCTCAATACCATATACTAGTTCACTAAGTGATGTATGATTCATATTTATCACGTTCCCGGAAATTCTGGCTCTTTGTATGTTTTCAATCAGAATACCATGGGTACCTAAAGTGTTAATAGGATCATTATTTAATATTTTCAAATTACCCTGGCTTGATCTGAATGAACGAACCGGTTCAAGTACCCGAATTGCGGCAGCAACCTCGTTTGTAGGAGGAGTGATAACAGAAATTTCATTTTCTTCTATTGTGACATTGGTCCATCCTATTGCCCGCATATCAACTCCTATTTGAGTGCCATTAATGTCATTATCAAAAATGGTAACATGAGTAAGTGAGTTTGGCCATTGGCCTACAATCCCAAAATTAACGTTTGTCATAACATTATGTTGAGCTTCAAATCCTTCATTGTATACAGCTATTCCGCCTTCACAATCTGTGAAGTTATTGGTATCAAAGATAATCAATCCACCAATAACACGCAAGGAAGCATTTTGAGGGAGTGAAATTGGGTCAAATCCCTCAAAACGAGCCGCAATACCAGTTCTTACTAAACCAGTGTTGGTATTTTCAGTAAAATCATCAAAGTTGTTATCTTCCAATGTTATCTGATGGCAGAATCTTCCAAAAACACCATTATCGGCTCCAGCGAAGTTATTTGAATTACCTACACTTCCTATATTAAAATTTGTAACATCTTCAAGATGAATATGAAAACGACTTCTTTCAGCGGGTGAAGCGTGAGGTTCCTTGAGCGAGTATGCCTGAGCAGTTCCTGAAGTGTTTAAACAGCCAAAAGTTGTATTTTCAACAGAGGAACTCGAAAAATCACCATCAGATGCATGAATTCCTATAAAATTCCGTTGAAATTCTGCATCGTCAATATTAAACTGGCTTCCGGATTGAGCATCTACAGCTATTTCTGCATCTTCAATTATGCTGCCATCTTCAATTGTAAGCTCTCCTCCATCTTCAATAATGATGCCCTGCCACATTTCACCACAAGCTTTAAGAACAGAACCATTGGTTATTGTTAAATGACCTCCATTGTTAATTGTGATAGTGATTCCAGATGCAATTAATAAGTCCAAGTCGTCAAAAATTACAGCTCCATTAACATTCGCATCATAATTAAGATTTTTGGTTCCGGTATAAGTATTTGCAGGAATAGCACCCACAGAATTAATCAGATTATTTGTTGGATCTCCGCAACAGCTTTGATTAACATTAACCGTAACATCATCCGTATCAGTACAACCATTTCCATTTGTGACCGTCACTGTATAAACAGCGGTTGCAATTGGATCGACTGTGTTAGTAGCTGATGTTCCTCCATTGCTCCATAAGTAGGATCCTCCCCCGGTAGCGGTTAAAGTTGTGCTGCCAAGTAAACAAATATTTTGATCTGTCCCGGCACTCGCAGTAGGAAGGGTGAGAACTGTTGAAGTTGCAGATACTGAATTGGTGCAACCATTCGCATCCGTGATAGTCACTGTAAATGTGCCTGCAGTAGAAATGTTGATAGTCTGTGTGGCTGCGCCCGTATTCCATAAGTAAGAAGACGATGCTGTAGCTGTAAGATTTTGAGATGCACCAGCACAGAAGGCGGGGCTTGGGGGTGTTATTGAAACGGTTGGCACCAGAAATTCTGTTACAGCAATATTACTACTATTTGTACAGCCGTTACCACCCGTGACAGTTACCGTATAAGTTCCTGAGGCAGTTGCATTAATTGATTGAGAAGTGGCCCCTCCTGTCCATAAATAACTTGTCATACCCGCTGGAGCACTCAACGAAACAGATCCTCCATCGCAAAAAAATGTAGATCCTGAAGGTGTTATGGTTGCAGAAGGCAAACTGTTTACCGTTACAATTACTTCATCCGTATCTGTACAGGTGTTTGCATCAGTGACAGTTACGGTATAAGTTCCGCTTATTGAAACAGTAATTGATGCTGTGGTTTGGAGAGTATTCCATAAATATGTTTCCCCGGGAGGAGTTGCAGTCAGCATGGTGCTTAGACCTGCACAAATGGAAACATCAGCACCCGCATTTGCAGTAGGGGAAGTAAAGGTGCTATTTAAAATTATTGATTCGGTAGCTGTACAGGAATTATCATCTGTCACAGTTATCGTGTATGTACCAGGAGTAAGTCCACTAATATCTTGGGTGGTAGCAGCAGTGTTCCATAAGTAAGTGTAAGGTGCTTCCCCGCCAGTCACTGAAATATCAATTGCACCATTATTGTCACCAGAACAAAGCATAGGCGTAACCGGGGTAACATCAATCACCAGTTGAGCAGCCCCACCAACAATTTCCGGTTGACTTACAATACATCCATGTTGATCTTTAACCGCAACATCGTAGGTGTCTCCAAACAAGTCGGTAAAAGTAAAAGTAGTGCTATAATTACCATTTGTACCGTTGATCGAATAGGAAAGATTACCCGTTCCACCGGTTGCAATAATTTCAATTTCACCATTACCTGCACAATCTGTATTGTTTGTGATGTTAACTGTAGTGATTGAAATTTGATCAGGATCAATTAAGATTTCTGAGTCGGTAGCGGTACAACCGTTCGCATCGGTGACTGTAACAGAGTAGGTATTTGCAGCTAAATTATATAAGTAATCATTTGTAAGTGACCCCGAAGACCATGCATAGGTATATGCGGGAACTCCACCAACTACAGCAGTATTTAACTTCCCATCATCATCACCATGGCATGAAATAGTTGTTTGTGATAAAAATACTTGTAATTCATCAGGCTCATCCATTGAAACTGTAATTGCAGGCGAAAGATTCGTCCCATCGTCAAACACTAAAACATATGTCCCCGCTGCAAGACCAGTAAACACATTGTTAGCTTGAAAGGTAGTCCCGTTGTCAATTGAATACAGTTGGCTACCAGCCATTGCCGGAGAGAAGGTAATTGTTCCATCCGATAACCCGTGACAAGAAGGTTCTTCAATAACATAAGAAAATGGAATATTAATGGTAGTGCAATTAGTACTCAAAATTTGGCCGTCAGGTCTTGTTTCATCAGGTGAAGCATTGTAACTGACAATAAACTTATCTATTAAAAGATTACTACTGACATCGCTGATTTTCAAAGTGTATTGCTGATTGGTAAGGCCATCAAACACAAACTGGGTTCCATCGGAGGCCACATTGTACCAATTCCAGTTTTCATCCTCATTGCAGCCCAAGCTAGCTGAATAAACAGGCGTGGCATTACCGGGCTCAAATAGTTCAATCAAACAGTCTGCGGGACTGGAATCATCGTTAGATCGAACCCTGATTTGAAAGTAAAAATCATGACCAGCACCTTCTCTTGGTTCAAAATTATATTCATATTCAATCCCTGTGCCGCCATTAACAAAGCTTACAAATGAAGTAAAATCATTAGTTAAGTTTGCACCTGCCAAATCTGTGCTGGCAATAGTTCCTGTAGAGGTATTTTCGAATAATTCTGCTTCAATATGAAAATCTTTGGTCCATCTTTCGGGATGCTTGTATTCATGCCATTCATCCAATTGGTAAAAAACTGGTGGATTGGAGTTATCAAAATAATAAGTCGAACCTTGTCTTCTGATGTGGATGTCAATCGGATTTCCGTCAACATTTATTTTAACATTTTTTGAAAGAGGAGAACTATTTGCACTATTTGATATTGTTTGAACAGAACCGGTAATTAAATATTTATCACTACCTAATTTTCTAGCCATGATCAAATCATTTGGAGAATTTCCTTTAATTCGATAAGAATTAACAGGTGTTTGTGCTGTGGGATCAAGCACTACATCCCCAACAAGGGCATCCCCTGTTGTAAAAAACTCTTCAACTTTACTAAACACAGCTTGCGTGTACGATGAAATAACTGTTTGCCAAATATATCCTTTAGGGTTTGAAAACCAATCTGAGGTAAGGTTAAAATAGGCAGGATTAAAAAAGTCCACGCCCGTCATACCAATCGCTTTTGTCAACCCTAACCACTGACCAGGTCTGATATTTAATTCTTCCTCTTGTTCATAACCGGCTGTCACAAAGGGTGCGAATCTTTTATCGTTGTGGATTCCTATTTCACGTTGTCTAACTTTTAATAACCAGTCGAATCCATGAAAAGCGCTTACTCCTTTGTGCCAGTTAAATGGTCTTCGGGGATAAATGTCGGTTGTTGAATAATAATGATCAACCCCATCATTGTATGCGATTGATTGAGTTGTTCTCATTTGTGCATAAGGGTAACGAAAATTAGGATTTGGATGATCATCTACAGCATAATTTAAAAACATGAAATTTGCATCTAATTTATTATTAGTTGAAAGGTTATCGATGCATTCCTCACTGTATGCATTGTCTAAATCGCGTTTTGATTCGCCTAAAAATTCTTGCCATTGGGCTGCATTGCATCCAGAACATGCCAAGAACAAACGGTTATCTAAATTTGCAGCTAAGGGTACACCTGTTGTTGCATTAACGATAAAAGGATCAACAATTTCGTTATTTTCTCCCCAGAAGTAAATATTTACATCCGGATCAAGCCCCGTAGTGATGTAAGGAGATAATCCACTGTAAAGGTAATCTACTTGTACATTTTGATCCACATAATCTGGATCATAATTTGCTACTGGATTTGCAGGGTTCCATAATTTATCAATTGGAGACACGCTCCCGGCATAATTGATAAATTGAAATGGTGGTCCTCCATGATTAGTATTTACTAAATAATTTTCATCTTCTGGGGTAAAACCTTGATACATGATTCCATTTTCAAGGGATTTTCTATAGGATCGAATGGAAAATTTAATATTGGGGTCACCGAAATTGGAGTTGGCCCAGTTAATCCAGGCCTGATGGTGTGCATCTTCTCTTTGGCTGCCAATAGTGCTTGTGTTTTCTGTGATTGAAAAAGTATAGTTCCATTTTATAGCCAGTTCCGCTTGAATATCTGTACTGTTTATGACTTGTTGAGGAATTGAAACATCTTCATTTCCATTTCCAGGATAGCCACGATAACCTAAATAGTCAGATCCGATCCAGTGGACATTTGCCCGGAAAGTATGTCCTGACAAATATCTTGGTAGTGGAAACCTTGAAAGCTGTTCGATTGGTTCACTAATGGACGAATACTGCATACTGTAATCAGTCAAAAACGCATCCAGTCTATCGCTATACGTCGCATCAAAATAGTTAAAATTAATATAGTCCTCCTTGTCTTCATACTTAACCGGAGTGTTGTTAGGGATGAAACCTACAGGATAATCATTTTCATCAAATGAGCCATTAAGATTGTTCAGGACAATTGAAATTGGGTTAAGGTCTGCGGTAAAATCATAAATTTGACCTAAATTTGCATGAAGTAAAATATTTGCATCGCAAAGTACTTGACCATAATACAATGCAATCTGATCCAGTTCTCCTGAAAACTGCACATAATCGGTATTTCTTTTAAAATACAAGGTTTGACCGCTTGCAGTGGATAAATCTAAATTATAGCTGTCTTGCGCTGTAATTTGTTGAAATGATTCCAACAGCTCACCGTCAATCCATATCTGCTGGACAAAACAATCGACCATACCTATTTCTTCAATTTTATGCACAAATACAATATGATGCCACTGATTGTCAATGTAATATTCTATACTTTTCTTTCCAATTCCTGTGAGTGGAACATTCAAAGCTATGTTTTTATATTGTGGCGTCGCTGTAGGTGATGCATAGGAGCATTCAAAATTCAATGTTTCATAGGTAATGTTGCCATTAATGTATCCGGGAATATTAAAAAATTCGCAGTAGGCTTAATTTATAAAATTTTCATCCAACCTAAAATTCATTTCAATTGCAAAATACTGTTCCGATGGATCTACAAGTATGCCGTTACTAATTCTTAAGTCTTGTGAGTTACCAGGTTCGGAATTAAAACAAGATCCACTTGAAGGGACACCCCCGGGATTTACTATATTCGTACCTGATGCAGCGTTTCCTGCTAAAGGTCTTTGAGGAGTTTGCATCAGATTTTCGAAATGACTTGCCGTATTATCAAATGTAAAATAGTCATCCGGTTCATTGAGACCTGAAATGCATCCAGTAAACACCGTAGGAGTAAAACTAAAAGTATATCTTCCAAATGCCGATTGCAAACTATCCGTTTCCAATGTTCCACTTGAGTAATTTCCAGAAAAATTAGATCCACCAACATTTACCCATTTCGTTCCGTTCCAACGAGTAATCCGGGCTCTTGTTGAGTCAGCGATGCCTCGCAACTCGTTCCATGAAGTGGTTATTTTTACATTGGAATTACCTGTAATTCGCTGCACATCCCAATAACCTGTTCCATTAATTAATGCCAGTGTTGTATCTCTGCTTGTACGATTTAGATTTGCTTCTTGATCTGAGTAATATACCTGAAAAGCATGGCTAGAATTAGAAGGTGCAGAAATCCCCAATTTCCTATAAACCCCATTATCCCCAACGGGGAAATCGAATGCCGAACTTCCTACTTTCTTAACCGGCCCGCTCACAAAACTGCTGTCCGATGCACCAGTTGCAATAGACCCGTGCTTCATGGTTATTAGGTTGGTGCTTGTGGTGATTAAATTCCCTTGCATGAAAATGAGTGAATCGTCTACACTCAACGTGGTGTTTGCTGTAACTGCTCCTGATGCTTTGTTTATCGTAAGTTTTTTGAATGGGTAGTTATAGCTTCCGTTTAAGGTTTGGTTGCTGGTGCCGGTAAAGGTAACTTTTCCCGTGCTGATGTTAAAAACTACCTTGTTGCTGTTAATGGTGATGTTTCCCGCAAAAGTGTTATCACCTACATAGGCCACTTGCAAATCCTGTCCGCCTGATGAACTGAATGTAGCATCACCCATGTAGGTATCCGGCGCAGTGGATGCCAGGCGGATTCTACCACCACTTCCGGCATTATCCCACGTTACATTTCCTATGTAGACATTAGCTCCGTAGCTGTGGAAATTGGTTATCGAGCCAGTTCTGTTGAATGTTGTGTTGCCATTGTAGGTGCTTGTTTTTGTAAGTATTCCCGGAGCATTAATAGTTAAATTACCATTAAAAATGCAACTTTCTAAGGACACCACTGCGGTACCTGACAAGGTTAATGTTTGTGATGTACTGCCCAATTGAACCAATTTAGTAAGAGTCAGATAATCACTGCTGAAAGTTCCAACAGCTATTGTTTTGCCGCTTGCAAGTATACTAACCCCGCCGCTTGCTCCGAATTCTACACCTCCGGAACTTGCATTGACGGTGACATGGTTATTGAAATAACTGGTATCAGTTGCAGCCAGTCTTATTTCTTTGCTGGAATAATTATATAAGATTACCGGCCCATCATAGATGTCTTCACCGCTTGAACCCATATTGAAATATACAGCCCCATTGTTAGTGATTGTTAAACTATCTTCAAAGTGATTACCGCTTGTGCTGCTTGATGTTGCAGCTCCGGTTGAAGTCAAAAAAACCGGCTTTTTATAAATTCCCGAATTCATGTGAAAATACCCGCAGGTAGCTTCTATTCTTGCATCTAAGGTAGCTCCGCCAAAATGGCAAAGGGAGCCTGTTGGCTTTAGCAACCCGTTTGTTACCAGCCCTCCATTGAAATAGGCAGTCCCGGTAATTTCAAACGTATAACCTCCCAAATCAAGTGTATCGCCATTTATCGTTAAATTGGTGATCTTTTGATTCTGGGCTAAGATGAGATTGTATGGAGCATTGCTGTTTATAACTACATTATCACTGGAGTCGGCGACTATTCCACCAACCCAGTTTCCTGAATTGTTCCAATCGGTGCTTGTATTTCCAGACCAGGTTTTTGTAGCCGACACTGCGTAATCCACAGCATTCATGCTTATTGTTAAGGCTATAAGTAAAACTTTTATTATTGCTTTCATGTGTAAAATGTTCTTGAAGGTTAAAAATCATTAGGTTTTTTACTTAAGTTCCGGCAATTCAATTCCCGACAAATTCATACCAGTCGCCCCAGCCGCCGCTCTCCTGGGCGATCACGTAGGTTGCCTGATCCTTGCCGACGGCGAAGACGCGCAGGGTGTTGTCGTGGGCGAGGATGGCGCGCGGCTCGCTGAGGCCGCCGCCGGCGCTGCCGAGCGAGGCCCAGCCCGACCAGCCGCCGTTGGCCGCGGTTTGCCAGGCGTGGCGGAGGGCGCCGTCGTTGCCGACCGCGAAGACCTCGAGCCGGCCATCGTGGTTGCGGGC
>ERZ650309.1072-NODE-1072-length-13056-cov-4.806553_pt1 | contig 13056 bp, 8 predicted proteins | sample MGYA00376245_ERZ650309 | MGnify/ENA primary metagenome ERZ650309 (study PRJEB26733, sample SAMN07839294) | wastewater metagenome | biome: urban; feature: wastewater treatment plant; material: waste water | place: USA: North Carolina | collected 2016-04-26 ...
GTGATTCGCCTGGCCGCCAACACCGGCTGCGCGCTGCACCTGATCGAGCCCCTGGGCTTCTCGATGGACGACAAGCTGCTGCGGCGCGCAGGACTGGACTACCACGAGTACACCAACCTGCGCCGTCACGCGAGCTGGGAGGCCTTCGTGAATGCCTGTCAGCCCGACCCGGGCCGCGCCTTTGCCTTCACCACCGCCCAAACTATGGACATAGATGGCCAATTGGCGAATGGCATCCTCACTCAATTTCCCTTCCCAGAACGGCATCACCCCGGCATGGGCCTTGGTGATCGAGCCGACGATCTGGTCCTTCTTGCCGCCGTACAGCCAGATCGCGTCGGTCAGGTTGGGCGCGCCCACCGCGCGCGATCCCTTGCCGTCGGGCCCGTGGCAGACCACGCAGTTCGCTTCGAACGCCAGCTTGCCGTTGGCATTGACCGGCGTCTTGCCCGACAGCGAGAGGACATAGTCCGCCGTGTCGCTGATCTGCGCCGCGGTCAGGATCCCGTCCTTGCCGAAATTGGGCATCAGGCTGGTATGCGTGGCGTCGTTGCCCGGCTGGCGGATCCCGTTGGTGATCGTGGTTTCGATCTCCTTCAGGTTGCCGCCCCACAGCCAGTCATCGTCGTTAAGGTTGGGATAGCCGATCCCCCCGGCCGCGCCGGAACCGTGGCACTGCACGCAGTTGACCCGGAACGCCGCCTTGCCGCCGGCGATCGCCTTGCGCAGCAGATCGGGGTTGCCCGGCAGCTGCTCGATCGGGGTCTGCGCCAGCATGGCCAGCGTCGCCGCGCGCCCGGCCTGGGCCGCGTCCATTTCCTTGGCCAGCTGGCCGCGGCTGGTCCAGCCCCACATGCCTTCGCTGCCCTTGTGAAGCATCGGGATCGCCGGATAGACCACCGAATAGCCGATCGCGAAGACGATCGTCAGGTAGAAGGTGATCAGCCACCAGCGCGGCAGCGGGTTGTTGAGTTCCTCGATGCCGTCCCATTCATGGCCGACAGTCTCGACACCGGTCGGTTCGTCGATGCGCCTATTCGTCATGTTCGTTACCCCTCGGATCTTCTTCGGCGAAGATCGAATTCGCGGCCGCTTCGTTGTGTTCCTTGGCGCCCGGCCGGAACGGCCAGGCCACCAGCCCAAGGAACAGGATCATCGTCGCGACCAAGCCCCAGCTGTCGGCAAGGTGCCGCAGCGTGTCGTAGGTGGAATGCGGGTTCATCGCCCGTGCTCCTTGGCCAGATCCTCCTGCGCCTTGGCACTGTTGGTATCCACCAGCGTGCCCAGCATCTGCACGAAGGCCATCGTGGTGCTGATCTCGCGCTCGCCGGAGTTGTCGAGCAGGCGCTGGAAGCTCGACAGCGGCGGGATCGCGAGCGACGCCGAGGTGCGGCGCCGCTGCGGCAGGTAGCCACCTAGCGCGGCGCGCCGCTCGCGCAGGTACTTCATCTCCGGGCCGTCCTCGGGCAACTTGATGAAGGGCACCTTCGCCAGGTCATCGTCCGACACCGGGATCTGGAATCGGTCGCGGAAGCCGCGCAGCGCGTCGGCCGTCATCTTCTTGGCCTGGTGCGAGATCATCTGGCCTTCGCCCGATTCGCCCATGCCGTAGCCCTTCACTGTCTTGGGCAGGATCAGCGTCGGCTGACCGGTGTGCTTCACTGCCGCGGTGTAGGCGGCAAAAACCTTCTGCGGGTCGTGGCCGCCGCGGGTGAGCTTCCAGATGTCGTCGTCGCTCAGGTCGGCGACGAGTGCCTTGGTTTCCTCGTAGCGGCCGAAGAAGTGCTCGCGCACGTAAGCGCCGCTCTTGCTCTTGAAGTCCTGGTACTCGCCGTCGACGCATTCCTCCATCAGCTGCAGCAGCTTGCCGCTCTTGTCCTTGGCGAACAGCGCGTCCCAGCCGCCGCCCCACAGCACCTTGATGACGTTCCAGCCGGCGCCGCGGAACACGCTTTCGAGTTCCTGCACGATCTTGCCGTTGCCGCGCACCGGACCGTCCAGGCGCTGCAGGTTGCAGTTGATGACAAAGACCAGGTTGTCCAGGTGCTCGCGGCCGGCCAGCGAGATCGCACCCAGCGACTCGGGCTCGTCCATTTCGCCGTCGCCCATGAAGGCCCAGACCTTGCGCTGCGTGGTCTCGGCCAGGCCGCGGCCCTGCAGGTACTTCAGGAAGCGCGCCTGGTAGATCGCCATCAAAGGACCCAGGCCCATCGAGACGGTGGGGAACTGCCAAAAGTCGGGCATCAGCCACGGGTGCGGATAGCTCGAGAGGCCCTTGCCGGCGGTCTCCTGCCGGTAGCTGAGCAACTGGTCTTCGGTCAGCCGTCCTTCGAGGAAGGCGCGGGCGTAGATACCCGGTGAGCTGTGACCCTGGATGAAGAGCAGGTCGCCGCCATGCGTGTCGGTCGGCGCGTGCCAGAAGTGGCCGAAGCCGATGTCGTACAGCGTGGCGGCCGACTGGAAGCTCGCAATGTGGCCGCCGAGCTCCGAGCTTTCCTTGTTCGCACGCAGGATGATCGCGAGCGCGTTCCAGCGAATGATCGAGCGCAAACGGTGCTCGATGGCGCGGTCACCGGGCGACCTGGCTTCCTGCTCCGGAGGAATCGTGTTCTTGTACGCCGTGGTCAGCGACCGCGGGATATACAGGCCGTCCCGACGCGCCTGATCGACCAGGCGATTGACCAGCAAGTTCGCGCGCTCCTGCCCTCGGTGCAGTTCCACTGCCTTGAGTGCGTCGAGCCATTCGCCGGTCTCCGCGGGATCGGCATCGTCGTTCATGTTCATGGAGTCTCCTGGCGCCGGCGCCGTTCGGTCTGAACGCTCTCGGCAGGTCACTGCGAGGCGTGCGGATCAACTGCCGCGGTTTTTGGTTTCATCGAAAACGGGCAGATCGGCTGTGGCACCTTAGGCGGTGATCAGGCCGGCCTGACTGGCAATCTGGTCTATTTGGTCTTACCAAACGGACCGGATAATATCGAGACCTCGCCAGCAGCTCCATGCGGGTTCCCCCGCATGGCAGGCGCAGTTCACGCAGGAGCCTCACCGTGGCAAGCCAGCCGTCTTTCCGCGCCGTCGCGCATGTACGGCGCCCGCGCCTTTCGGACACGATCACCGACCAGATCGAGGACCTCATCGCCACCGGCAAGCTCAAGCCTGGCGACAGGATGCCCGCCGAACGCGACCTTGCGCAGCAGCTCGACGTGTCGCGCCCATCGCTGCGCGAGGCGCTGCTGATCCTCGAGAGCCGCGGCCTGCTGCAGGCGCGGCGGGGCGGGGGCTTCAGCGTCACCGACGTGACCGCACCGACGATCACCGACCCGCTGGTGCACCTGCTGCAGCGCCACCCGGAGACCGTCGACGACATCCTCGAACTGCGCCACGGGCTGGAGTGCGTGGCGGCCGAGTTCGCCGCCTTGCGCGCCACCGAGGCCGACGACAAGCGGCTGCGCGAGATCGTCGGCGGCATGAAGCGCCGGCGCGGACCGGTCGACCCGCTCGAAGACACCGATCGCGATGTCGATTTCCACATGGCGGTCGCCGAAGCCTCGCACAACGTCGCCCTGGTGCACGTGATGCGGGGCATCTTCAACCTCATGCGCATCAACATGCTGCGCTCCCGCGAGGCGCTGTGCCACCAGGCCGAGAACGTCACACTGCTCGACGAACAGCATGCCCAGATTGCCAAGGCGATCACCGCGCGCGATCCCGCGGCGGCGCGCGCGGCGGCGAACATCCACTTGAGCTTCGTGCAGGCGAGCCTGCGCGAAGCCGCCAGCAAGGGGGGCCGAAAGGCTGGCAACGGCGCCGCCGCACCAGCCCCGAATCCGGCCCGCGCCCGCAAGCGCAGCGACGGTGACGCCGGTGCCTGAGCCGGTCCGCGGTTCGGCGTCGGGCGCTGCCATGGACTCGTCGGTCAGCTACGACCCGAGCGCGAAGCAGAAGGCGCAGGCCAAGACCTCGCGCATCCCGATCAAGGTGGTGCCCGCCGAGGTGCTGAAGAAGCCCGACTGGATCCGCGTCAAAGCGGCGACACCGAACTCGCGCTTCTACGAGATCAAGCAGATCCTGCGCGAGCACAAGCTGCACTCGGTGTGCGAAGAAGCCTCGTGCCCGAACATCGGCGAGTGCTTCGGCAAGGGCACGGCCACGTTCATGATCATGGGCGACAAGTGCACGCGGCGCTGCCCGTTCTGCGATGTCGGCCATGGCAGGCCCGACCCGCTGGATGCCAGCGAGCCGGAGAACCTGGCCAGGACGATCGCGGCGCTCAAACTCAAATACGTGGTGATCACGAGCGTCGATCGCGACGACCTGCGCGACGGCGGCGCTGCGCACTTCGTCGAGTGCATTCGCCAGACGCGCGAGCGCTCGCCGGCGACGACCATCGAGGTGCTGGTGCCCGACTTCCGTGGCCGCGACGACCGCGCGCTGGAGATCCTGATGGCTGCGCCGCCGGACGTGATGAACCACAACCTCGAAACCGTGCCGCGCCTGTACAAGGAAGCGAGGCCCGGCAGCGACTACGCGTTCAGCCTAAACCTGCTGAAGAAGTTCAAGGCCCTGCACCCCGGCGTACCGACGAAAAGCGGGCTGATGGTCGGCCTCGGCGAAACCGACGAAGAGATCCTGGCCGTGATGCGAGACATGCGCGCGCACGACATCGACATGCTGACGATCGGCCAGTACCTTGCGCCGAGCGGTCACCACCTGCCGGTGCGGCGCTACGTGCACCCGGACACCTTCCGCATGTTCGAGCGCGAGGCAACGGCGATCGGTTTCAGCCATGCCGCCGTTGGTGCGCTGGTGCGGTCAAGTTACCACGCGGATCAGCAGGCGCATGCCGCCGGCGTGCCGGACGGCAGATCCGGGCGCAGTTGAGGCGAACGATGCGGCAAGTAGACCGCGTGTTACGACACCGCCAAGCAGGACGATCCTCGACCACTGCACCCGCGCCGGACTGACACGCGGATCGGCATCATTGCGCGCACCAGCCGCCGCTGCCGGGCGACTGGACGGTGGGAGCATCGGAGGGCGGCTCGGTCACAAACCGGACTTGGCGAGCGCGGACTCCTGAGCGTCGGTCGTTGAGCGCCTTGCGTGCCAGTTATTGAGCCTGAGCGGGATGGGCACGGAGCAGAGTGACTAGCTCTCATTCGACTGAGGCCCAGTTTTCGAACTTCGGCTATCTCTATCTCCCGCTTTCGTGCTTTCAGTGTCAGTACCAGATCGCTGTCAATGAAAATCTCTACTACTCGTCGCCAGCCCACCCAGCAAGGCCGTCAGATCCTCGACATGCCCGGCGATCAGGTTGCGCACGTCGCCATCGCGCTGCCAGGTGCCCTTCACCGCCATCAGCTTTGAACGCAGCAGCGGCCCGCGCAGCTGCGCCTTGAGCTTGGGCCACACGATCACCTGCACGCTGCCGGTCTCGTCCTCCAGCGACACGAACATCACGCCCTTGGCGGTCTCAGGCTGCTGCCGCACCGTCACGATGCCGCAGGCCCGCGCCAGCCGGCCGTCGGGCAAGTCGTGCAGCTCGGCCGCCGTGCACCACCCCTGCTTCGCCAGCACCGGTCGCAGGATGGCCAGCGGATGCCGGCGCAGCGTGAGGCCTGTCGCTGCGTAGTCCCAGACGACCTCTTCCCCCTCCGGCGCCGCCGGCAGTTCGAGCTCTTCCTCGTTGACCGGCGCCTGCTTCAGCAGCTGCGGAGCCGAGCGCTGCCCCGCGGCCTCCCAGACCTGCTGTCGTCGATGGCCAGCCAGGCTCATCAGCGCATCGGCAGCGGCCAATAGCGTCATCTCGTGCTGCTCGATCTCGGCCCGCCTGGCCAAGTCCTCGGCGCCGTCGAACGGCCGCTCGCGTCTGGCCTGGAGAATGCGCAGCGCCGACTCGGCCTTCAGTCCCGCCACCAGGCGCAGTCCGAGCCGCACCGCCGGCGGGTGCGGCAGGCCTTCCAGGGTGCAGTCCCACTCGCTGCTCATCACGTCCACACGCCGAACCTCGACACCGTGGCGTTTGGCGTCCTGCACCAGCTGGCTCGCCGAGTAGAAGCCCAAGGGCTGGCTGTTGAGCATCGCGGCCAGGAACTCGGCCGGATGGTGGCACTTGATCCAGCAGCTCGCGTAGACCAGCAGCGCGAAGCTGGCCGCGTGGCTTTCCGGGAAGCCGTACTCCGAGAAGCCCTTGATCTGCTCGAAGATCGCCTCGGCGAACTCGCGCTGGTAGCCGCGAGAGGTCATGCCGTTGACGATCTTGTCGTAGTACTGTGCCAGCCCGCCCTTGCGTTTCCACGCGGCCATCGCGCGGCGCAGTTGATCCGCCTCGCCCGGCGTGAAGCCAGCGGCCAACATCGAGATCTGCATCACCTGTTCCTGGAACACCGGCACGCCCAAGGTTCGACCGAGCGCCTCCTCGAGCGCCTTGCTCGGGAAGGTCACGGGCTCCTTGCCCTGTCGGCGGTTCAGGTACGGGTGGACCATTCCTCCCTGGATCGGCCCGGGCCGCACGATCGCAACCTCGATCACCAGGTCGTAGAAGCAGCGCGGCCGCAGCCGCGGCAGCATGCTCATCTGGGCGCGGCTTTCGATCTGGAACACGCCCACCGTGTCGGCCTGGCAGATCATGTCGTAGGTGGTCTGGTCCTCGGCCGGGATGTCCTGCATCGCGAAGGCGTAGCCCTTGCGCATGCCGATGAAGGCCAGGCTCTTGCGGATCGCGGTGAGCATCCCCAGGGCCAGCACGTCGACCTTGAGCAGGCCCAGCGCGTCGATGTCGTCCTTGTCCCACTGGATCACGGTGCGGTCGGGCATCGACGCGTTCTCGATCGGCACCAGGCGCGACAACGGCCCCTTGGTCAGCACGAAGCCGCCCGGGTGCTGCGACAGGTGCCGCGGCAGGCCCATGATCTGGCCGGTCAAGTCCACAAGCTGCCGGATGGCCAGGTCGTCGAGCGAGAGGCCGAGTTCCTCGATCCGCTCGGTCTTGATGCCGGCGCCGTCCCACCAGGTGTGGTTCTTGGCCAGTGCCTCGATGGTCTCCTCGGGCAGGCCCAGGGCCTTGCCCACGTCGCGGATCGCCGACTTCGGCCGGTAGGTGATGGCTACGGCGGTGAGCGCCGCGCGGGCGCGGCCGTACTTGCGGTAGAGGTACTGGATGACCTCCTCGCGCCGCTCGTGCTCGAAGTCGACGTCGATGTCCGGCGGCTCGTTGCGCTCCTTGGAGATGAAGCGCTCGAAGAGCACCGACATGCGTGCCGGATCCACCTCGGTGACACCCAGGCAGTAGCAGACCACCGAGTTGGCCGCCGAGCCGCGCCCCTGGCAGAGTATCTGCCTCGAGCGCGCAAAGGCCACGATGTCGTAGACGGTCAGGAAGTAGTGCTCGTAGTGCAGGTCGCCGATCAGCTGCAGCTCGTGCTCGATCTGCGCCTCGACCTTTGCAGGGACACCTTCGGGCCAGCGCCGCCCTGCCCCTTCGTAGGTGATGCGGCGCAGGTAGCTCGAAGGCGTCTCGCCCGCCGGCACGACTTCATCGGGGTACTGGTACTTCAGCTCGTCGAGCGAGAAGCTGCAGCGCTCGGCCACCTGGATCGTCTCGGCCAGCAGGTCGGCGGGGAAGGTCTGCGCCAGGCGCAGCCGGGTGCGCAGGTGCCGTTCGGCGTTGACCTGCAGCTCGCGGCCGCATTCGGTCAGCGGCCGGCCGGTGCGGATCGCGGTCATCACGTCGTGCAGCGCCTTGCGCGATCGCACGTGCATGTAGACGTCGCCGACGGCCACCAGCGGGATCGCCGACAGGTCACTCGCCTCGCGCAGCTTGTGCAGCCACATCTCGTCGTCGAGCTGCCGCAACAGTTCCACACCCAGCCAGCAGCGACCGGTGAAGTGGGTGAGCAACCAGCGGGCGAGGCCCACCAGCTGCGCGTCGGTCGATCCGCGCACCGGCGAGGCCACGACGACGCAGTCGGCCAGTTCGTCCGAGGCGATGTCGCCAAGATCCAGGTGGTATGTGCCCTTCTCCGAGGCGCGTCGGAGCTTGGTGATGAACTCGCAGAGGTTGCCGTAGCCGTTCAGGTTGCAGGCCAGCACGCCCAGGCTGAAGGGCCCCGGCGCATCATCGCCGGACGGCTCCGGCACGGCCACGCTGAACTGGCTGCCGATGAGCAGCTTGAGGCCGATCTTCTTGGCCGCCACGTGGGCGCGCACCACGCCGGCGACCGAGCACTCGTCGGTGAGGGCGAGCGCGTGGTAGCCCTGCTTGTGCGCACGCTCGACGAGTTCCTCGGGCTGGCTGGCCCCTACCAGGAAGCTGAAGGTGCTGACGCAGCGCAGTTCGGCGTAGTCGGGCAGCCCGGCGGCCGGCACCGAGGAAGCGGGCCTGGGCACGGGCGTGCCCGCGCCCTGCCCCTGGCGCCCATCGCTGGCCGTCATGCAAACACCCCGTGCAGGTACCAGGCAGTCTCTTCGCTCGCCAGCCGCTCCTGGTAGATCCACAGCACGCCGGCGTGCTCGCTCAGCGCCACCCAGTAGTCGCGCTGGACATGCCCGGTCGTCGCATCACAGCCCTCGCCCCGCCGATGCCACCAGCCGCCTTCGACGCGGTGCGGTCCGGTCAGCAGATGCAGCACGCCCTGGTACAGGGGGCGGTGGCCGCGCGTTGCGAGCTTGAGCGGCGTCGGCAGCACCCAGGTCGGCTGGGGCATGTTTAGCGGCTCTGCGGCCTTGCGGGGGCGCGGCATCGGCACCGGCTGCCACATCTGCATCCACTCGAGCCGGTGGTCCTCGGTGAGGACCGGGCGGAGCACCCGGTCAGGACCCAGCCGGGCCGCGATGCGTTCGAGCACCAGCTGCAGGGACTCGCCCTGCTGCGCCTCGTCGGGCAGCAACGACGCGCTCTTCTCGTCCAGCGAAACGACTTCGGTCGCGTTCAGCCAGAGTTCGCCGACCGGCGCCTTCAGCTCGGTCTTGGCCAGGTGCTCGGCGAGCAGCCGGCAGAGGTGTTCGAGGTTGCGGCTGGGCTCGGCGGTGCGGATCGTGATCTCACCCCCCTGCCCTGCCTCTTTCGAGCGCATCACATCGTGGGCCCACTTCAGGGTGAAGGCGGTGGTCCCGCTGTGGCGCGCCGCCAGCCAGCCGCACATCTGCAGCAGCAGCCGGCGGGCGCCGAAGAGCAACGCTGGCGCCATCTCGACGCGTGACATGAGCTCCAGGCGCGCGTCGAAGGTCTCTGGCAGCTCGACCCACACATGGGCCTCGGGCTGCAGGCCGTAGGCGCGGTCCAGAGCGCCCAGCAGCAGCTTGTCGAAGCGCCGGCTCACACCCCCGCGAGGGAGCCGGCGCACATCCCCCAAGGTGCGGCACCCCAGCCGGGAAAGGATCCCCTCGTGGGGGGCCACCGCCGTGAGGGCCCTCATCGGGAGGGTGTCGAGCAGTTCCTCGAGCGGGCGCTTGAAGCCGTTCTCGATGCCAGCCCGCGCCAGCAGGTGGGCGGCCAGGCTGTTGGTCGCCCAGGCGAGCGCACTCACCCCTTGGTCGGCCCCCTCCTGGAGGATGCGGTCGCGCAACGCGCGCTTGCCCCCGAACAGGCGTGCGCTGGCCTCCAGCTCGAGGAGGACGGCTTCTTCGGAGGTGGCAACCCGGGGTGTGAACTGCAAGGCCCACGTTGCGACTCCGCGAAGTGCCTCATCGGACGGTGGCGCGCCGTCGGGCCCGGGCGGAAGGAGTAGTGCCGCCCAGAGCATGGACTGCTGCCTCGTGAACCGCAGGGCGCGCCGCGCCCTCCGAAAGAGTCGGACGCGCCGGCGTGTGGTGAGTCCCGTCGCGTGGAGCGCCCTCGCGCGTCGCGATGAGTCGGCTGGGCATCTGCAGGCGCGGCGTCAACACCGCTTCAAGCCCCCCGGGTACCGATCGCAACCGGACCACGCCCTCATGGGTGGGCCCACGGCGCTTGAGCACGTGGACCTGGATCTCCCAGTCCAGCGCGAAGGTGGCCATCACCCGCAGGCTCGCGGCCGAGGCTTCGTGCTGGGCCGCGGCCGGGCGGAACAGGAACACCGGACCCTCGCAGGCCTGCGCGCACACCTGCAGGCGCCGGATCTGCTCGGGGCGCGCCTGCGGAAGCCAGGCGACAAGTGCGCCACAGGCGCCGGACTTCACCAACTGCTCGGTGCACCACAGGCGCTCGGCAGGCGTATCCGCACGGACCCACACGAGGTGCTTCTCGTCGATGCCGCTGTGTCGCAGTCCAGGCAGGTGCGGTGTCTTGGGTGGCCCGACGACCACCACATTGCGCCCGGCCGCGACGATGGCGCGCAGCGCCGGACCGATCACGCGCCACTCGAGAACGGACGGCTGCGGGCTGAGCACCTCGGCGATCGACTGGCACGGCCAACCGCCACCGGGCAGTTCGGCGTCGAGCGCCTCGAAGCCGCTGGAGACGACGTCGCCGGCCTGCGCACCCAGGTCGCAGCCGCGCCAGATGGCCTGCTCGATCTCAGGCGGCAGCTCTCCCGGCTGGGAGCGCCGCGCACGCGATCTCGATGGATGAACAAGGGCCTGGGTCGGCAACCCATCGTCGTCGCCGGCCCACGACAGGACAGCGGACATCGAAAAGCCTGGTACTGTATGGGCATCCAGTATTGCACCAGTCCGGCGGAATTGCCAAGGGGTCGATGAATGCGCGGCTGGCCAACCTGGTCGCCGCGTGACGAAGTGCCCTTCCGTACACTGGTCCGGGCAGCCTCGAAGGAGAGAGTCCGTGTGCTACAGCGCCCAGGTCCAGGCGGACTACAAGAAGTACGTGGTCATGTTCGGCGCCACGATGAGCATTCGCGACTTCTACGAGATCTTCTATCGCCGGGGGCTCGACCCGAGGATCAAGATCCCCAAGGCCGTCGAGGCGAGCTTCAGGGACCCCCAGAGCGACGATGAACGCGCCATCGAGGCACTGATCGACGCCTTCAACGACAAGCAGGCGGCGAAGTTCGAGGAGGAGCTTTTCAAGCAGAGGAAGCGCCTGGCCGATGCCGAGCGGTCACTGCAGGCCAAGCCGACGAAGAAGGCGCAGGAGGACCAGCGCATTGCCTCGGACAAGATCCGCCAGCTGATGACGCGGCATGCAGATCTGAAGCGCACCGAGTTGCTCGATCGTGACAGCCGGATCTATCCGGGCTCGTACGTGCCAGTGATGATCTGGGAGGACGGCAAGCGCGTGATCAAGCCGATGCGCTACGGCTGCCGGCCCGCCGGCAAACCGGCCTTCTACGACGTGAAGTACCCGGGCACCTACAACGCGCGACGCGACAACCTGCAGGGCTTCTGGAAGGGCCAGTTCGGCCATACGCACGGCCTCATCGTCGTCAACGCGTTCTACGAGAACGTGAACCGGCACAAGGCCGAGGGGCGCGATCTCGCGCCCGGCGAGGAAGTCGAGAACCTGGTGCTCGAGTTCAGGCCGCGGCCGACGCAGGACATGCTGATCGCATGCCTCTGGTCCAAGTGGACCGGATCGGGTGAGCCGGACCTGCTGTCGTTCACGGCCATCACCGACGAGCCGCCGCCCGAGGTCGCTGCAGCAGGCCACGATCGCTGCATTGTCCCGATCAGGCCAGCCTACATCGACGAGTGGCTGAATCCGGGGGTGACGGACGCCAAGCGCCTCTTTGAGATCCTCGACGACAGGGAGCGGCCCTACTACGAGCACCGCATGGCGGCTTGAGGCGCACCACGAGACCGCATTGGTTCCAGCGCCACCGCCATGCCGAAGTTGCCGACATTTAGCACCTCGCCGCGGAGCGGTGTAAAGTTGCTGCGAGGCTCTCGGCAGGAGCCTGCCGCCCGTCAGTGCGAAGCCGTCATCGGCGCTGCCAGGTGAACTCATTCGACTCTGGTCAACTTTTCGGCCGGGGCAGCGGTGGACGGGCGACGCTGGTACCAATGGCCGAGGAGCATCCAGCATGTCACTCGAGTTCACCCTTCGTCCCTCGTCCATCCAGGGCATCAAGCGTCTTGCCGATCGCATCCAGCGAGACGAAGCCATCCAACGTGCCGAGGCCCTTGAGCGGGCTTCCCGCTCGGCCGGCTATTCGAACTACGCGCACGCGCGCCGTTCGCTTGCCGATTCGCTCGTACCCGAGCGTCCACGGCAGGACATCCACATCACGGCGTACTGGCACGATCTGCCCACCGGCGAGACAGGCCGTGAGACGTTGGTGATCGTGGTCGACCACCGCCTCGACGAACGCATCGATCGCAGGCAGCTCGCCAACAATCGACACCTGCTGTCCTTCCGCCGCAAGGAAAGCGACCACGTCGAGGGCAAACAGGTCTTTGCAGATCAGCGTTCCGCTCGCAAGTCCGTGTGCGGCGCAGCCCGCGCGCTGCACTTCATCGACGCAACCGGTCTGCAACCGTACTCGCGGTCATTGGTGTCTCCGATCGAGCGTTGGCAGTCGGACCCATTCCCGGGCTCGGACCATGCGAGCACATGGCGCGACGCTGCCTCGGGCGAACTCGTGATCACCGATGAACCTTATCGCCCCGCCATCTCCAGCCGGGACGCCGAGCGCTTGGCTTGGGCCGAACGACATGGCTTGACGCTTAGTGCTTCGAAATGGCCCGGCATGTATGCGCCAGGGGCAGGGTCTAGCCTGCACCTGCTGACGCGCGACACGCAACTTGCTCAGCGGGTCCTGGTGAGCACCGACCGACTGCGGGTGTGCCCAGTAGATGAGACATGGACCGGGACCTCTGCGCCGAGCCGGCCGGTATACCGGTCGCCAGTGGAGGCAGTTGGCAGCAAGAGCGTGAAGGCACCGAGGGATCCTCGCCTTGCCCGCTCCACCGCAACGACCACACCGTACGCCCTCGTGTTGTCAGGTCACTCGCGCAAACCCACCGGACGCATGCCGCTTGATGCCCACGATCGAGTGGGCCGCGATCTACGCACGGCGATCGGCAGTGCCGAGTACCGCCCCGGTGTGCGAGAGAAGCTCGATCGTGTCCGCAGCGAACTCGACGATTGGGTGCAGGTGGATTACGACCGTCAGGAACTGGACATGG
>ERZ650309.1073-NODE-1073-length-13053-cov-5.344130_pt1 | contig 13053 bp, 6 predicted proteins | sample MGYA00376245_ERZ650309 | MGnify/ENA primary metagenome ERZ650309 (study PRJEB26733, sample SAMN07839294) | wastewater metagenome | biome: urban; feature: wastewater treatment plant; material: waste water | place: USA: North Carolina | collected 2016-04-26 ...
TTCCATACGCTTTACTGCATTGCTATTTTTCAGCAATGAATCTGGTATAGCAGATACAGCATAATCTTGGCTATATACTACCCCATACATGAATGAGAGTAGTAAGCAATAAATTAATTTCTTACACATGCTTATTGTTTTTTAAAGACTATTTGCTCTCCCATTTTTTGAACTACAAAAGCATAAAATTCACGAAGTGAAGCATAGTCTTCAGGTTGAAATGTTGCTCGGTTTAACTTAAGCCTACTACGAAGCATTATATTGTTGCCATCTGTTTGTATAAGGTATTCATAAAAACCTTCATTTTCATTAAAAGTTATACGTGCAGGTTTGGGCATTTCATCTATTTGATATCCTGAAGGTATTTCCATATTAAGGATATAAGTTTTGTCATCACAATAATCCATTTCCACAGGATAAAAACGTTCATTAGCCTCAAAAGGGTTCGCATGCAAAGCATCTATTAACATGGGATTAAAATACTCCACATCTGCTTGAAAATTCATTTTCATATCTAAATGCATCTGCAACGGCTCATCTAAATTTTTAAGTGAATCAAGCCCTATATCAGACAATTCAATTCCCTCTGAAAAACTCTGTTTTACTTCTGTTAAATAACTTTCTGAACCTGATTTGGCAAAATTAGTTCTATAATTCTGGGACTGTATCATGCCCATTTTACAATTATAATGCCCATTTAAAATTCCTTTCTCCGCATTATTGAGAAACAGACTGCTGATGCTGCTTTCATGTAATGAATCTGTGTATAGTGGAACAATATAAGGAGTATCCGCAATAAGTCTAGCTCCTCCGCTATAACAATCATTATCAATTTGACCAAAACCTAATGGCCGTGATGCATCTAGATATAAATAATTTTTATCCAGCTCAATGCTTGAAATTATATAATTAAAATCACTCAAGAGTGGAAATAGTTCATTTGGCTTACCATAATCTCTTGTGCTTACCAAAACCGGATTTGCATTTAAACCAATATGTCTCAATGAAAGGGTAAGTAATAAGTTGATATCGGCTACATTCCCCTTTTGTACTTTCATTGTTTTTTGAGGTTCTTGTGACATATAAATAGCAAAATCATTTAAACACTCAAAATGATCTCTAATATAACTATAAATTTTTTTTGCTTTATCGATATCAGAACCATTATTTGCATCTGCCGAAGCTATTAGGTCGTTTAACCAGTTATTTGGTTTATTAAGATTTGTGCCAAAATCTTCATCCTCTCTCAACTCTTTCACCAAATCAAACCAACTTTTTCGAAAAAATTTTGGCGGCTGCTGAGGGTAGCTGATCATAGACAACTGAAACCTCACACTTTCCCGAATGTCATCATAACTAGCAATATAGCTCTCATCTTTCAGTGCCGGTACATTTTTATACGCCCAAGTATGCCATATAGCCGATGTGCTGTATGCTTCTGTTTGGGAGCCACTAGCCCCTCCTCCAAAACGGATCATATATGTTTTTGTACTGACAGATACTGAATCTATAAATGGTTTAAGATAGCCTTTTTTTATGACGACATAGTCGTAATATGTCGGTATTTCTATTGTGTATTGTGTATGCAATTTAGGGTAAGCAGTTTGAAAATAATGCCCTGGAATGTATAAGTTATTAGGGTCTTCCTGGGTGTAGTCATATTCTATTATACATCCTTCTTCTATTGCCGGAAAAGTAAATTTTACGGCAATCTGATTGTTAACCCTTTCTTTAAAAATTTCACTTTTCCCCAGTTTAAATGCTACAACCTTACCATTCTCAAGTTTATATGTGGCGGCATCTAAATTGTTTACCATCTCCTGAGTAGAACCATAATCATGAAGTATGAATTCTTGTTTGGCAAGGTCATCAAAGGCATTTTTATTGCGCAACAAGATTCTTACATGACGTCTATAAATAACTGACAAACCAGACAGTGAATTGCCCTGAAAATAAGCTTCTACTTCATCCAATAAATACACTGCATGTGCTGTTTCAGATTCCGGAAAATCTTTTACAACAAAATCCTCAGGTTTAATATCGCCAAATTTAAACTTATTTTTCCCCTTTTGTGCGAAGCCTGCTGGTGATAAAATGATTAAAATAAAAAGGTTTAGAAAGAAATACTTCATAAATATTGTACTTTAAGGAAATGCAATGATAGACGATTTTTCTAAATTTAATGTGCATAGTTAGAGGCGACTTTGAAAATTAAGTTTTAGATAAAAGTTTAAAAAATATACTAGTTTATACTAAGAGTTAGAAACAAAAATTTCCTACTTAATGTAAAGAGGATCTTTTGTTGAGTATCCTCATAAATAAATTACTCACAATGGTTGTAACTCAATTTTGATTGAAAAATATTTTTTGTTTTTTACTGCTTATTTGAAAATATCTTTGCAGCTCAGATGAAACAAAAATTAGTTATCTATCTTATTTTCTTTGTGGCCTTATTTTCAGTCTTTCTATACTTTGTTTTTAGAGGCACGGACAATTGGAAATCAAAATCGCCTGTACTTGGTTATGTCAAAGATTTTCAGTTTGTAAACTCAAATGGAGAAACGGTTTCAAATGATATCATGAAAGGAAAGGTTTGCGTTGTAAATTTCTTCTTTACTACATGCCGGGGAGTATGTCCACGTATGAATGGTGAATTGATGAATATATATAATGATTATAAAGACAATCCTGATTTTTTAATAATATCTCATACCTGTGATCCGGAAAGAGATTCTGTACTTCAATTAAAACACTATGCAGATAGTCTGGACGTGGATACTAAGAAATGGATATTTCTTACCGGACGCAAAGACAGTCTTTACACTGCTGCCCGAGTTAGCTATATGTTGGATGATCCTAACAATAAGCTTGAAAATATAGAGGATGAATTTCTCCATACCCAATTTATGGCTTTAGTAGATAAGAATGGAAAATTGCGCAGCCAAGTATTTGATGCGCTTAAAAAAAATGAGGTTCAATTGCTAAGAGATAATATTGATAAACTACTGAAAGAAAAGCAAGAAAACACCGGGTTTTCCGGAGGAATGTTTAGTAATAATCCTAAATAAAAATGAAAGGAGACGCATCAGATATATTGAAACAAAGTAAACTCAGTATTACTGATAACAGAATCCGTATTCTTAATTATTTTCTCGATAGTGCAAATGCTCTGGCACATGCAGATATAGAAAAGATGAGTGCAGAAGCAGTTGACAGAGTAACAGTCTATCGCACATTGCAAACTTTTACGGAAAAAGGAATCATTCATAGCATACCAACTGCTGATAATGCTATTTTATATGCACTATGCAAGGATGCCTGTAGTGAAGGGCATCACCATGATGATCATGTACATTTTATATGTGATCAATGCCAGTCCACTTTTTGTTTAGAAAAAATTCAAATTCCCGCCATAAAGCTTCCATCAGGATTCAACGCCACTAAAACTGATATGGTGATGAGTGGGGTTTGTAATAAATGCTCGACTTTATAACAGAAATTTTTTGCCTGAGCTATTTGCTAAACTGTATTAAAAAAGGGCCATCTCACATTGGCCCTTTTTAATTTCAAATCTTTTGTACACTAACTACAACCCATGCTATTGCCACAGTTGAGGCATTTGTAGCAGGTGCCACTACGTAGCGTTATATGTCCACAAACAGTACAAGCCGGTGCATCACTCTGCATATTTTTTGCCGCTGCATTTACTGCATCCAGGCTTCCTTCTATTTGTATGCCGGTTTTTTCTCTTACCATTTTTTGAGGGGTGGTAGCATTTACGTGCACCTTACTCAATTCCGGTTTCCCAAGAAAAGTAACATCTCCATTTACATCTTCATTATTAGATACTTCAGGTCTGTCCAATACATGTACTAAATCCGTACGACCCAAATATTCATAAGCCAAAGCCCTAAATACGAAGTCCACCAGAGATGTGGTTGTTTTGATATTTGGATGATCTACCATTCCCGCAGGCTCAAACTTGGTAAACACAAATTTTTCTACAAATTCTTCCAAAGGAACACCATATTGCAAACCTACGGATACGGCTATAGCAAAGCAATTCATGAGGCTGCGCAGTGTGCTTCCTTCTTTGGCCAAATCTATAAAAATCTCTCCTAAGGTACCATCACTATACTCTCCGGTACGGAGGAAGATAACCTGCCCTCCCACTTTTGCTTTTTGGGTATAGCCACGTCTTTTAGCAGGTAGTGTTTTACGCTCTACTATGCGGCTAAGCTGACGTTTCAGAGTAGTATCACTACTTTGTTGCATACGCCTTGTTACTTCTTCTAAAAGATCTTCTACACTGAGTGTTTGCAGGTCCACTAAATTGGTGTCTATCTTTTCTTCAATCAAAGCATCTGTATCTCCTACTTCATTGGCGGTAGCCTCAGTATCTGATTTTTTCTTTTTGTCAGACTTATTACTTAATGGCTGGCTTAGTTTGCTACCATCTCTATATAGCGCATTTGCTTTCAAACCCAATGTCCAGCTAAGCTTGTAGCAATCAGCAATTTCATCCACCGTAGCTTCATGTGGCAGATTGATGGTTTTAGAAATAGCACCACTTAAAAAAGGTTGACATGCCGCCATCATCCTGATATGGCCATGTGCATGTATATATCGCTCTCCTTTTTTACCACATTTATTGGCACAATCAAAAATAGAAAGATGTGCATCGTTTAGGTAAGGAGCACCTTCAATGGTCATTGTACCGCATACATAATCGTTGGCAGCATCTATTTCATCATCCGTAAAACCGAGAGCATCTAATAGATCAAAATTCCAGTCATTGTATTGCGCAGCAGAAAAACCCAAACGTTCCAAACAAGCTTCTCCTAATGTAAATTTATTGAAGAGGAAGCTGATTTCAAATGCTGATTTGGCTGCATCATTGAGCTTCTTTATTTCATCTGCTATAAAACCCTTATCACTGAGTGAATGTGGGTTGATAAATGGTGCACCTTCAAAGCTTGCTGCACCCACAGCATATTTTGTGATGGCATCAATTTCCTCTACTTTGTACCCTAAATTTTTGAGTGCCGTAGGTACACTTTGGTTAATGATTTTAAAATATCCACCGCCGGATAATTTCTTAAATTTTACCAATGCAAAATCTGGCTCTACACCAGTAGTATCACAATCCATTACAAGACCAATCGTACCTGTAGGAGCAATTACTGTTGTTTGCGCATTGCGATAACCAAATTTTTCTCCTAATTGTACTGCATCATCCCAAGCACGGGTAGCGGCTTTCAAAAGATCTTCTGGGCAATATTTTGCGTTGATACCTGTTGGCTTTATACCAAGACCTTCATAAGCTTCAATGGCATCATAGGCAGCCGCACGATGATTTCTCATAACACGCAGCATGTCTGTTTTATTTTCCTCATACCGAGGAAATGCACCAAGCACTTCTGCAAGCTCTGCTGAAGTTTTATAAGATATACCGGTCATGATGGCGGTAATAGCTCCGGCTATGCCTCTGGCCTCCTCACTATCGTAAGGAATACCACTTACCATCAGCATAGTGCCGAGGTTTGCAAAACCTAAGCCCAATGTGCGATAGTCGTAAGACAACTGCGCCACATCCTTACTTGGAAACTGTGCCATCAGCACAGATATTTCTAATACCACTGTCCACAGACGGCAGCTGTATTCATATCCGGCAATATCAAATTGTTTGGTATCTACATCAAAGAACTTCATGAGGTTTGCACTGGCTAGGTTACAGGCAGTGTTGTCCAAAAACATATACTCGCTGCAAGGGTTACTTGCATTGATTCTTCCACCCTGAGGGCAGGTATGCCATTCATTGATGGTGCTATCATATTGTACACCGGGGTCTGCACAGCGCCAGGCTGCATAAGCAATCTGATTCCATACTTCACGGGCAGGAACTTTCTTCATCACTCGGCCATCAGTACGTGCTTTCAATTCCCAATCTCCATCCTGCTCTAATGTGGTAAAGAATGAGTTTGGAATACGCACAGAATTGTTTGAGTTTTGGCCTGATACAGTAAGGTAAGCTTCCCCCTCATAACTATTATCATAGCCTGCTGCTACTAAGGCGCCTACTTTCTTCTCTTCTTCCATCTTCCAATTGATGAAGTTTAAGATTTCAGGATGGTCTAAATCTAAACATACCATTTTGGCAGCACGGCGAGTAGTGCCTCCGCTCTTTATAGCACCGGCTGCTCTATCTCCAATTTTTAAGAAACTCATCAGTCCGCTGGAAGTACCGCCACCACTCAATTTCTCACCTTCTCCTCTTATTTGTGAGAAGTTAGTACCCACACCAGATCCATATTTAAAAATGCGGGCCTCTCTTACCCAAAGATCCATGATGCCACCATCATTTACTAAATCATCATTTACACTCAATATAAAACATGCATGTGGTTGTGGACGCTCATAAGCGCTTGTAGATTTTTTTAGCATGCCATCTTTAGCATCTACAAAATAATGCCCTTGGGGCTTGCCATTTATGCCATATGATTCATGCAGTCCTGTATTAAACCACTGTGGGCTATTGGGTACACATGCTTGATTTAAAATTGAATAAACTAATTCGTCATAAAATACCTGTGCATCTTTATCTGCTGCAAAGTAATTGTATCGCTTACCCCAAGCCATCCAGCAGTTGGCCATACGATGCGCCACTTGCTTAGCACTTGTTTCCCTGCCCGTACTTCCATCGGGCTGTGGTACACCTGCTTTTCTAAAATATTTTTGGGCAATGATGTCAGTTGCAATTTGACTCCATTGCTTGGGTACTTCCACATTGGTCATTTCAAACACAACTTCACCAGAAGGGTTTTTAATGACACTTGTTCGATAGTCATATTCAAACATATCGAAAGGACTTACACCATCACGTGTAAAACGACGCTCAAACTGCAGGCCCACTGGGGTTTCTTTTTTTGCCATTATTGAATTTTTTTTGAAGTTTTAGTGAAACAACCGATTTTAAAAAATTTGCCATTTTTGAATTGGGCAGGCAACGAAAATAATTGTCTAACTCATTCCTTACAAGATGTAAATATTAACAGATTGTGGAAAATGCGGTTCAAAAAAACGGGAGTTCAATTGTGGTAAGGATTTGCAAATTGCAAACAAGTGTGTACAAGTTTTGAGGTGTTGGCATACAAACAATTTAGATACCCGATTTTGGCAGCAGGCCTCCAAGTCGCTTATTCCATTTCTATAATATAAAAATGTTAACTGATAATTCTCATTCAAAAAAACAATGATCCCAGACACAATTAAGGAACAAAAATTAGGAATGCCTTATCAGCGTTGGCTTTCAGGTTTACATTAAGCTGTTGATTAGAAAAAATGGAGTATATATTTTTTGGTTGCCCTTCGGGCAATGATTGGGTAGTTTTTATACAAAGCGCACAAATGAATATAAACGAATATAGCTTAATCCAATCATCAACCTACTATCCTTAGAATATTTTGTATCAAAAAGTTTCTTGTACAAAAACACAATTGTTTTGTCGATTTTATTTCACCACCATTAGAATAAAAAGTATCTACTAAAAACTATGATTAAAATCGTCCACAAAAAATATCCCAATGATAAGTAAAGCCAATAATCCTTCCATTTTCGTTTTTGACCTATGGCAAGCATTTTAGTAGCAAATAAACTTTGTATTGGAATTAGAAACGGGAATAGAAATATTAATAGCTTATACTCAGGCTTTAGAGGTTCTTTGGATTCAGAAATAAATTTAGCCTCATGTATTTTTATAAGATCTTGAATTTTGTTTTGAGTCATCGCTCTTTTTTCAAACTCTTTACTGAGTAAATCCTTTATGTCTTTATCCAATTTAGGATTTTGGATAAGTTCATACAATTGATAATCGCTTAAATTTGAAGTATTCATATCTAGGACTACTAATTTGAGTATTTGAAAAATCAAGATTTATATGTAAAAACACTTTTATAATTTTTTTTCCTTCTGTTGATTCAGCAAAAAAATCATTTCAAGATTTCCACATCCTGATACTGAACATGATTAAGAAAAAATATTTTCTGACAAAGAAATAACTATAAAAACCAATACCAAAATTCAAACTATTATTCGATATAATTGACATTTATCATAGAAAGAGACATGTCTATTTAAGTTGGTCATTTATTTCAAAAAATATCTCATTTATTAATTTTCTAAGCATTACAAAACTTGAAATTTGATTAACCACCAAATGCTTTTTTGAACGTCTGATAAAGATATACTGACTATACCTACAAACTTAAAATATACCAAATTCTGAATAATCCAATAGCACTTTTCAATGTGAAAATCAACGCTAAAAATGAATCATGATTCAATACCTAAGTTTGATTTATCACACAGATAACGAAAACGGTTTTGAATACATCGCAAAATGATATATTTCCAAATACATTACTTTCGCCCAATACCAGACATGCATAAACAAAAATTTGTTTTACTTTTTACCGTTTTTCTAGACATGCTATGTTTTAGCATGGTAATGCCCGTAATGCCTTATCTTATTAAAGAATTAGACTTACCGGATATTTATGCAGGAATTATTATAGCTGTTTTTGCTTTTATGAACTTTTTGTGTTCTCCACTTTGGGGTGGAATGAGTGATAGAAAAGGAAGAAGACCTGTCATGTTGCTCTCTATTTGTGTTACTATGACCGGCAATCTTATACTTGCAATTGCTGACAACCTTCCAATACTTTTTATAGCTAGGATATTAGCGGGTATTGGCAGTGCAAACCTGAGTGTAGCGCAGGCTTGTATGGCAGACATTTCTATGAAGCAAGATCGTACAAAAAACTTAGGACAAATAGGTGCTATGTTTTTTGCAGGCTTTATTATAGGACCTTATTTTGGTACACAATTAAAAAGTTTTAGTACAGATGGTACTGCATTTTATCTTGGTATTACAACTGCTTTACTCAATGCAGCAAATCTTGTTTTTGCATGGTTTTTTCTTAAAGAGTCAAATACAAGTTTAGTACCCGATGAAAAGCGCTTATTTAATCCATTGAGTCATATTTATCAGTGGTTGAAAAAGCCGGTCATTAGTTCGCTTATTTGGTATTTCTTCCTTTATATTATTGCATTTAGCATGATGCAGGTTACCTGTACACTATTGTGGAAAGATAAATATGACTTGGGAGTAAAAGCAACTGGCAAACTATTTACATTGATTGGACTTGCATCGGCCATTTTTCAGGGTTTGATTGTTGGTCCATTATCAAAGAAATATAGTAATCGTACACTTATCATTATGGGTTCGATAATAATGGCAGTATCTGTAGCAGCATTGCCCCTACCGTCATCAGATTTATTTGTACCCTGGGGTTATATTATATGCGGCATATTGGCTTTGGGCAATAGTTTAATTATGCCTGTTATATCCAGTTGGCTTACCCACGAAGCTCCTGAAAGTGAGATAGGACGAGCCCTTAGTGCCAATCAAAGCTTTTCTGCACTATCGAGAGTCATAGGCCCCACAGTTGGTACATTTTTATATACCCAGTTTCAGAATCTTCCATTTTATTTGGGAGGCTTGCTCATGTTAGTACCACTGGGAATAATATTAAAACTTAAAAAAACTAAATAACCATTTGGCATGAATAGCTTAACCTCCTATTTTTGCACTCCGAAAAAAAAATATCATCTCTGATATTTCTATATTGGCAGGATGCCCGATAGTATAAGGGTAGTACAACAGATTTTGGTTCTGTATGTCTTGGTTCGAATCCAGGTCGGGCAACACAAAAAAACTCGGTTTAGACCGGGTTTTTTTATTTATTTGCTAGTGCCTTTTTTTGGTAATTGATAGAGATAAGCAAACACACCGCAATCAGCTATGAATGAGCAATAGTTTGAGGGATATATTAGACCAAAAACATCTTTTATACATCTTTGCCAATCGTATTAATTGGCATTTTTTTAAGCCACTATTTCCAAATTTTATAGTGTGAAAATGGGACTACCATCCAAGCAAATAAGGTTAAGGTAATCACTATTAATTTTAAAACATGATCGCAATTTGAACGTTGAAAATTTTATATAATAATGGAGAGAAATGCTTGCAATCGTGAACACCAATAAAAAACAAAAATGATGTGAACAAAATTTGCATTATCAGTATTTTGCAGGATAGTAATTTTATAGCCCATCCCCCCTACTATGTGTAGAATCCCTAAATAGCCGATACACCTGTGCCTACGAATGTCTTTTTTTAAATTCAAATACAAACTACGCCGAGTAGGGAAGCTACGTTTTTAATTTATTATTTGTTCCATTAAATACTTACCGTTTATTAAAAGACAGACAATTAATATTGATAGAAATGCCCACTGAATATTTGGTGTAGATATTTTCAGACTTCCTATGTTTATAAAAAAGCTATGAGAAAGAGTTTCTGGCAGAATTTTAAATATTGTGAACAAACATAGAAATAATATAAGCCCCGTTAATTTAATTCCATTATCAAATTTAATAAAACATAAAATCAAGTTTATCAAAAACAAGCCTATAGTAAATAGTCGTCCCTTAAAAAGTACTTTTTAAGGGACGGCTAACTACTGTTTAAATCTATATCATAAAAAAGCCGACCCCCTAATGAGAGTCGGCTTTAGCTATTAATGCTGATTATTGCTTTATAAATTTATGTACACTTGTTTCTCCATTTTGATAATGATACACCAAAATGTAGGTACCCGCATTCAATTGTGCAATTGAAATACGCTCTTTTGCTGCGGATACTTTTTGCCGCATTACTTCACGGGATTGTAAATCTAATATCTGGTATTCACCGGGAAGCATACTTGTTGGAACACTCAATTCAAGATAATTCTTTGCAGGGTTTGGCGATAATTTGATTAAAGCCTGCTTAGAGCTATTGCTAACAGATTGTGTGGCAAGTGTAGCTGTGCCTAATTGAACCCTTAATGTGTAACATTGGGAACTACTTTGAGCGCCATTATATCCATAAACCCTTGCATAATATGTACCAGCAGTGCCATTATAGGTAATGCTTTCAGCATTTGTGCCTGCATTGTCTGATGTAGAAAGCAGTGTTGTGCCTTTGAATAGTTTCAAATCAAAATCTGCTGGCAATGTATTTAATGTAACTGTGAATGTACCTGAAGTGGTAATATCGAACCGATAAAAATCAACATCGCTACTGGTATTAATCAATCCTTGTACGTCTGTATTGAATGGTATAACTGAAGCACCACTACGTGTGCCATTTGTAGATACATCAAGTGTAGAAGGACATGTGCCACCAGTTGATGATGTTGTAAAACTGGAGCTACTATATGTACTATTATCACTTGCACAATTTGATCTTACTCTCCAGTCGTATGTAGTAGATGCGGTCAAACCGGATATTGATACGCTTAGGTTTGTAGTACCGGTAGCAGCATTTGTCCAAGTAGAAGCGCTTGAAGTTTTATAGTCCACATCATAACTATTTGCTCCGGATACCGCAGTCCATGCTACTGTGGCCGATGAGGTGGATATGGCACTTGAGCTTAGGTTGGTTGGTGCATCGCAGGTGCTGCCACCACCGCATTGTGGTAAATCAAATCTGGAAATATATGTTCCTTTACTACCGCTTGCCCCACTTTTTCCATACATAGAAACCATCCACAAACTCTGCCCATCAGGATCCGCAATGAGGTGTCCATAATCTCCCCACCTGCTGCCTGTGCTTTTTGCATTACCTTCTTTTAAAGAAGCTTCGGGTGCAGTCATTTGCCCGGTTGGATCACACTCTTTTCTACTTGTATATTTAATACTTAAATAATTACTAGTACTACCTGCACTGTAAGCTAATCCTATGCTTCCGTTAGCATCATATGCAATACTTGGCATAAACTGATGATCAGTATTGGGGTGCCAAGTTGCTTCCTGATATTTGGTCCAGCTGCCAGACCCTACCTTTCTTAATTCTACCCAACGAATACCGGCTGTGTTGCTACCTGCGTTTACTGTAAAAGCAAACACTAAACCAGTGTAGCTGCTAAATGCTCTACAAATGGGTTGATTCATGACCCTGCCAGAAAGTGTTTCAACCTTTGTACCACCATCTGGCTGTGTAACACAAGCGCCTCTCAATGCACTGCATACTGTCTCGTTGAATGAAGTTAATGAAATATTGCCTGCATTGGATTGGGTGAAAGTGTTGTTAGTCCAGTTTACAACGCAACTGATAAGTGTAGCTTGATTGCTGCCATTTTCAGTTACGTACAATTGGCCTCCTGTAGGAGAAGTATTACCTTGAACCTGTGCCGGACATGTAGCATATCCATCGCCAATATTTTGTGTTAATCTTAAACTTCTGAAAGTCGTATTACCATTGTACATGTCATCCTTATTAAATACAGCAAGGTAAGAACTCACTAAGCCTCCACCACCAGACTGCGTGAAGTTATTTGTATGTAAATAAATACCGTCAGTATTTACAGACCATTTTGGATAGTCTAATGTGTAGTTTTCGGTAATGGTCCATTTATAAATATTCCAACTACCTGTGGGGTCATTGGTGGCAGACACCATAATTGTCATTCCATTTTCAGTACTATTATTATATCCTTTAATGATAAATTCTGTAACTATATACCTATCATTCCATTGATCATACAATGCAATAGGATCACCATAACCTTTAAAACCACTCAACTGCTGTAAGTTGATTTGTGCTGCGGCAACTGTTCCATTTTTATTCCAGATTTTCATTGCCGTACCCGGTATATTGTTAACCAATTCTATAACATGGTTACTTCCTACACAGATGCTTGGATCCATGGGTTGACTACCTGTGGCCATACCATCAATTCCTGTAATAACACCTGCATTTGTGGACAGTGGTGCATTTACTGTTTTGCTTACATTTTTTTGCACCAGTGCATCAATATAAGATTCTGTAACAGGATTAAATCTACGTGCAGATTCATCATTTGGCTTTACCATGCCTTGTGGCCAAATGCGTTTACCATCTTCCCCAAAAACTCTTTCCAATTCAAGATCACCTAATCTTTTGATGT
>ERZ650309.1074-NODE-1074-length-13051-cov-3.585642_pt1 | contig 13051 bp, 10 predicted proteins | sample MGYA00376245_ERZ650309 | MGnify/ENA primary metagenome ERZ650309 (study PRJEB26733, sample SAMN07839294) | wastewater metagenome | biome: urban; feature: wastewater treatment plant; material: waste water | place: USA: North Carolina | collected 2016-04-26 ...
CTGTCACCTATCACCCGTCACCTGACCATTAAACCGTTGCGCTCTGCACTACTTCTGGATTGTCTGTATGGCCGAGCAGATGACGGCCTTCTGCGCTGCGCGGGTCAATCGTTCGGACGTGCTTGCGACCTTTCATTTCCCAAATCGCGGTGATTTTTCCGTTCTTTTCAACCGCGTGATAGGAAATTTCTTCCTGATGGACCTCAGCCGCCGGTGCGGCAGCCGTTGCTCCTTCAGACGCAACCGTGTTCTCTTGGTTTGTGGTTTCGCTCATTGGATTCTTTCTCCTGATTTCATGATGGATTTTTGCGAGGACTTTGAAGTAAGCCAAATTTTGCCACACGCCGCGCAAAGCTGTCTAGCGAGTGCCATTTTCTGGCTGTCTCTTTGATCATTCACGAAGGAAATTTATTGTGACTTTGCCCCACAGCGCGTCGTCTTATCCACCAGCAAGGCAGGCTGTTTGCCTCAACAGGGATCGAAAGCAGACAGCGCGGTTAAGATTCAACCCTTCAACTTTTTCTCAGGGAGATAAAACGATGAAACGAATGTTTGCAGTTTGCAGTGTGTTTGCTCTGCTGATGGCGCTGTCAGTGATCGCGTCAGCACAGAAAGCAAGCTTTGCTGGCACGTGGGAACTGGATAAATCCAAGAGCCAGTTGCCCGGTCGTCAGGCGGAAATGATTCAAAGCGTAACCTGGACGGTGACACAGGATGCCAGCCAGCTTTCGCGTGATCAGAAAATGGAGCGCAATCCGAACGCACAGGGGCCAGGCGGCGGCGCTCCTCCGGCAGGTGGTCCTCCGCCGGGTGGCGGTGGTGGTCGTGGCGGCGGCGGAATGATGGGGGGCGGCGGCCCGTTGACCGTCAAGCTCGACGGCAGCGAAACCAAAACCGAAAATGAACGCGGCAAGTCTTCAACCAAAGCCACCTGGCAAGGCAGCGTTCTGGAAATCAAAACGACTGGAACGTTCAACACGCCGAACGGTGAAATGACGACGACCACGACGGAACATTGGGAACTGGCAGATGGCGGCAAAACCCTGAAAGTTCATCGCGTGTCGGAATCGCCGCGCGGCCCACAGGAATCCACCTGGGTGTTCACAAAGAAATAAGACCAGTCTGAATTACAGGCGATATCGAACGGGCGATTTTTCCGGAAAGGAAAGGTCGCCCGTTTGTTGTTGCTCATTGAAAGTCTCACCTGATAACTTCACGTCGTTATGATCGCAAATTCCATCATCGAGCTTTGTCGAACTGTCGGAGAAGCAGGCGGGCGTGCCTTGCTGGTTGGTGGATGGGTGCGCGATTTTGCCAGAAGCGTCGAAAACGTTGATTACGATGTCGAAGTTTATGGTGTCGAAGCTGCTGCGCTGCGAGCGTTGCTTGATAAACAAGGCAAGGTTGACGCTGTCGGCGAAGCCTTCACCGTGTACAAAGTCCGTTTGCGCGAAGGCCGCAAGAGCTTCGTTGTGGATGTCAGTTTGCCCCGGCGCGAATCAAAAGTTGGACGTGGGCATCGCGGCTTTGTCGTCACAGGCGATCCGAGTATGTCTTTTGCTGAAGCCGCCCGCCGTCGCGATTTCACCGTTAACTCGATGATGTATGACCCGCTTAGCGATGAGTACATTGATATTTACGGCGGGCGCGAAGATTTACAGCGAAAGATCATTCGCGTGGTGGATCCCACAACTTTTATTGAAGACAGCTTGCGCGTGCTCCGAGCGATGCAGTTTGCCGCGCGGTTTGAATTCACGATTGATCCGGCAACGGTTGAACTTTGCCGTTCGATTGACCTCAGCGATTTGCCAGCCGAACGCATCTGGGCGGAAGTGGAAAAGTGGTTGTTTGCCACGCGACCTTCGATTGGGCTACAAGCGGCGTTTGAGCTAGGCATTACAGAAAAACTTTGGCCAGAACTGCATGCGCTGCACGGATGTCCGCAAGACCCAGTGGTTCATCCGGAAGGCGATGTCTTCACTCACACCGGGATGGTGCTTGATGAAGCGCGAAAGTTGATTGACGACCTGCCGCGCCCAAAACAGATTGCCATAATGCTGGGCGCGCTATGCCACGATCTGGGCAAACCCTTAACGACGAAAACCGAAGCCGGAAAAGTAACTGCAAAAGGCCACGAACCGGCGAGCGTTGCGCTAACCGAACAATTTCTTGATCGGCTGAAAGTGTTTACCTTTGATAACTACGATGTGCGTCGGCAAACGCTGGCGCTGGTTGAACATCACGCCGTGCCGCATCGCTGGGGACGAGCGAACAACGCTGGGCAAGCAATCACCGACGGACAATTTCGGCGATTGGCGTTGCAGGTTGAGCCGGACCTGCTGTATCGCGTGGCGCGAGCGGATTGCCAGGGCCGAGCCGGAAGCTTCCAGCCGGAGTTTGAAGAATGGTTCATCAACCGTGTGCGAGCGTTGGAAATCGAAGAACATGCGCCGGAACCGATGTTACTGGGGCGGCACGTGTTGGCTTTAGGATTGCAACCTGGCAGGCGCGTCGGCGAAATCACGCGCACGGTTTACGAACTGCAATTGGATGGAGAAGTCACGACGCTTGAGGAGGCGATTGCTGCGGCTCAAGGAATTACGAAACACATTCCTTTGCCAAACTAAACTTCAGTAGCACGATTATCTTTTTCAATGTAGGTCGGTTCCTACGCCACATTATTTCCAGCCTTGAGCAAAGAAAAGTCTTGACGCCACCCCCTGCAAGTAATGTAGCTTCCGCGCGTCTCAACTCAAACAAGCTCATTCAATAACGAAATGGATTAATCGTCATTGCTGTCATGTAATGCCGGTTGATTATTTGCCGTAAGCTTAGCCTCTAGCCACCCTGAGGTTGTAACTAACCGACAGCCCAATGAAATTCTTTACCTCAGGAGTGTGTGTTATGGCCAAAACTCGCGTCTCGTCGTTTGCCCGTTCAGTTGTATTTACCTTGAGTCTGGCTCTGCTTCTTTCCGGCTTATCGTTGCCAGCCAGCACACAAGGTCAGACACCCGCTTCAGGGGGATTGCGAACCCAAGGGCCGCCAAGCCCCAACCTGCCGAATCTGGACACGACGCGGAATACCAAAGAGGTAGAACCGAAAGCTCCTGTGGAAAAAAAGCGAATCGCTGCCGCTGGGCTGATGCGAAATGCAAGCGGGAAAAAGAGAAGAAGGCCGAAAACCTCAATCCGTTCGTCAATCCAGGAGTTGGCGTAAACGGCGAACGGTTGTTTGCGAATGCAGGAAAATTCGATCTGTGGACTTGGCGTAAGGAAACTTTGGCCGATCGGCTGCTGGCGTTTCCACTCAATGGTGTTACAGCAAACGACCTGAGATTGGTTCACGACTTGCCAATCGGAACTGAGGCGGAATCCACTGTTGCGCCAATTGCGACGGCTCAAGCCATTACATACAACGACATTATGACGGCTCGTACCGATGTTAAATATCGCACTGGTACAGACGGAGAAGACCTCTTTTCCGGAAATTACAATTGGTCTTTGCCGATCATGGGGTTTGCTGGTCGCTCCGGCCACGATTTGGGGCTGACGCTCAGCTACAACTCTACGATGTGGATTCGGGTCGGCAACACGATGGTTTTTGATCCCGATTACAATTCCGCCAGTATCAGCCCTGGTTTTACGCTGGGATTGCCAACGCTCGCCGGACCTTATCTGAACACGCAAAGCAACAAGAATTGTTACCAGTTGATTCTGCCTTCGGGGCGCATCATCGAATTGCGCCAACTCAGTACTGGCACGTTTGAATCCGGCGATTCCAGTTTTACGCGAATGACGATTGAAACGTCCGGCTATATGACCGTCCGAACACCAGATGGCACCCAGTTCAAATACCAAAGCCCTTCCGAGTGTGTCGAAATCAAAGACCGCAATGGCAATCTGATCACCATCACTTACAACGGTTACAGACAAATTGACACGATCACGGACACACTGGGGCGAGTTTTTCGGTTCAACTACGGCGCGTATCAAACGCTGGAATCCATCACGCTCGGCGTAGGCTTTACGCCGCGATTGATCGCGCTGTTCAGTTATGTTGACAACACGCTTTATACAAATTTTTCCGGGCTGAGCCTTTACAACGTTTCAAACGGCATGACCTATCCGGTGCTGTCTCAAGTTTATCTGCCCAAAGATAATTCAACGTTCATCTTCGAGCCGAGCACGTATGGCCAAGTCTATGAGATTCGCCATGTTCCCGGCGGCCTGGAAAGATCGAAAGTTCGTTACAACCTGCCGCTGACAGCGGCGGGCTTTCCCGCGCAAAGCGATTGTCCACGTTTTACACAGCGCACCGACACGGCCTATGAATGGAGCACATCCGGCGTCAACACCGGCTTTCAGTTCACCACACAAGGTACGGACATCGTCGGACAGGTGACCGCTCCAGACGGAACCGTATACAAGGAAATTGCCTGGGGAACAAGCTGGCAGCGCGGCCTGGTCAAAGAAACGCAAACGCTCACAGGCAGTACGCTGCAAAAGAAGACTGAAACCACGTGGGATCAGGACATTTACACTTCGTACCAGAACAATCCGCGCGCCATCGAATCCAAAGTCATTGACGTCGCTAACGGCAATCTGACACGACGAACTGTCATCGGTTACACCAGCTACAACCTGCCCGCCGATGTTTACGAATACGATACCAACCAAACGACGCTGTTGCGCCGCACGCATACCGATTACAACCTCGGCAGCACTTACACCACTCGCCGCATCATCGGCTTGCCCAGCGCGCAGATGCTTTACGATGGCAGCAATGCCCTGCAATCCAAAGTCACCTATTCGTATGACGACGGCGGTTTTTTGCAGAATCTGTCGCCTGATCCGACTAACCACGATAACATGGGCTACGGACTGAGCTTCGTTGCTGGGCGCGGCAACTTGACCAAAATGCGCCGCTACGACGTGAACGATGTCAGCGGAACAACCTACGTCGAATCTCAAACCGGCTATTACATTTCCGGCTCACCGGCTTTCACGCGTGACGCGCTAAACCACCAGACAAACATCTTTTACACCGATAATTTCTCGAACGTCAGCAACACCAACACCTACGCGTACCCGACACAGATTCAAGACCCGGACGGGTACTGGTCGTACATCCAATATCATTTTCACTGGGGCGAAGTAGCGCGAACGACAAATCCGAAAGGCGCTTCGGTTCGCAATGACTATACGGCCTATGGGCTGCTGTATCAGACCACGAACGAGGTGAATGGGGCTTACACGCGCTACGAATTCGCTTCGAATCAATACTTCATCAAATCGTACTCGACGATTGAGGCTGGGTTGGGAGAGGTTTATTCGATCACTGTCTTTGACGGCCACGGCAGAGTCCGTGCCACGGTCAGCGACCATCCCGGCAGCAGCGGCCAGTACAAAGGCGTGTACAGCGTCTACGATACGATGGGCAGGCAATTCCAGGTTTCCAATCCGACGGAAATCAACAGCACCTGGACTCCGGCAGGCGATGATGTTGTGAATGGCAGCAATGGCGGATGGCGCTGGAGTCAGCAAACTTACGATTGGAAAGGCCGCCCGCTGGTTTCCACCAATCAAGACGGAACCACCGGCAGCGCCAATTACGTTGGCTGTGGCTGCTCAGGCGGAGATACGACAACAGTAATTGACGAAATGGGGCGGCGGCAAAAGGCATATCGGGATGTATTTGGACGAGTAAGCAAAACCGAAGTATTGAAATTAAGCGGCGGAAACTGGGTGCCGTATTCTTCCACTGTGATGGCTTATGATGTCCGCAATCTGGTGACCAGGGTCACAGAATATGCCGGTGCCGTCGGCAGCGGCGGAGCGACACAACAAACCTTGATGACTTATGACGGATACGGGAGATTGAAAACTCGCAAACGCCCACAGGAAGATGGGCCAACTACGTTTGATTACTATGCCAATGATCAGCTTCAACATTCCAAAGACGCCCGCAACGCCGAAGGCATACTTGTTTACAACAATCGCGGATTATTGACTGAGGCGACTTATGTTACACCGGGCAGCGTCGCGCCGACCAGCCCCGTCACCTTTCAGTATGATTCCAGTGGCATGCGAACGGAGATGAACGACGGCCCGGGCAAAGTCACCTATCAGTACAACAGCATGAATCGACTGATCAGTGAAACGCGCACTTTCGACAACATCGCCAACAAATCGTTCACGCTGACGTATGGTTACAACTTGGCTGGACAGTTGACCACGCTGACGGATTCCGCTGCGGACACGATCAACTACAACCGCGACAAGACCGGTAGAGTTACCTCAATCACCGGATCGCCTTATGGAGGTGTAACCAGCTACGCCTCCGGCATTCAGTATCGTGCCTGGAATTCGCCAAAAGCCGTGGCTTATGGCAACGGTTTCAGCGCCAGCGCGAAATTCACGATGCGGATGCAGGTGCAGGAATTCGACATTCCGGGCCTGATCGGCGGCACCTATACGTACAACAGCGACGGGCAATTGAACACTTTTGTGCCTTCAACAGCACAATATTCTCAGTATGATCCGCGTATGAGCCGCACTTTCGGATACGATGAATTTGGCAGGTTGAACAGTTCGGTAACCGGCGGTTACGACGGTTTCAAGGCAAATTACAACCCGCAACAGGATGAATTCGGTAATGTGAAAATTGCCTCGTATCATTACTGGCAGAACAGTAATGCTGCGGCGTTATTCAGTGCCACCTACCAAAATAACCGTGTCGTGCCAAATACTGTGACTGATTCCGGGCAGGCACAGACCTGGAATTACGATGCAATGGGCAATCGCACTGGCGTCATCAGCACGATCAACGGAACTCCGACGACTGTGGAGTCCATCAACATTGACGCTGTCGGCAGAGGTGTCGCCGCCGGAGTCACTCTGGATGGCGAAGGACAGACTGCGGCTTTTCAGGGAAATTATTTCATCCGCTCAAGCGTGTTCGGTGGTGAGATTCTGACGACTGTTGATTTTTCGGGGAACAAAACCAGAGGACGGGTATTGGACGGAGGAAGCTTGCTGGCGGAACAGATTCAATATTCGAATGGGCAAAGCGTTGTCTGGCATCACCGCGACCCATTGAATCTGGTAGCGCGCGATGCCGAAGCCGGGCAAATCAAACGGCGTGTCTTTGCAATCACGCCAAATGGAGCACAAGTCGAAACAAACGAAGGCGTCAATATGGCAACGTATTACCCTTGTTTGTTTGCCCCAAACACTCCCTCCTGCACCGGCTATAACCCACAGGCAATCGCCGGATATGGTGCAGCGATCAACCAGATAAATGGGTTGTTGGGAGGCGGAATCAAGGTTGACGGCGCGCTGACACTAAAAAGCTTGAACGATATAGGACGACAGATGCAAGGGACAGGCTTAGGGCAGGTCTATATCAGCCCTGCTTTGAGCGGCACACCAATTACTCAAGGAATTGCTGGATCGTTTGTCCGTCGCGCAGTCCTCGGCTGGCGAGAAGTCGCCGGAACGGTTACTCCAAAGGGAGGTTATGAAAGAGATTACATGTCAGCCATGATTGACATTTGGGAATGGGTACCAAGCGGAGAAGGGCTGGGAGCAGGCTTTAGGCTAACTAGCGGGCAACAAACGCAGAATGGTATTTCTCCTGAGGAAAAAAATAGATTTGAAGATTGCGTAAAAGAAGCTCATCTAAATTATGACATCAACACCCGCCAGCTTTTTTCAACATCTCATTATGCTCGAGACATGGGATTGGGGTCAGGCACTGCACTTGTTGTAATAGCATTTGCTTCGTTTGTGACAGGTCCTCCAGGATGGGCTGCAGGAGGATCCGCTGTGGCATCGGGCGCAGCGGCGGGGGCACTCAGGACAGGTGTAACTGATCAGGTTGCAATGGACGATGAAGCTAATAAGTTTCAGGCTAAGGTGTTAGACAAGTGTGCTAAAGAATCACCAGATGCCTACAAACAATATAGAATTCTATTTAACTATAAGTCATTGCAATACAAAACGGGACTGGGAAGATATGGAAATCAAAATGCATATATAGAGGTATACAAGAATCGTGACACAGTGCTGAAGCAGTTAGGGTTGGAAAAAGATGTTGACTTAGCAAAGCGCATTTTTCCACCTATCCCCAGGTAATCCATTACAAAGATGAGGAAGAAACTTTAAAATGAAACTAAAGCTTATTTTTGCCATAACTTTAATTTGGACAGCCCTAATGACCATTGGCCAAATCGCATTCGGCGAGCCCCTAAAAACTTACAACATCGTTATTAACGGTATAGTGGGGGTACTTTTTGCAGTAGTTTTTATAGCTTTACTCCAACGGTCAAAAAAATCAGCAAAAAACGGTACGCAGTAGGCCGCTCGCTGTTTTGTTGCGCGAATCCTAAGTTGTCCACTCAATCGTTGCGAATCAACCAGTTTGAATGTGGTTGTAGTTTGCTAACTGCCAAAATCTCGGACCCTTGGCGCAATTATTCTACCGGTTCAGGATTCAGCCGGGCGCTGATTTCGTTGACCAGTTTGTCCAGCGAGCGGCGGTTAATGGCCGAAATCGCAATCGCATTATACACCTCACATTGGTTTTCCAGTTCCTCAGGGTCAGCCAAATCCATTTTGTTAAACACCAGCAAGCGCGGAATCGCGTCGAGTTTCAGGTCGCCCAGGATGCGATTAACCGACGTAATCTGGCTTTCCAATTGCGGGCTGGAAGCGTCTACCAGATGAATCAGCAGGTCGGATTGTTCCATCTCTTCCAGCGTGGCTTTAAAAGCGGCGAGCAGGTCTTTGGGCAGATCGCGGATGAAGCCTACGGTGTCGTTAATGATGATTTCCTGTTCCTGCGGCAACCGCAATCGGCGGCTGGTCGGATCGAGCGTTGCGAACATTCGTTGTTCAGCCAGCACATCGCTGTTGGTTAAGGCGTTCAGCAAGGTGCTTTTGCCTGCGTTGGTGTATCCGACAATGGAAACGACGGGCATTTCGCGGCGGGTGCGTTGCGCGCGGCGTTGATTGCGGCTGGCGCGGATTTTGTCGAGTTGTGATTCCAGATGGCTGATGCGGTCGCGAACTCTGCGGCGATCTACTTCCAGCTTGGTTTCGCCGGGGCCTCGTCCTCCAATGCCACCCATTAACCGAGACATTGCCGTTCCGCTGCCGGTTAATCGCGGCAACAGGTATTTCAATTGCGCCAGTTCGACCTGAATGCGACCTTCGGCGGTTTGCGCGCGCTGGGCGAAGATGTCCAGAATCAATTGCGAACGGTCCACGATTTTCAGGTCGGCAATTTGATTGATGGCGCGGACTTGCGCAGGCGACAGTTCGCGGTCAAAGACGATCATGTCCGCGCCAAGCTGCAAGCTGCGGATGATGATTTCGTCCAGTTTGCCTTTGCCAACCAGTGTTTTCGGGTCCAGCGATTGTCGGCGCTGAATGATTTCGTCCAGAACAACCAAGCCGCCCGAAGTCGCCAGTTCGCGCAATTCGTCCACGGAATCTTTGGCTTCGGCTGTGGTTTCGGTGGTGACGCCAACCAGAATCGCACGGTCTCGGTTATCGGCGGCTTTACGAGCGCCGCGGTTGCGCGCCATTTCGGCTTCCAGCGATTCGATCAACTCCAGGAAATCCAGGTCGAATTGGCCGGGCAATGTTGGGTCAAGAAATTGAAAGGCTTTTTGCTCGCCGTTTTCTTCTTCGCGGGATTTGGCCGTGGCGGGAAGTAAATGCGCGGCGCGAACCATTCCGGGCAAGCCGGTTTTCGGGTCCACATCAATCGCGGCCATCAAATCCAGACGCAGCAGGGCCAAGTCGGTCAAATCGTCGTGCGTCAAACCGGCTTCGCCGCGAATGTGCGTGTGCAAACAACGCACGCCGTAAAAGCGAGATTGCCCCAGACGCGAACGATCCTGCGCGGGCAAGACAATCTGGCTGGCGTCGCCGACGACGACGGTTTCGACATGGCCTTTACGGTTGACCAGCACGCCGACCTGCCGGCCAATTTCGTGAGAGATTTCCGTCAACTGTCGAGCGAAATCTTGCGTGACGATTTCCTTTGGCGGAATGCGGCGCTGGAACATCTTTTCCAGGCGCTGTAGTTGGTTGGCTTTCAAACCAAGAGTTTTGCCTTCAATTTTCATAGTTTACAGTTCGCCGTTCGCAGTTCATGGAATTATTGGGTGTTAGCTCAGCTTTGAATCACTGTGATCTTGGCGATTAAAACTGTGAACAGTGAACTGCGAACTGTGAACTAACTACCGAGAATGAATTTTTCAATTGCCTTTGCTACACCGTCTTCTTCGTTCGACGCAGTTTGTTCAAATCCCATCTGTTTCAATTCGTCTTCGGCATTGCCCATCACCACGCCCAGGCCAGCATAACGCAACATGGTCAAATCGTTGTGATTATCACCGACAGCCATAATTTCTTCGCGAGCAATGCCTTGCCGAGTCGCGATTGTCGCCAAGCTTTCCCCTTTAGAAGCGCTTGTGCTCAAGACATCCAAAATTGTCAGGTCATAAGATCGGTAACGAGTTTTGAAAATCTGAACTCGCCCGTCCATCGCTTCGCGCAGTTTTAACTCAAACTCTTCCGTCGGGTCACAGCGACCAGAAACTGTTAGCTGAATCTGCGGTGCCTGAACGTACTTCACCAGGTCAGGCACTTCGACAACGGAACTGCGATACAGATTCAGGTAACGGTGCATGGCTTTGTTGTCAGGCGAAATGCCTTCGATGACCATTGTGCCCAGTCCGTGCGGGTCGTCATTGCAAATCATATCTACGCCGTGCTGGCGTCCGAAGCTGATAACATCGCGTGCGATGCCGTCGTCCAGCGGATGAAAATCTACGACTTCCAGCGTTTCGATGTTTTTGGTCAGTGCGCCATTGTGCGAAACCAGCGGGATGTCCAATTCCAGCCGCAGCACCAGTTCGCGTGCCGAATTGAAGCGGCGACCGGTGACCAACACGACTTGAACGCCGAGTTCTTTGGCTTGGTTGATAGCTTGGGAAGTGCGCGGCGTGATTTCTCCGCGCGTGGTCAACAAGGTTCCGTCAATATCGAGTGCAATAAGTTTGAACGGCATACAGGCAAACGGAATCTAGCATCGGCACTGGCGATTTTCAAATTTTGCCTGTTGCTGGCTGCTTGGGCTTGCCTGTAGTATTCGCGCTTCGCTTGCCCCTTCACCCGCGAAATTCATTTCGAAAGAAGATTTACCCGACAATGAAAAAAGCACTTATCACAGGCATTACCGGACAGGATGGCAGCTATTTAACGGAATTGCTGCTCAGCAAAGGCTACGATGTGTACGGCATTATCCGCCGCGCCAGCACCTTTAACACGGAACGGCTGGATCACATTTACCAGGACCCGCACGCAGCAGGTCGCCGATTGAAACTGGTGTACGGCGATTTGAATGACGCCAGTTCGCTGAACAAGATTTTGCGCGACGTTCAGCCGGACGAAATTTATAACCTTGGCGCGCAATCGCATGTGCGCGTCAGTTTCGACATTCCCGAATACACAGCGGAAGTCGGCGGTTTGGGAACGCTTCGATTGCTGGAAGCCATTCGCGAAACCGGACTGAACAAAACGCGGTTTTATCAAGCGTCGTCATCGGAACTGTACGGCAAGGTGCAGGAAGTTCCGCAGCGCGAAACCACTCCATTTTATCCGCGCAGCCCATACGGCGTCGCCAAACTATATTCATATTGGATCACGGTGAATTACCGCGAAAGTTATGGGTTGTTTGCATGCAATGGCATCCTATTCAATCACGAAAGCGAACGGCGCGGCGCGACCTTTGTGACGCGCAAAATCACGCAGGCAGCAGCGGCGATCAAACTTGGATTGCAGGACAAACTCTTTCTGGGAAACCTGGATGCCAAACGCGATTGGGGACATGCCAAAGATTACGTCCGCGCCATGTGGATGATGTTGCAACAGAACGAAGCTGATGATTACGTGATTGCGACCGGCGAAACGCATTCCGTGCGCGAACTGCTGGACGAAGCGTTCGGCCATCTGGGCTTGGATTGGCAGAAATACGTCGAAATTGATTCGCGCTATTTCCGTCCGGCAGAAGTGGACTTGCTGATCGGCGATGCGACCAAAGCCAAACAAAAGCTTGGCTGGCAACCAGAAATCACTTTCAAAGAATTGGTCACAACAATGGTTGATGCTGATCTGGCGGAGTTGAAGAAGAAAAATAACATTGCTTGAGACTGCATTCGTAACAAGCAAGCTTGGGAAAAGAGTGTAAATTGGAATTGGAAGATGATGAGAAGAGAAGCTCTCTGCGATTGCCTGTCGTTTCTTTAAGTGCAGAATATCTCGCCATTGGTCACTTGATGCGAAGAAATATTCTTGCTTATAAAGCCCCGCCAATGAATGAAGGGTATGACCTGATTTGTATACACCCAAATCCAAAAACGGTCACAAGGCAGATTAGAGTCCAGGTGAAAAGCAGGTACCAAACTGACTGCGACAGAGCCTTTCCTGTAAAGGCAAAGTCATTTGATGACTTTGATTATTTGATCATTGTTTTTCTCAATATCGGTTATTTTTACAGAAAAAAGCCCATTACGGATGGAATCAAAGAACCCGAATTTTATACCCTGCCTAATGAATTTGTCCGGCAACATCACAATATAGTTTCATCGGGGTTTGATCGAGTTCTTACCAAAGGTTTGGACTTGGAACCTTACAAAAATGAGAAAGGCTTTGAATTGATTGCGCGGGATTTGGGAATTGATTACCCAAGCAGGTTTTAATTGGATCAAAAATTATGACAGCCATATTTCCCTATGAACGAGTGGTGGTAACAGGTGGCGCGGGCTTTCTCGGGTCTTACGTCGTCGAAAAACTACGGCAGCGCGGTGTCAAAAACATCTTCATTCCGCGCAGCCAGCATTATGATTTAGTCAACATCGAAGACGTGCGGCGATTGTACGATGACGCGCAGCCGGATTTGGTCATTCATTTGGCGGCGGTGGTCGGCGGCATCGGAGCCAATCGCGTCAATCCGGGCAAATACTTTTACGACAATC
>ERZ650309.1076-NODE-1076-length-13047-cov-5.193658_pt1 | contig 13047 bp, 7 predicted proteins | sample MGYA00376245_ERZ650309 | MGnify/ENA primary metagenome ERZ650309 (study PRJEB26733, sample SAMN07839294) | wastewater metagenome | biome: urban; feature: wastewater treatment plant; material: waste water | place: USA: North Carolina | collected 2016-04-26 ...
GTCGTAATAGGTCATTTCCGGTTCGTCGAACAACACCGTAAAGGTTTTGACCTTGCGCGAATGCTCAGCCATCAACCCAACGATCACATTGGAATCAATCCCACCGGAAAGAAAGGCTCCGAGCGGCACATCCGCCACCATCTGTTTTTTCACAGAGTCACCAAGCAACTGCACCAGCCAGACTGCCATTTCAGTTTTGTCACTCCCAGGTCCCCATGTTCCCCAATCTGTGGCTCCCCAGAATCGTTCAATCTTTACAATTCGCCGAGCGCGGAGGTCGTATTCCAAAAAATGAGCAGGCGGCAGTGCGTGAATCCCTCGAAAGATCGTTTGCGGCGCGGGTACATACAGAAACGAGAAAAAATCATGCGCCGATTGCCAGTCAATTTCCGGCGAATACACATTGGCCGCCAGAATCGCTTTGATTTCCGAACCAAAGAGCAGTCGTCCATTCACTTCAGCGTAGTAGAGCGGTTTGACTCCCAACTGGTCGCGCACCAGAAACAATCGTTCGCGCTGTTGATCGTATAACGCGAACGCAAACATTCCATTCAACTGCTTGAAAGCTTCAACCCCAAACTCTTCATACAAATGCAAAATCACTTCGGTATCGGTTTCCGTGACAAACCGGTGGCGGGCATTGTCCATCTGCATTTTCAATTCGTTGAAGTTATAGATTTCTCCATTAAAGGTAATCGAAATCAGCTTTCCACCAGCGCCATCACACTCTTGATTGCTCATCGGCTGCCGACCACGCGGAGACAGATCAATGATGCTCAACCGGCGATGGCCTAATGCCAGTTTATGGCGAGGGAAAATTTCCGTACCCGAATCGTCCGGCCCGCGATGTGTCAAACTGAGCGTCATGCGCTCAATGACGTTCTGTTCAACGGACCCGGCGATGCCGCAAATTCCACACATTGTTATTGGTGATTGGTGGTTGGTGGTTGGTGGTTGGTGGGCGAATCCGCAATCCGCAATCCGCAATCCGCAATCGAAAGTTGTTGTTCGTAAATTTTCGCGGCAATGACCGCTTCGTGCATGGTCATCAGCGTGCAAAAAATCAGCCCGGCACGCCCGTCCAAAAAGCCAAGTTTAACAAAATACATCCACCCAAACCGCAATGCTGGGCGAAACGGCAACCGCGCCCACAATCGTTTGATGAAACGTTTGCGCTCAATCGGTGACCCAAACAACGAAGCGTTGACGCTGCTGGCGCCCGCATCGCCTGCCGCCAGGTTGGTGTATACGCGGGCTTCCCAGTTGGAATATCGGTTATGCCGTTCGATGAAGTGATAGATGCTTTTGAAATCTTCGTGCAACAAATCGTGTTTCAGATATTCTGTTCGTCCGTTGAGCAGCACGTGTTCGTGAACTTCCACGTCCCCTGCATTTTCCACGTCTTCGGCATCAGGACGCTCGAACCGTCCCAGCCGGTGTTTGAACAATCGAAGATTCCAGCTTGGATACCAACCGCAATGTTTGATCCATCGGCCTAAAAAAATCAGCCGCCGGTTTACATAATACCCGTCGGCAGAATCTTTTTGACTGAGCACTTCGCCAATTTCCGTTTTCAATTCCGGCATTACCCGTTCGTCAGCGTCAAGCAACAACACCCACTCATGTTTGAAGCTTAGATTTTGCAGCGCCCAGTTTTTCTTTTTCGGAAAGCCTCCGGTGTAATCGAATTGAACCACCTTTGCTCCCAATCGTTGGGCAATTTCGCAGGTCCGATCTGTGCTGTGAGAGTCCACCAACCAGATTTCATCCGCCCACGCGACGCTTTCCAGACAAGCAGCAATATTCCGCTCTTCGTTTTTGACGGGTAGGATCACTGAAACAGGAAGCTTGTTCAATTGCGTCATCACTTGTTTTGTCCGGCAACACGATTGATCAATGCCGTCAATTGGCGAACATGTTCGCTCCAGGAAAATTCCCGGCTCCGTTCAAGCCCGCGAACTCGTAACTGGTTGCTCAGGTTTTGATCAGCAAGCACTTCAATGCATCGCTCTGCCAAATCGCGTTCATCGAACACATCAAAGTAAATCGCCGCTTCGCCGCAAACTTCACGATGCACAGGCAAATTTGCCGAAACAACCGGCACGCCTGAAGCCATCGCCTCCACCAACGGATGCCCAAAACTTTCCGAATACGATGGGCAAACAAACACATCACAGAGCTTGTAAAGCTGATGAAGGTTTTCGTACTCGACGGCTCCCAGCATCGCGATATCCTGACGAATATCCAATCGGTCAATCAGCTTCGCCGCTGACGTTGCGTCATATCCTCCGTAATTTGCGCCGTGCTGAATATTTGTGGTGAAGACCAATTGCGCAGTTTCGCCCGTTTGCTGCAGCAACCGCGACTTAATCGCTGGGAATGCGCGAATCAGAGTTTCAAAGTTTCGAAAATAATTATAGTGACTGACATACAAGATTCGGCGGCAATTCTTGTCCAGGTTCAACTTTGCAGCCAGCCAATCCGGCAACGGTTTCTGATTTTTTGCAAAACCTTGTGAATCAAACCCAAATCGAAGCGTTTCAAGGTTGGCTAGATCGTTCCCCATCGTTGAGCGAATTCGGTCGCCAAACGCCGCCGTAGGAGTGACGTTGATCGTCGCCTGGCGAATTGATTGCCTTGCCAACAAGCTTTTGAACCGATGCGCAATTAAGGCGCTCGTCAAATTGCGCCGTTTCAGATCTTGCTCGAACTCATCTGAAAAAAACAGGTCATTGCGATTAAACAGAATCTGGGCCACCGGCGAAGCCAGTAACGCAAAATTGCCAAGCGAAACCAGGACCTGGATTTGCCTTGATTTGATCACCTGCCGCAACCGCGTTTGCTCCCACCACATTCTGCGGGCGGCTCCCTGCACTTCCACGGTTTCTATCGTCATTCTTTCAGAGGACAAGGATGCAAAACTTTTGACTTGCGAGGGCGGCACAAGCACCAGGTAACGTTGTGGCTCCTCTGTACGGCTAAGCAAGGGCAGCACATTTCGTAAATATGTGACACCGCCCCCAGCCGTCGAAGCCAGCGCATTGAATATTACGTTAATCACTCGTGGCAAAAATCAGGGGGAATTGATCGCGGAAGGCGAGCTTATATCGTTGACTCTAAACACTGTTATCGTTTCTTCTTTTGATTGAAACCGTTTTATTACCGAGCAATGATTCAGCGAAAAGTTGCGAGCGTTTATAACTTCTTCGGCACGATTTCGCCACTGCTCAACATTCAGCATCTGCTCAATCGGAACTTCCGGATCCAGCATCCGGCGCAAATTTCCGTAGGCTGCGATGTAGCGCCAACCATATTTGCGTTGCTCAACCTCCCAGCCTGTTGGGCCGGTTTCCGGATAAAGCCGTGCTTCAATTTCGCGAAATGGTAAATACGGCTCGTGCGTAAAATCTCTATCCCAAAAGGCAAACCATAACCCCGCACTGGCAAACACAGGTTCTTGTGCCGGGACTGTCGCGCGCAAATCAGGCAACCAGTTTTTCATGGGGATGTCCTGACGGGCTTTCCAATGCCATAAACCAAGATTGAACAAATAGGCGATCACAATCAACGCTGCCGCGCCTTTTGCAATCCATTTTGATTCAATCGAATCAATCGCCCTGGCCATCCACAACGCTAAGATGGGCCAGGCAAAGATCAGGTACCAGCCAAACGAATTACTCATCAAAGCGGCTGCAATCAAAAAGAAGACCACCCAAACACCAACAACCGCTCGTTCAATTCTTCCACCTTTCCACAACAAGAGAATCCCACTGGCAAAAATCAATAAGCCTTCTAGCAGATGCCGATGGCCCCGTGCATTCCAGAACCAATTCAAATAACGTTGCGCTTCTGCCAGCAATGCCCCCCACACCCCATGATCCAGAAATTTCACTCCGTGTGTTGCTAATCCATGCACCGAACTTTGACGACGAAATTCAACTGGGTTTGGCCAATAGTGGCTCATAAACCAGTATACAATTCCTACTACGCCGCCTATCCCATAGGCTGCTACAGCCCGCAGCAACAATCTCCAATTGGGCCTTCTAAGCATTATCCAAAACAGTAACGGCAGGGGCGCTAATAGAAACCCGTTTGGATGCGCATCTCCGCTGATTCCCATCGCCAACCCCGCAAAGCCCAATTTCCAAAAAGGACTTTCATCTTTCGCCGAAGCAACAAGCCACAACGCCAACAGCAAAAAACACGTTACCAATAAATCCGGCCTTGCAGAATGTGAGGCGCTAAAAAACACTCCGGAAAGGCTGAGGAATAGAGCAGCTAGCGCTCCAACTTTTGTATTCCACAGTTCTCGTCCCAACAAATAAATGAAACACAAACATGCAATCCCAATAAAGAAGGACGGTAAAAGAGCGGTGGTGATGCTTACCCCAAGCAGCCTCATTAAAATCCCTTGGAATGCCGCTCCTATGTGCCCAAGCACATAAATATCTTCTCCCATACCAGCAACGCTTTTATAGCCTGGAACACCTGGCTTGCCAGTTATCCAAATTTGGTAACCAGCCGCCGCGTATGCCCCATCATCATCGGTCGGATAGGAAGGTATCAAGCCAATGGCGTAAGCCTGGTACAACATTACCAACATAACCGCAGCAACAATGAGGCGCGTCTCTTTTGAAGTTTCATTTATGAATGAACTGTACATGGAAATTTTGTATTGGTTGGCCTTGTACTTACTGTTGGTATGCGTTGTTAAATTGAGGAATTTTCTTTATTTGATGAGCATTTGATCCAGAATGCGAAGCTGCCGGCGACCAGACCCAACGCGCGACCACACCTGCCACCGGAACCCAATACAACAAGGAAGTCAGATTTCCTACTGAAAACATCCAACTCTCAAACAAAGCATTAACAGAGCCGGAAACAAACACAGCAATAAAAACAGCATTAATGTTGCGTTCTAGGTACTCGCCTCGCTGTTGAATTAGCAGCACACTCTTTACCGAAACTTGATAAAGCAGCAATAACAACAAAATAACTCCCGGCAAACCCAGATCACCAAAGATTTCTAAATAACTGTTGTGCAAGGCGCGCCCGGCTTCTTCATCACGGGTAAAGGGAAAAACCAGTAAATGCGAGGACGCGAAGCCATAACCGGTCAGTTTTTGTTTCCAGAATAAGGGCCAAACCCCTGACCACATCTTGAATCTTTCTTCTTCTGACATTTGTGAAGCAAAATCTGTCACCTGTAAAGACTTATCTGTTCCTTTGCGAACAAAACTTACCAAGTCACTCTTCAGCGTGGGAGAGACAAACAAAATTATCAATAAGCACACAGCAGCAAATATTATTTTGATGCGATTTTGCAAATTAACCACATAAAAATATACCGCGAAGGCAAGCACAAATGACATCATTCCGTTGCGGGAATTGGAAAACCAAAGCCCAGCCAATATAACCAACAGCAAAACAATATCTGCCCATTTCACCCATTTCTTTTGAGCCATGACTCTCCAATGAAACAGTACATACGGAGTGATTAAGGCAGAAAAAGTCCCGTACATGTTTTGGTTCCCAAAAAAACCTGCGTATTGATTCATAATAATTGTAATGCCATATCCGAACCCGGATAAAAGCATAACCATTGCAGGAACCAACATAATCCATGCAGTGTAATATTTTAGCTGAAAAAACCTGATACAATTTGAGCTATTAAATAGATAAACCGTTATCCCTCGCATAACAGAGTAGGCGAGCAGAATAAAACTAATTGCCCTAAAAAAAGAATAGCTAAAGTTATCAGCATACAAAGACGACAAAAGCATGTCCCCTAAAAGCAACGTAACCACCGCGGCCAGCACAATGTCAATTCGATATGTAACAGGCTTCTTAATTCGCCAGGAATGCCAGGCAAAGATCCCCAAAGCTCCCCACCGAACCAGACTCAAAGGGCTAAAAGTGCTTTCTGACATCTCAGGAGAAATCCCGTAATAAGCTTTATTAGTTGCATAAATAACAAGAATCAGAAAGAAAGAACCATAAGCGCGTAAAAAGCTATCGCGAAAACGATAGAGAAATAGCCAGACGAAGCAAGCAATTATGGCAATTAAAATTATTGACGCATTCATGTATTTCGATAAGTACTTCCAACGGCTGTAACTATCCCCTCAGCCGCTTTCTCAATTGACCAATCTTGAATTTTTAGCCGTGAGTAAGCCTGCATGTCTCGCAAAGCAGATTCGTCATGCGCCAGCCTTTTCATTGCTTCCACTAACTCTTCAACTGAAAAGCTGCATAGCTTTACACCATTGCTGGCATCTACCAAATCTACTGCTGCCCCACAGTGCCGATAAGCAATAATAGCCAAGCCGCATGCCATAGCTTCATTAATCACAAGCCCCCAAGGCTCCTGATCAGCGGGCAACAGTAAAACGTCAGCCATTTTATAAAAAACAGGTAATTCCGCCGGAGTAATATTTCCCGCAAATACAATGTTGGGCTGATTTACTGCCAGATGTTTTAACCTTGCCCCGTCTTCCCCCTCCCCAGCAATGACTATCCCATATTTCTCAGAATCTAAATGCCTCGCCGCACGGATAATCAAATCCACATTTTTTCGCTTGACCAGACGCCCTACAAATAAAAATACAATTCTATGACCAAACCCAAGCCGCGAGCGTAACCGCTGGGATTCAGCGGCATGCTTTTCCGCTACCGCAATAAAAAATTGATTGTCCACCGCCAATACGGACCTGAATATTTTTGAAGGTGTCGCTCCATACTTTTGCCAAAATAAGGTGCTAGCTGTTCCAATTGCAATCAAAGCCGATGCTTTTATAACAATCCATCGTAACCAGAAACTTTTCGCAATCGCTTTAACCTTTCCGGGCCGGTCAATAAAGTAATTTGCATCTCCGATTAATGCGAACTGCGTTGCAGTCAAAATCGCCCAACATATCAATAACATTTGAGGCTTTAGTGTATAGCCATAACAAATCAGATAATCCGGCTTCTCACTGTTCAGCAAGCTCATCAGTGCGAAGGCTGCCGAAATCTGATTTCCGAAAAGCTTAGTTAGCCGTGGATAGGTTCGGTCTAAAATTATAGTTTGATGTGAACTTTGGCTGATCAATTCATCTTTCTTCCAGCCCACTGTCGAAATCCAGCTAGAAGTGTAACAAACTGTTAACTGCCAATTCGGCTCTTGGCCCAACCGGTTAAATAACGGCAAAAAGTATGGTGCCGGAACATTGTTCAACAACAAAACCTTCATAACAAACACGAAACACCAAGCCCAACTAGCAGTAAATTATTATCTGATACTAAAAACTTTCTATACCCAATCTGCAAATGAACCGACACAAGTCTTTTCAAAAGAACCATTTGGTTTCAGCCACCCTTTTCTTTTTACACTATCACTGCTTTTGCCGAGCCACAAGATAGTGATATTATTTCCCTTAGGACTTACCAGATAAAGTATTGCTGGCTTGCTTATGCTTTTGTTGACCTGCTCTTAGTTTTTGAGATTACATATTTCCATGTTAGTAGCACTGACCATTGCTGGCTTCGATCCGTCGGCTGGCGCGGGCGTATTGGCCGACATTAAAACATTCGCAGCGTTCAATTGTTTTGGTGTCGCCGCAATCACTTCTTTGACATCACAAAACACTGTGGCTGTTTATGGAGCCACCCATCAATCAGCCGATGCCTTACATATGCAGATTGAGCCTGTTCTCAGCGATTTTGAGATCGCAGCAGTGAAAACCGGAATGCTTCCCACCGCAGAAACGATTGAGGTCACTGCCGAAACGATTGAACGGCATTTGCTGCCAAACATCGTCGTAGACCCCGTGATCCGCTCAACCAGTGGCTATGATCTGATTGATCAAAAGGCAATGCTCTTCTTGGTTGAACGACTACTGCCACTGGCCAATGTCATCACGCCAAATATGGCTGAAGCTGAGCGGTTAACTGGATTTAAAATCAACCATTTGGACGGAATGAAACGTGCGGCCAGAACAATTTATGAGATCGCGTACCGCAATCCAAAATTCGCCAATCAAAACCGGGCCGTGTTGGTAAAGGGTGGACATTTACCTGAAGAAGCAACAGACGTGCTATTTGATGGCAAGGAACTTCACGTGTTCCGCTCCCTAAAAATTGAGACGCGAAATACACATGGAACCGGTTGCACGCTATCTTCTGCAATTGCGGCACAATTGGCGCACGGTTGCGACCTGTTGACAGCAGTAGCCAGAGCCAAACGCTACCTGGAAGCTGCTTTGCTTTCGGCACCCAGCTTAGGCAATGGCAACGGCCCGTTAAATCACGCGATCAACGGGTTTACGGTTTAATTTACGCCTGACTTTCTCCCAATACTTATGAATAAGTTTCAAGATAAAGACAGCATTGGCCAGACCGAAACTGAGCTTTTGGTTCGTCAATCGAACGAAAAGGTCGTGCGTTTCGATCCGCAACGAATTGCCAACGCGCTGATCTTGGAAACCGGACTGGCTCCGGAGTTAGCAGCTCAAATCAGCCTGGAAGTCAAAGAGCAAATAGAGCGATCCGGCATACGTGCTTTGACGGCTCCATTGATTCGAGGTTTGGTGGATGCAAGATTACTGGAATATGGCTTAATTAGCGAATACCGAAAGCATTCGCGGCTTGGCGTACCGCTGTTTGACGTGGATCGCATGATTCAAAGCGGCGTTCATGACACGACTCGATTGCATGGCCCCGAAGGAACCAGCTTGGCGCTGGCCGAAGCCATCAAGCGTGAATATGCAATTTTGTCTGTCTTTTCCGAAGCGGTCGCCAATGCACACTTGTCCGGAGATTTATATCTGGAAAACCTGGGGGAAATTGATCGCCCAACGGCAATGATTGGCTCAATTGATTTTATCAAGCGGCTGGGTATCCGGTTGCCGGGCGGCTTGGTTGGGTCGCGTCCTGCCAAACGCGCTGAAGTTCTTTCTTCACATTTGGTTACATATACTGCCGCATTGCAGGGCTATTTTAGCGACGCTCTAGCTTGGGATTCGGTCAATTTCGCTTTTGCCCCCATGCTGACAGGATTAAGCCAGCGCGAAATCAAACAATTGGCGCAAAGCCTGCTCTTCGAGCTTTCTACGCCGGTGGTTGCACGCGGAGGCCAGCCGGTTCGTTGCGATTTGCATTTGGATTGGGATGCACCTGCGTATTTGCGCGACCTATCAACAGTCGGTGCGGGCGGTGAAAAGTTTACAGCCAGTTATGGGTCAATGAATGAAACAGCACGTGAATTTCTGAAAGCGATTTTTGAAGTTTATCTGGAAGGCGACGGCCAAGGACTGCCGTTCCTTGGTTCGCGCCCTGTGCTGCATCTGACGAATTCATTCTTTGAAAATCCAGCCAACCAGGAATTTTTGGAATTGGTTTGCCGAGCCGCCGCAGAGCGAGGGGGAATAGTTTTGGTATTTGACCGCCCCAATGGAGATGAAGCAGCTTCGGCATTTTCATCTCGATTTGGAGTTAGCGGCGATAAGCTACAACGTTCTGGCAGTGGGCCGACTGCGAATTATGCCGAAAGCTGGCAATGGCGAGCGGCAATTTTTTCCTCAGTCGCGATCAATTTACCGCGCGTTGCTCACCAGGCAGAAGACAGCGAACCGAAAGTTTTTGAACTGCTTACCGGCTTGCTTGAACTTGCAGCGCAGGCATCTTTGGAAAAACGAGTCTTTTTGGAAAAGCTGCTGTCGCGGGGAGAGGCCGGCCCTTTGGCCATGTTGGCCATGCGTCCGGAGAAAGAACCTTTTCTTCCACTCAGTTGGACTTCGCACGCCATCTGTCCCATTGGCTTGGCTGAACTGGCTCAGTTGATCACTGGCGAATCTTTGGAAGATTCACCCAAGACTCAGGAATTTGCGGCTCGCATTGTCGCTCATCTTCATGCCGAAGCCGCCAAGTTATCAGCCAAACATAAAGTCCAATTTTTGATTGCCGAATCACACGATGCAACTGCATCACACAGACTCGCGTTGCTGGATGCCGGGCGATTTGGCGAGGAAGCAGTCAAGCAATCATTAAAACGCCCTCTTCCCCTAACAGAAAACGAAGCCTACGCAATGTTTTACACGAACTCAGCCAAGCTACCGGCGGCTTCAAACATGAGCCCAATCAATCAGCTAACAATCGAAGGCGCATTGCAAAGCGGAATGATTTGGAATTCGACCAGCAACATTGCACTGGGTCAAACACTGCCCCAAGCCTCGGAATTGGCTGAATTCGTCCGGCAAGCATTCAAACAAACACAGGTTTCTGCGCTCACGTTTTCAACCGAATTTACTGTTTGCACAGTCTGCCGCGCTGTCACGCGCGGCTTACACACTGAATGTCCACAATGCGGCGCCAATCGTGTCGAAGGATTGGCGCAAGCGACCAACCGCTATAGCTTTACCTCGAAATGGCCGCAATGGAAATTGGACGAATTGAACCTGCGAAAACACGAATAATCGTTTCTGCTGAAATTCACGGTTTCTACCAGCTTTGCTCAACAGGCTCGGTGTGTTACTTTCTTTGCCTCAATTCCGATTCCATTCATCACGCACTGAAATGCCCAAACGAACCGATTTACGCAAAATTATGATCATCGGCTCCGGCCCGATTGTCATCGGCCAAGCCTGTGAATTCGATTATTCCGGCACACAAGCCTGTCGCGCTTTGAAACAGGAAGGTTATGAAGTCGTGCTGGTCAACTCCAATCCGGCAACGATTATGACCGATCCGGAACTGGCCGACCGCACGTATGTCGAACCGCTGACTGTCGAAGCCGCCACAGCCATTATCGAACGCGAGCGTCCTGACGCACTGCTGCCAACGGTTGGCGGGCAGACGGCCTTGAATTTGACGGTCAAACTGGCAGAAAGCGGCGTGCTGAAGCAGTACGGCGTGGAGCTGATTGGCGCCAAACTGGAAGCAATCAAAGTTGGCGAAGACCGATTGCTGTTCAAAAAAGCGATGGACGAAATCGGTTTGGAGATGCCGAAAGCGCGGTTTTGCCATTCCATGTTTGAAGCGCAAGCCGCCACCGAAGAGATTAACTTTCCGATCATTATTCGCCCCAGTTTCACGCTGGGCGGCACGGGCGGAGGCATCGCTTACAACTACGAAGAGTTTGAAGAAATCGCCGAGCGCGGCCTGACCGCCAGTCCGATCAGCGAAATTCTGGTCGAAGAATCCATCATCGGCTGGAAGGAATTCGAACTCGAAGTGATGCGCGATCTGGCCGATAACGTCGTCATTATCTGTTCGATTGAAAATTTTGACGCGATGGGAGTCCACACGGGCGATTCCATCACGGTGGCTCCGGCACAGACGCTGACCGACCGCGAATACCAGATGATGCGCGACGCTTCGATCAAAATCATCCGCAAAGTCGGCGTCGAAACCGGCGGATCGAACATCCAGTTTGCGCTGAACCCGCGCGATGGCAGTTTGCGTGTGATTGAAATGAATCCGCGCGTTTCGCGTTCGTCGGCGCTGGCTTCAAAAGCTACTGGCTTTCCGATTGCCAAAATCGCAGCCAAGCTGGCGGTAGGTTACACACTGGACGAAATCCCGAACGACATCACTAAAAAGACGCCAGCTTCGTTTGAACCGACGATTGATTACGTTGTTGCCAAAATTCCGAAATGGGCATTTGAAAAATTCCCCGGCGCAGAGGACATACTCGGCACGCAGATGAAGTCCGTCGGCGAAGTGATGGCCATTGGCCGAACGTTTAAGGAAGCGTTTTTGAAAGGCGTGCGGTCTTTAGAACGGCGCGGCTCTCCGTACGTTGGTTACGTGGATGATGAAACGCTGCGCCGCAAACTGATCATTCCGAACTCTGACCGGATTCATTATCTGCACGCTGCGTTTGAGCGCGGTTGGACAATTGATGAACTGTACGAATTGACCAATATTGATCCGTGGTTTTTGGGCCAACTCAAGCAGATCGTCGAATTACAAAACGAAATCAAGGAAGAGGACTTTTCATCGCTTTCTGCCGATCAGATTCGACGCGCCAAGCGGATGGGATTTTCCGATGCCCGTATCGCCGATTTGCTGAAAACCACCGAAGATGAACTTCGCGCCAAACGATTGGCCGAAAACATCAGACCGGTTTTCAAACGCGTTGATACTTGTGGCGCGGAGTTTGAGTCACATACGCCTTATCTGTATTCGACTTACGAAACGGAATGCGAAGCCGGTCCCAGCAACCGCCGCAAAATCATGATCTTAGGTTCCGGCCCCAACCGGATCGGCCAGGGAATCGAGTTTGATTATTGCTGCTGCCACGCCGCGTTTGCGCTGAAAGAAGACGGTTACGAAACGATCATGGTCAACTGCAACCCGGAAACCGTTTCGACCGATTACGACACGTCCGACCGTCTGTATTTCGAGCCGCTGACCTATGAAGACGTGATGCACATTGTCGAGCTGGAAAAACCTGAAGGCGTGATTGTGCAGTTCGGCGGGCAGACGCCCCTGAACCTGGCGATGCGGTTGCACAAGGCGGGAGTTCCAATCATCGGCACTTCGCCGGAGTCCATTGATTTGGCGGAAGACCGCAAACGATTTGGCAAGCTGATTGCCGATTTGAACATTCCGCAGCCAGTCAACGGCACGGCAGTGACTGTCGAAGAAGCCAAACGCGTCGCAGCGGGAATCGGATATCCGGTATTGGTTCGTCCGAGTTATGTCTTGGGCGGACGCGCGATGATGATCGTGTATGACGAAAGCAGCCTGGAAACGTACATGAAAACCGCTGTCGAAGCCTCGCCGGAAAAACCAGTTTTGATTGACCGGTTTCTGGAAGACGCCTTTGAGGTGGATGTGGATGCGCTGGCGGATGGTGAACGCTGCGTAATCGCCGGGATTCAGGAACACATCGAAGAAGCGGGCATTCATTCCGGCGATTCGTCGTGCGTTTTGCCTCCGTATATGGTCAAACCGGAACACCTGGATACGATGCGGCGATACACGCGACAACTGGCGAAAGCGCTGGAAGTTCGGGGCTTGATGAATATTCAGTTCGCCATCAAAGACGACATTGTTTACGTGCTG
>ERZ650309.1077-NODE-1077-length-13047-cov-3.626924_pt1 | contig 13047 bp, 6 predicted proteins | sample MGYA00376245_ERZ650309 | MGnify/ENA primary metagenome ERZ650309 (study PRJEB26733, sample SAMN07839294) | wastewater metagenome | biome: urban; feature: wastewater treatment plant; material: waste water | place: USA: North Carolina | collected 2016-04-26 ...
AAATGATAAATTATGAATGATAAATGATAAATTGAGATTCCGAATGAAAAATCGGGAAATGCTCTTTTGCAAAAATCTCTCACTAAACCTATTGACCAGTTCTCAGTGTCTAGTTTTTAGTGACCAGTAAAAAGTGTTTAGTGTCCAGTTCTCAGTGACAAGTGTCCAGTGACAAGTGAATAGTATCCTAACTTTCAACATACAACTTTCAACTCAGAAGCAGAGTCATTCCTATTAAAAGGTACCCCCCATCAGCACACCAGCACATCAGCAAATCAGCACATCAATTCTGTTCATATGCGCCAATATCGGGATCAGCAACCCTGCTCACACCTTTGATATCTGATCCTGTAAAACTGTCAATGTAAAAAGCATCAGCAGCATCCTTTGCGGGAGAAGTTGATTGGAGCTGGTAATCATCTTCGGAATAGTCAACAAATGCAGGGTTCTGATTGATGATCATACCTGAAAAATTGGATGAGGAGGTGTTTAATTCTGTTTTCAGCAGTACATTTCTGAATGCATGTGAAGTAGTGGAAAATTCGAAATCAAGTTCCAGTTCTTCATCATTGTTACCCCAAAGAATGCAATTATAAAAATTAGCGGTGTTCAGAGGAAAATGAACGGGATCATTGTTTTCATCGATGCCGTAATCGCTGAGATAAACGGTGGGCGTATTACGCTGACCATTGTTCCAGAAATTTGCGATCGTACAAAATCTGAAATCATAGTTCCCTCCTTGCGAAAGTGCCACACCATATTGACCACAGCGCGCAATGACATTATTGGAAGCATCAATATTATAATACCGCGCCAGCATTCCAAAGCCACTCATATTTTGAATAATGGTATTTCTTAGAGTCAGTTTGTGTGGGGGATTGGTGTCAAGTAAACATTCGGTTTGTAATCCTATAAAACCATTATAAATTTCAGCATACTCAATGCTGTTGTCGCTGCTGCCTTCATTGATCCAGATTCGGTCCCATTGCCCGGGAACATCCTGATAATACTCTTCGAGGCGGACACCTTTAAAAACTACTTTATCATTCATTGTTCCCTGCACTTTGATAGTTCCGTAGCGGTATACCCATAAACCGCTGTTGTTGGCAAAATAAACTTTGGTGCCCGGTTGAATGATGAGTGTTTGTGATGAATCGACCACAGCATAGCCACCGTAAATTACATACGGCAGCGTGTTATCCCATGTTATGGTCGCATTGAGACTGGTATCAAGTAAGGCATAATTGATAATTGAATTCCCTGCCTGAATGGCTTTGTCGGCCACAATAAATCTAGCATTCTGTCCGAAGGCAACCAGATCCACATCCTGAACATTTCCATTAGTTTCAAAAACCACTGAATCCTGAAGCAGGTAGGGCGTTAATGAATTATTGGGGTCAACGGTAACCTCTACAAAAAGGTACAAACTGTCTTTGCCGGGAATCTCGACATTGGAAAATGATTTTCCGGGAATGCCATCAAGGTTCAGTCTGTAACTGGATGCGGCTCCTCCGGCCAGGCGTACAGAAGAAATGTTGAGTGGCCTGTTATTACGATTGTAAATTTTAAGCTGGCGGGTGGTTGAACCAAGTGACGTGAAAACAGTGTCGAATATCACCGTATCTTCTGAAAATTCAAGTTTTGCCGATGAATCGGTCAAGATGTCGTCCTTCCGGCAGGAAGCTGCGCCAATTACCGCTAAAACTATAAAAATGAACTGCTTAACAGGTGAAGAAAACATAATTGCTATTTGACAGGCAACAAAGATAATCAGTCCCGTTAACTATCAGCTAATATTTTTTATTGTTCCTTCATTCTTAATCATTTGATTTTCACATATTTAAAATGACCTTTCGGAAAAAACAATAAAAATGCATCTATCTGTTTGAGAATTTAACACTTTGGCTTATCTTTGCATCCCGTTTTGAAAACAGTAATATGAAAAAGGATACACACCCAAAGAATTATAGAATGGTAGTTTTCAAGGACATTTCCTGTGACTATGCCTTTCTGAGCCGCTCAACAGTTGAAACCAAAGAAACTATTCAATGGGAAGATGGAAAAGAATATCCATTGATTAAACTGGAGATTTCTCACATGTCGCACCCGTTTTATACCGGCAAAATGAAGCTGGTAGATACTGCAGGACGTGTCGATAAATTCCGTAACCGATACAAAAAACACACGGAGAAATCCGGGAAATAAGCGATTCCGCCAATGAATGAAAAAGTCCCTGTCGGGACTTTTTTTTTAGCCATTTGTTTGAGAATTTTGCCAACTAAAATCAATAGCTATGACCAATACCGTTTTGTTTGATTATAACAGGAAGTCACTGCTGCCATTTACTTTTACCCGTCCGGTTGCTGATATCAGAATCGGAATATTAACCATCAGGGAGCATTGGGAGTATTTACTTGAAGGACCTACCTCTTCACTCACTGAGGATTACCTGACTAAAAAATTTGCAGTCTGGAAAGAAACTGAAAATCTCTTTCTGAACGGAGCAGTAATGCCCACCCGTGAACTGACCGATGCAGCACGTGGTTTGTCGCTCGGACAACGACTCGTCAGCAATGGCATCCCTCTTGCTGCCTTTGCAGAAGGCTGGCCCGACCCTACTTCCCCATATGGAAGATTCAGAGATATTGAATTCAATGGAGATATTACCATTTTCAAAAATTGTTGGGACATTTTTGCTTTCAATGATAAGGTCCTTCGTGAACAATTCAGAATTTTTACTGAAGGAAAAAAATCGGCTCCTATTAGTGCAACCAACAAAGTTTCAGGTGCAGAAAATATTTTTATTGAAGAAGGGGCTTCTGTTGAATTCAGCATCATAAATGCCACAACCGGTCCCGTTTATATTGGGAAAGATGCAGAAGTGATGGAAGGATGTATGATCCGCGGTCCCTTTGCCCTTGGCACACACGGCGCCCTTAAAATGGGAGCTAAAATTTATGGCGCCACCACTATTGGTCCCTATTGTAAAGTAGGTGGAGAAGTCAACAACTCAGTTATGTTCGGATACTCCAATAAAGCTCACGATGGCTTTCTTGGTAACTCTGTAATAGGAGAATGGTGCAACCTGGGGGCTGATACCAATAATTCGAACTTAAAAAACAACTACACCAACGTACAGGTACATAACTACGAAACCGGTAAAGCTGAAGATACAAAAATGCTCTTCTGCGGTTTGTTTATGGGCGACCATTCCAAATGTGGAATCAATACCATGTTCAACACAGGTACCATGGTTGGTGTCAGCTCCAATATCTTCGGAGCAGGATTCCCCCCAAAATTTATACCCTCCTTTTCATGGGGCGGATTTGAAAATGCCCCCAGATTCAGGTTCGATAAGGCCGCAGAATTGGCTCGTCAGGTATTTAAAAGACGATCTCTCGAGTTTGATGCCACGGAAGAATCTATCCTGAAAACCATTTTTGACATGACAGAAGGGACAGGGCTCTGAGCCGATACATTTTCCTGTCATTGACAAACTATTAACTTTCAAATAATTAACCCCTTACAGGCAAATACTTCTATTTTATCCCGCTTTTGGCATAGCTATTGACTTTAGCGCTCTTCCTATGTTAAACCTGTCATTTTGAGAATGAACTGACAAAATGGCTTTAAAACACACACGTATGTTCGACAACTCATATACCAACAGAATATTCGGAATCTCGGGGCTCAATGATGATGAACCGGATTTGATTCCACTCCTTTCTACCGAGGACGAGGAAAACATGAATGCTGAAAAGATTCCTGACATTCTCTCAATCCTTCCTTTAAGAAATACCGTTCTTTTTCCGGGTGTGGTGATACCTATTACCGTTGGCCGCGACAAATCAATCAGGTTGATTAAGGATGCTTACAAAGCTGATAAAATTATAGGAGTCGTTTCTCAGAAAGACAGCTCGGTTGAAGATCCTAAAATTGAAGATTTGCATCGTATCGGAACTGTTGCGCACATCATCAAAATGTTGCGAATGCCCGATGGAAACACCACGGTTATTATACAGGGTAAAAAACGTTTTGCCATTGATGAAGTAAAAGAGCAGGAACCATACATCAAAGCATCGATTATTCCTGTTACGGATAAAAAGCAATCTCTGAATGAAAAAGAATTTACTGCCCTGGTTGATTCCTTACGCGACCTTTCTCTTCAGATCATTACTCAATCGCCAAACATTCCTACGGAAGCTTCATTTGCCATAAAGAATATTGAAAGCCCCTCTTTTCTGATTAATTTCATTTCATCCAACATGAATGCCGATGTTGCCCGCAAGCAACAGCTTCTTGAAATGACTGATTTGAAAGAACGTGCCACCATGGTATTGCAGTATCTGACTCAGGAACTGCAAATGCTGGAACTTAAAAATCAGATCCAGTCAAAAGTCAAAATAGATATTGACAAACAGCAACGCGAATATTTCCTGAATCAACAGCTGAAAACAATTCAGGAAGAACTGGGAGGCAATACGCAAGATCAGGAACTGAATGATCTTCGCGAAAAGGGGGAAAAGAAAAAATGGAGTGCCGCAGTAAGAGCAGTCTTCGAAAAAGAACTTGAACGACTCAACCGTATCAATCCCGCTGCTGCAGAATACTCGGTCACACTTAATTACCTCGAGTTACTTTTAGAGTTACCCTGGAACGATCTTACCAAAGATAATTTCGATCTGAAAAGAGCACAAAAAGTGCTTGATGCCGACCATTATGGCCTCGATAAAGTTAAAAACAGGATCCTTGAATATCTTGCTGTTCTCAAATTGAAGGGCAATATGAAATCGCCCATCATGTGTTTATACGGACCTCCCGGAGTAGGTAAAACATCTCTCGGAAAATCGGTCGCAAAAGCACTTGGCCGCAAGTACGTAAGAATGTCACTTGGCGGTTTACGTGATGAAGCAGAAATCAGGGGACACCGAAAAACATATATCGGTGCCATGCCCGGAAGGATCATGCAAAATCTAAAGAAAGCAAAATCTTCGAATCCTGTTTTTGTGCTAGATGAAATTGATAAACTCACCAGTGATTTTCATGGTGACCCCTCCTCTGCCCTGCTTGAGGTACTCGACCCGGAACAAAACACCACCTTCTACGATAACTATGTAGAAATCGAATACGATCTTAGCAAGGTACTTTTTATCGCAACAGCAAATTCACTGAGTTCCATTCAACCTGCTTTGCGCGACAGAATGGAAATTATTGAAATCAACGGATATACTGTTGAAGAAAAGATACAGATCGCCATCAAACATTTGATTCCAAAACAACTTGAAGCACACGGACTCAAAAAAGGAGATGTAGTGTTGAGTGATAAAATGATTGAAAGAATCATTGAAGATTATACCAGTGAATCGGGTGTAAGAGCTCTCGAAAAGCAAATTGCATCTGTGGTTAGATCCCTTGCAAAATCTGTTGCAATGGAAGAAAAATACAATGTAAAAGTCAACGCTGAACAACTTCGAAAAATTCTTGGTGCACCCATTTTTCAAAAAGAAAAATCAATTGACAACAATGTTGCGGGCGTGGTAACAGGACTTGCCTGGACACCTGTTGGCGGCGACATTCTCTTTATTGAAACTTCTCTTAGCAAAGGAAAAGGTAAACTGACCTTAACCGGAAACCTTGGTGATGTCATGAAAGAGTCGGCTGTGATTGCACTGGCTTACCTGAAATCTCATACCAATCAACTCGATTTATCACCCGAGGTTTTCGACAACTGGGATGTACACATTCACGTACCGGAAGGAGCAACTCCGAAGGACGGCCCTTCAGCGGGAATCACCATGCTGACCTCCCTGGCTTCGGCATTTACACAGCGCAAAGTCAGGAAGAAGCTGGCCATGACAGGTGAAATCACTTTGCGGGGTAAGGTTTTGCCTGTTGGCGGAATCAAAGAGAAAATTTTGGCAGCAAAACGTGCAGGCATCACCGATATCATCCTCAGTGAAGACAACAAAAAAGATATTGAAGAAATTAAGGAAAACTATCTCGAAGGCCTCACCTTTCACTACGTAAAAGAAATGATCGATGTGGTTAAATTGGCTCTGTTGGATGAAAAGGTTAAGAATCCTATTCAGTTCATCATTCCTCCTTCCGCTTCAGGCAACACCTCTTCAGATAAAGTATTGCCGGGATTAATGAATCCACCGGTTTCACAGCCGGCCCGTAAAGGAGGCAGACGATAAATTTGCCATTGACGCATAAAAAAAAGAGGTTCCGGAAAACCGGAACCTCTTTTTTTATGGAACTAATAAATGATCACTTCAGCACATGTGATGAAGCAGCACTCAGATTACCATCAATGTAAATTTCAATCACGTAAGTACCGGGAGCAAAAACGCGCTCTTGCTCTTCCCATTTCAGACATAAATCCTGACGTGAATTGTCGTAATTCATTTTTACTGAAGAAGTAAATTGAACTTCTTCTCCTGAATTCGCCATCTTGAATGAGTTGGATCCTTCTGAACGGGCACCCATCGTTTTGCCACCCGGCTCAACAATTCTCAGGTACACTTCGCGTTCACCGGCCTTAGCAATTTTGTTGTCGAGTACTGAAAAGCAAACCTCCATTTTATTGGTTCTTTTTGCCATTGCGGTTTCAGTGTATTTAGTGCTGCCTCTTTTCTTGTAGGCTTTCACTTTAAGATATTCAGATTTCAGGACCGAAGCCTGATTAACGGTGCTCTCTAAATTTTTTGAAAGATTCTCAACAGTAGAAGTAAGCTCTTCCTTATCTTTCTTCAATTGCTCATTTTCTACGAGTAACTTATCAATTTTCTCGAGGTACTCATCTCTCAGTTTCTTCAATTCTTCGAGTTCAGCTTTCAGCTTTTTGTTGAGAGCAGCAGAATTCTTTTCATTTTTCAGCAATTTCTCAATACGTTCTTTTTGCTGATCAATATTCGCATTTGCTTCAGCGAGGAGACTATCGAGTCGCTCATTGATGCCTTTGTATTGATTCAGTTCCTGGTACGTTTCGCCAAGTTCTTTTTCAATATCCACCTTTGCAGTGATGAGGCTGTCGGTCTTTACTTCATAACTTTCTACAACAGCATTTTTGTTCTGCCATTGATAAATGTTGAATATCCCTGACAATGCCAGCAGGATGATCCAGATTTTGTTGTTGCCTCCCTTTTTCTCCGCTCCGGGATTTGATTTGTTTTCCATGGTTTTTGATTATAATAGAATTAAAATAATTGATTATCAGAATCTAAACCACGAAGGTACACCACTCCCAAAGGGTGTTTTCATTCAAAATCAGGATTTTATCCACAATTCAGTTCACAATCCCGTGAACCGAGCAAAAGGGCTGATTTGCTGTCCCGCAAAGTCAGATTTTAAAAACTTGTAGTAGCCGGTAATGGCTATCATTGCTGCATTATCGGTGCAATATTCGAATTCGGGAATGAAATATTGCCAACCGTTTTTAAGGGATGCTTGTTGAAGCGCTTTTCGCAATCCACTATTGGCGCTCACCCCACCTGCCAGGGCAACCCTGGTAATTCCGGTGGTGTTGACTGCTTCAGTAAGCTTTTCAATCAAAATAGAAACAATAGTATGCTGCACCGAAGCACAAATATCGTTCAGATGCTCTTTGGTGAATGTGGGGTCCTTGGCCAGTTCTTTTTCAAGGAAATACAAAACAGCGGTTTTTAATCCGCTGAAACTAAAATCAAGACCCGGTGCCTTTGGGTGTGGAAACTTGAATTTCAATGAGTTACCTGATGCCGACAGTTGATCAATGAAGGGTCCTCCCGGATATGGAAGTCCAATGATTTTGGCAATTTTGTCGAACGCCTCTCCGGCAGCATCATCTTGTGTCTGACCAATTATTTCCATTTCCGAGACATCTTTGACCAACACAATTTGAGTATGTCCGCCCGATACGGTTAGGCAAAGAAAAGGAAAAGATGGTTTGGGTTCGTCTATAAAATGTGCCAATACATGCGCTTGCATGTGATGAACTTCTATCAACGGAATTGATAATGCCTGTGAAAAAGATTTAGCAAATATACCACCGACCAATAAAGAACCCATTAATCCGGGACCACGGGTAAAGGCGACTGCAGTAATATCTTTGTTAGTAATTCCTGCATTTTTAATTGCTTCATTTACGACTGGAATAATATTTTTTGCATGTTCGCGGCTGGCTAATTCAGGCACCACACCGCCATATTGTTCATGCACTTGTTGGTTCGCTGTAAGATTAGATACGACCTTACCATTAATGCATACTGCCGCCGAAGTATCGTCACAAGAAGATTCAATGGCTAAAATGATAATTTCAGGCATAATTTTTGGGTATTTTGACGTATTTTTGCATTCTTGCAACATTGAAAAAGCTATTCAAATATATATTGAGAACAATATTAGTGTTTCTACTCTTAGTAGTCATTATTTTTGTATCTACTTTTTATTTAATTCAGCAACCAAAAGTACAAACATTTTTGGTACAAAAAATAAGTGGATACTTATCCAAACAATTAGGCAGTGAAGTAAAAGTAGATTCTGTCAGTATTGATTTCATCAGAACAGTAGAGATACACCATGTTTATTTATCTTCCCAAAAAAGTAAAACAGACACTATTTTATATGTTAAGGGATTAAAAGTGGATTTAATGTTAGGCAAAACATTTATGAGCCAAATCCAAACATTAAAACAAAATAAAATTTATATTGACAATGTTAGTTTGGACGGAGTGAAATTCAATGGCTACAGAGCAAAAGAAGACAGTGTTTATAATTTTCATTTTATTTTGGAGCAATTTGCATCAAAAGAGAAAACACCAAAAAAGAAAAAAGAAAGTAAACCTATAGAATTAAGACTCAACAATGTTTTATTAACCAATTCAACTTTAGTTTTAGACTATCCGCATACCGACAAGCGGATGGATATTCGTTATTCTAAAATTGCCATAAAAGTTAGAGAATTTAATATCAGTCCTCTAAAGATTGATGTCAAACAATTGGAATTGGTTGATCCGTTTTACAAACTCACATTTTATAATGAAATAGAGAAAATAAAAGACCCCAACCATCATAGCAAAGGATTTGATGTAGAAGGATTAGGTAAAAAACTAAATATTACCGTAGATGAACTCCTCCTGCGCAATGGGAACCATGCAATGGATTTTAAAAACAGAGATATAAAAGCGGGTTCCTTCCTTATCAGTAAAATGGATATCCATGATATTAATATTGACATAAAAAATTACCGTTGGGATTCGACAGGAATGCATGTAAATATTGACAATTTAAACACAATATGCGATAGTGGCTTATTGGTAAAAAAAATAAATGCACAAGCATTATTGACAAATGATGGTATTTTTTTAGAGGATGCAACTATTGCGTATAACAATAGTAAGTTAATCGGAAATTTTTCTGTTCAATTTTCAGATGAATGGCGTTCATTTAGTGACTTTGAGAATAAAGTCATTATGAAAGCAGATGTAAAAGAAGCTTTGGTGACATCAAAAGATGTAGGTGTATTTGCTCCAAAAATACAAAAATACGTTCCGGGAAATGTTTCTATACATGGATTAATCAAAGGTAAACTCGCCAATATTCGGACAGAGCAATTTCAAATACAAGCAGGTAAAAATACCAATATTGATATAACAGGAAACATAAAAGGATTACCGCATTTAAAACAAACATTGTTTGATTTAAAAATCAACAACCTAACTACCACCCCTTCGGATTTAAAGCAAATACTCACTTTTGTAAAAATTCCAAAACAATTGGACAATGCCGGCATTATATCTTTCAAAGGAACTTATTTTGGATTCACCAATGATTTTGTGGCGAAAGGTGCTTTAAACACTACAAATCTTGGAAATTTGGTAACAGACGTTCGCATGATTTTTCCAAAAGGACAAGCACCAAAATACTCAGGAAGTATAATGGCGAAAGGATTGAATTTGGCAGAATTGACGGGCAATCACAAGCTATTGGGTACTGCTGATTTAAATATTAATGCGGATGGAAACGGATTTAAAGCAAAAGATTTGAATACCAAATTAACAGGAACTATTTCTAATTTTTATTTAAATGGATTTGTATTTGATAAAATAAAAGTAGATGGATTATTATTGAAAAAACAATTTAACGGAAAAGCATTTTTTGACGATGGCTGTTTCTTAGTAGATTTTGATGGAATTATTGATTTTAATGATACTATTCCAAGTTATAATTTTACTACAAGTATTAAAAATGCCGACTTGAATCAATTACATTTTACAAAAGATACTTTAGTAATTTCATTAGATGGAAAAATACAAGGAAAAGGGAATAAAATTGACAATTTTACAGGCATTGGAAGATTCCGCAATATCATTATTCAAAACTCTAAAGACATACTCAACCTATCAGATGTGGTTATCAATATGCTAAATGATGGAGCCGTCAAAGATTATAATATTACATCTGATCAATTTAATGCAAATGTTCATGGAAAATTTGATCCATTAACCATTGTTCCGTCTATGAAAGTTTTTTTGAGTAAGTATTCAAAATTAGTAAAACCAACCGAAAAGGATTTAAAACAATTTAAACCACAACAACTAACTGCTAACGTAAAACTAAAATCTGACTTTGGACTGATAAAAGTATTTGTACCACAATTAAATTACATTAGTGAATTAGATTTAAATGCTGAAATAAATACCGATGAAAATATTTTAAATATAAAAACACAACTTGACTCAATTAATTATAGCGGAATCGGTATTAATAAAATCAACATAACTGGCAATACCAATAACACCGAATTAGTATTAAATGGAAATATTGATAAAGTGAGTATAAAGCAAACGGATATTAAAGATATAAAATTAGAATTAAACAGCTCTTTACATCAATTATTAACCAATTTGAATGTTTCCAATGACAGCTCAGACAACTCTATTCGTTTGGCAACTACTTTAGATTTTAATGCCGATACAATTATTGCAAAAATTATTCATTCTAAATTAAAACTCAACAATAAAATTTGGGAAGTACAACGCGATAATGAACTTACAATTATTGACAGTATTTTTATAGCACAAAATTTTTCACTCCTTCAAGGCAATCAAAAAATTACGATACAAAACGGGCGAAATTCACTTTCGGATGCCAAAATAAAAATTGAAAATTTAGACCTAAAAGATTTAGGACAACTATTAGACAGTACCGGCATTATTCGCAATGGAACACTTTCGGGAATTGTAAATTTAAAAAATATTTTAACCAAATTACAAGCAAATGCAGATGTAACCATCAATGATTTACAAGTATTGGATTATAAAGTAAAATACATTGGTTTGGATGGAATTTATGGAAGAAATGGTAAAAAATTAGTAGAAGCTGGCGGAACCATTGAAGATGACAATTACAATTTATCCTTTGATGGTACGTACGACATGCAAACAAAAGGAAAAGAAAAATTAGACGTAAATGCAGATATCGAAAAGGTAAATCTTAATTTCTTAGAAACCATTTTGAAAAAACAATTATTAGTACCACGAGCATTTGTTAAAGGGCAAGTAAATTTATCAGGAAATTTAAAAAATCCGATTTTAACCGGAAAAGCACAAATCATTGATACCGCCGAATTAAAAATGAGCTATTTAGGTACTACTTTTAAAATGTATAATGAAGAAATAAATTTAACCAACAAAGGATTTGATTTCGGCACAATCACTCTTTATGATAATTACGGAAATACGGCAATTCTTACCGGAAAACTATTACACGATGGATTTAAAAACTGGCGAGTTGACAAAGCCAATGTTAACACCCCATCTGGATATAATTTTATGAATACTACGTATGATGATAATCAAGATTTTTACGGAAAAGTATTTGCCAAAGGAGATGTGGATATAGATGGTTCTTTTAATGATTTAACCATAAATGTCAATCGTTTAGAAACATTGAAAAATACTGAATTTAACTTACCTGTATCCGGAAAAACATCCGATAAAGAATATACTTTTATACATTTTGTAAATCCAAAAGATACAGTAAAAAAAGTAGAATACAAATCAAAAATAAGCGGCATAAATGTAAATATGAATATCACTGCCACTCAAGATGCCTTTGTAAATATTATCCTAAATCAATCAGCAAATGACAAGATAGTAGGGCGCGGAACAGGTGATTTAAACTTCAACTTAAATAAAAAAGGTGAAATGTCATTAAGTGGTGTTTATAACCTTATAGATGGAAAGTATGATTTTAACTTTCAAGGAATTCTAAACAAAACATTTAAAATAGGCAACGACAGCAAAATTACATTCAATGGCGATCCACTTAAAGCAGAACTGGGTGTGAATGCACTTTATACTATAAAATCTGCCTCCATCAGAAACTTATTTGACACCACCGATATTAATGGAAAACTTATCCGAAACCGCACCTTCCCGATTGATTTAACCTTATTAATTACCGGTACTTTAGAAAAACCAATCATTGGTTTTAAAATTCAATCTACCGCCGGAATTCCCGATGTTTTAGATAGAAAATTAGTAGAAATCAATTCAAACCAAAATGAAGTAAACAACCAAGCCGGTTTTCTACTATTATTTAATTCATTTCTCCCTACGGGTGCTTCTGACCAAAAAGTAAGTGGTTATTCCAATACCGTTACACAACTCATTTCAGACCAAATTTCCAAAGTGCTGTCGCAAGGATTGGGCAGCTTAATAAAAGGTGCTTCTGTCGATGTATTATTAAGTGATTTGGAATCAAAAGAATCTAGAAACTTTGGATTTAGTTATAAACAAGAAATTCTTGGAGGAAGATTAATCTTAACCATTGGTGGAAATGTAAATTTTGGCACCAACACCCTTTCTGAAAATGGAAACATTCCAGGACAATCTACCAATAACGCTGCCATTGCGGGTGATTTTGTGTTAGAGTATCTAGTAACACCTGACGGAAGAATTCGTCTAAAAACGTATGCCAGAACAGCAAATTATGATTTAATAAATCAAGATAAAATACGAACCGGAGGTGCAATCTCTTTCCAAAAAGATTTTGATAATTTTA
>ERZ650309.1079-NODE-1079-length-13022-cov-9.685432_pt1 | contig 13022 bp, 10 predicted proteins | sample MGYA00376245_ERZ650309 | MGnify/ENA primary metagenome ERZ650309 (study PRJEB26733, sample SAMN07839294) | wastewater metagenome | biome: urban; feature: wastewater treatment plant; material: waste water | place: USA: North Carolina | collected 2016-04-26 ...
GAACCTAAACGACGAATTTGACGAGTAATCGTGCCGCCTGATTGTTCTTTCCATTGCCAAACTTTTTCTAAAAATTTGTCACGGCCTAAATCATGACGGCTGATGTTTTGCGCGGCTAATTGGCGTTCAACCACCATTTGTGTGGCAATACCTGCGTGGTCTGTACCTGGTTGCCATAAGGTGTTGTAACCCTGCATACGGCGATAGCGAATTAAGCTATCCATAATGGTATTGTTAAAACCATGACCCATGTGCAAAGAACCTGTGACATTGGGCGGTGGAATCATAATACAGTAGGGTGTGCCTTGGCCTGATGGGGCAAAATAGCCGTTAGTTTCCCATTGTTGATACCAGCGAGTTTCGCTGTCTTTTGGATTAAACGTAGCGTCGAGCGTCATAACATTACCGTGAATTAAAACGAAAGAATAAGGATGTAGTTGTAGCCAGTATGTAGCGTAGCGAAATACGGGATTAAATCAGGACTTATGCAAGTCCTATACTTAGCTAAAAATTAGCTTAATAGTAACAGATTTTGAGGGAGGGCAACAAAACATCAAGTCATGTATTATTTGTTAAATAATTATTGCATCATTTTTAAGCGACAGGTAGTACTTGTATGTAGCGTAGAAAAAATCCTATACAAAAGGCATATTTTTGCGTGATTTAAATAGACCAATCGTTGTTTTTGAAGATGTTTAGATTATGTGACATTGTACTTCATACTGATTTTTTCTTAACTTATTGAGTGATTAGCTATTTTATTTGCAGTTGTCTTTTATTATTTATTATTGGAATGAGTTGTCCTTAAAAAGGAGGAGTATTATGCCAATATTTAATCTTTATTGCGGTGTTGGTTTTGATGAGCTTAAATTAGGCATGTCAATGCTAGAGTCTAGAGCTACTATGTTCAAAATATTAAAACAAAAACCAAGTGTTATTAATATTAAATATGCTATTCCGAATATTTTACAGGATTTTTACTCTGATGGTGTAGACATTACTTACAATACGGAAAATAGAATAGAAATGATACGTGTACAATATCTTAACAAAGTTAAATTGTTATTAGATGGAGAAAATATATCAGAAAAAACTAAAGATGAACTTAAGTTTTTTTTAGAAAAAAAAGGTTTTAAGTTTAAACGCATTGATGGATCTAATGTATGTAATGAAATGGGATTTGCCTATAGCAGTTATCGTAGCAAAAATATTGATTTTTTTTATATATTTCCAAAAGGTGATTTTAAAAAAATTCTTGATGAAAATAAGAAAAAATATAATGCATATAGCCATCCGCAACTTCTGCACAAATGAGCAAGATAATTAATCATACTTACGTGCCGTAGCATGTATGTGGTGTATAGCATTAAACGCCCTTTAAAACAAAATGTTAACTTTTAGTTTTTTTATGAAAATCGTGTTACGTTGTATTTAATATAGGCTATAAGCTTAACCATTTTTAAAGGTTTTAATGCCTTCTTTGCTACAGGAAATGGTTTCGACCAAACGATTATCATCCCAACATTCTAAATGCACATCAAACTTCCATAAGGCATGTAGGTGTTTGAGTACCGCTGAGCTGCTATCGGCCAAGGGGCGGCCTTGTTGACGAACATGACGTAAGGTAATAGAACGATCACCGCGTAAATTGACACTCCATACCTGAATGTTGGGTTCATTCATACTTAAATTATATTGATTAGATAACGATTGGCGTAACTGTCTAAAACCAGCATCATCATGGATCGCACTAATCAACAAATTATCTTTTTTGGTGTCATCTAACACACTAAACATTCTAAAGTCTCTCATCACTTTAGGACTTAAAAATTGTTGAATAAAGCTCTCGTCTTTAAAGTTTTGCATGGCAAATTTAATGGTTTCTAGCCAATCTTTACCAACCAAATCGGGAAACCAATATTTGTCTTCCTCAGTTGGGTTTTGACAAATACGTTTAATGTCTTGAAACATGGCAAAACCCAACGCATAAGGGTTGATGCCACGATAATAAGGCTTATCAAAGGTGGGTTGATAAACAACAGCAGTATGTGATTGTAAAAACTCTAAAATAAAGCCATCAGTCACCAAACCTTTATCGTATAAACGATTTAATAAAGTGTAGTGCCAAAAGGTTGCCCAACCTTCATTCATGACTTGGGTTTGCCGTTGAGGATAAAAATATTGGGCAATTTTACGGACAATTCTTAGTATTTCACGTTGCCAAGGCTCAAGTAATGGCGCATTTTTTTCAAAAAAATATAAAATGTTTTCTTGAGGTTCAGACGGAAAACGCCCACGACTGTCATCGGCTTCTTTTTTGGGGTTAATTGGCAAGGTGCGCCACAATTCATTAATTTGTGCTTGTAAAGCTTCTTCGCGTTCTTCTTGGCGCAAACGTTCTTCTTCGGCAGAAATGGGGTAGGGGCGTTTGTAACGATCAACCCCATAATTCATTAAGGCATGACAAGAATCTAATAAGGCTTCAACTTCAGTGACCCCATAACGTTCTTCACACTTGCGAATATAGTTTCGGGCAAACACTAAATAATCAATAATGCTACTGGCATCTGTCCATGTTTTGAATAAATAGTTGCCTTTAAAAAAAGAATTATGACCATAACAAGCATGCGCAATGACCAAGGCTTGCATGGTCATGGTGTTTTCTTCCATTAAATAGGCAATACACGGATTGGAGTTGATGACAATTTCATAGGCCAACCCCATTTGGCCTCGTTGATAAGCATTTTCGGTGCTGACAAAATGTTTGCCAAAAGACCAATGATGATAACCAATGGGCATCCCTACCGAGGCATACGCATCCATCATTTGTTCGGCTGAAATCACTTCTATTTGATTAGGGTAGGTATCTATACCAAATTCACCATGAGCAATTTCGGCAATGGCGGCATCATATTCGGCAATAAGAGGGAAAGACCATTCTGACCCTGTTGATAAATAACGACTCATGCGGGCTTCCTCGCAAATAGTTCACGAAATACGGGATAAATATCACTGGGCTCAATAATTTGCTGCATGGCAAAATGATCGGGATGACTGGCTAACACTTCTTCATAAGCCAACCATAGAGCCTGATGTTGTCGTGGCGTAATTTCGATATAAGAAAAATATTGCAAGGCGGGTAGGAGTTGCTCCTCTAAAATTTTTTGGCACAACGGTGAGTCATCGCTCCAGTTATCACCATCTGATGCTTGAGCACCGTAAATGTTCCATTGTTCAGCAGGATAACGGCTTTGAATGATTTCATTCATCAGCTTGAGTGCGCTGGAGACAATCGTACCACCTGTTTCACGAGAGTAAAAAAATTCTTCTTCGTCAACTTCTTTGGCACTGGTGTGGTGACGAATAAAAACCACTTCGATTTTTTTGTAGTTACGTTTTAAAAATAAATACAATAATAAAAAGAAGCGTTTGGCCATGTCTTTAGTCACTTGGCTCATTGAGCCAGACACATCCATAATACAAAACATCACCGCTTGGGCAGAGGGTTTTGCTACTTTAATGTGATGGTTATAACGCAAGTCAAAGGTATCAATAAAAGGAATTTTTTCTAAACGAATTTTTAGTTTAGAAATTTCTTCACGCAATTGCGCGATTTTGGCCACTCTTTCGGGAGAGGTTTCTTGCTCTAATAAGTCGGCTAACTCTTGTTCTTTGGCGCGTAAGCTACGTTTTTTGCCTGTCCCTAAGGCAATGCGTCGAGAAGTGGCAGCACGCAAACTACGGACAATATTGATTTTGGCAGGGTTACCTTCGGTGACGATGCCGGCATTTTGCCATTCCCATGTTTCGATGCCTGCTAAACGACGTTTAATCAGATTGGGTAAAGCAAGGTCTTCAAACAAAAAGTTTAAAAACTCTTCTTGAGAGAGCGTAAAACTAAATTCATCTTCGCCTTGCCCTTGATTGCTGGCTTTACCCGAGCCTTGACCGCCGCCGCCACCTTGAGGACGTTGTACTTTATCACCGCTCAAAAACTCTTTGTTACCAGTATGCACCATATCACGGACACCACCTTGACCATGATGAAATACAGGCTCAGAAATATCTTTGGTGGGTAAGGACACCGATTCGCCACGCTCCATATCGGTAATGCTACGTTTACTGGCAGCATCAGCAACAGATTCACGAATTTGGGCTTTATAACGATCTAAAAAGCGTTGGCGATTAACCATGCTTTTATGGCGGCCATTTAAACGACGGTCGATGATATAGCTCATGTGTTCTCCAGCATTAACTGCTCCTCCCCCTAAATTAGGGGGAGGCTGGGAGGGGGTAGAGGTAGAACCCCACCCTAACCCTACCCTAAATTAGGGGAGGGGATTATTGCGCTTTTCTAAAGCGTAAGTACCATTCGCATAATAAACGTACTTGTTTTTCAGTATATCCACGTTCAACCATACGACGGACAAAATCTTGATGTTTTTGTTGATCGTTTTTGTTGGCTTTAGGATTAAAGGAAATAACTGGCAACAAGTCCTCGGTGTTGGAGAACATTTTTTTCTCAATCACGGCACGGAGTTTTTCGTAAGATAACCATGATGGATTTTTGCCATTATAGTTAGCACGAGCACGTAACACGAAATTGACCACTTCATTACGGAAGTCTTTGGGATTAGAAATGCCCGCAGGCTTCTCGATTTTTTCTAGCTCCTCATTTAACGCTTGACGGTTAAAGATTTCGCCCGTATCAGGATCACGGAACTCTTGATCTTGAATCCAGAAGTCAGCATATTGGACGTAACGATCAAAGATATTTTGGCCATATTCAGAATAAGACTCCAAATAAGCAGTTTGAATTTCTTTGCCAATAAACTCGACATAACGTGGTGCTAAAAACTCTTTAATAAAGCGTAAGTAACGTGCTTGGGTTTCATTGGCATATTGCTCTTGCTCAATTTGAGTTTCTAAAACATGCAATAAATGAACAGGGTTAGCAGCGACCTCTGAATGATCATAATTAAAGACTTTGGATAAAATCTTGAAAGCAAAACGAGTGGATAAACCATTCATGCCTTCATCCACACCCGCAGCATCTTTATACTCTTGATGTGATTTTGCTCTTGGATCAGTGTCTTTTAAATTCTCACCATCATAAATCCGCATTTTGGAATAAATGCTAGAGTTTTCGGTGTCTTTTAAACGCGACAACACGGTAAATTGTGCCAACATGCGTAAAGTATCAGGCGCACAAGGAGCTTTTTTCAGTGAAGAACTATCAATCAATTTTTGATAAATTTGGATTTCTTCACTAACACGTAAACAATAAGGTACTTTGACAATAAAAATACGGTCAATAAATGCCTCATTATTTTTATTGTTTCTAAAGTTTTGCCATTCTGACTCGTTGGAGTGTGCCAAAATCACGCCATCAAAGGGAATAGGGCCAATCGCCTCTGTACCATTGTAATTACCTTCTTGGGTGGCGGTAAGCAAAGGATGTAGCACTTTAATTGGTGCTTTAAACATCTCAACAAATTCCATTAGGCCACGATTGGCTTTACACAAACCACCCGAGAACGAATAGGCATCGGCATCGCTTTGTGGAAAGTCTTCCAATTTACGAATATCAACTTTACCCACAAGTGCGGAAATGTCTTGATTATTCTCATCACCAGGTTCAGTTTTAGAAACAGCGAGTTGATGTAAAATACTAGGGTAAATTTTAACCACTTTAAATTTACTAATATCACCGCCAAACTCTTGTAAACGTTTAACTGCCCACGGCGACATGATGCCACGTAAATAACGTTTGGGGATGTTGTAATCTTGCTCAAGAATATCGCCATCTTCTTCGATATTAAATAAACCTAACGGTGATTCGTTAATTGGTGAGTCTTTAATGGCGTAAAAAGGTGTTTTTTCTATGAGAGATTTGAGTCGTTCTGCCAAAGAGCTTTTACCGCCACCGACAGGGCCTAATAGATATAAAACTTGTTTTTTCTCTTCTAGGCCTTGTGCGGCATGACGGAAATAAGAAACAATTTTTTCAACGGCTTCTTCCATGCCATAAAATTCACTAAATGCAGGATAGCGACGAATTACTTTGTTAGAAAAAATTCTTGAAAGACGTGGATCACGACTGGTATCAATAACTTCTGGCTCGCCAATCGCCATTAATAAACGTTCGGCAGCGGTAGCGTAAGCCGTAGCATCATTTTTACAAATATTAAGATATTGCTCTAAAGTATATTCTTCGGGACGGCTATGATCAAAACGTGATTGATAGTGTTGAAACAAACTCATAACGAACCTCTTGATTTTATACTGTAAATAACAGTGTCCTTATATATTCAGCTTAGACACTAAAAGACAATTTTGCCTAAAAAAGTTTTTAGCGTTTATGTTAAAAATTAAGAACTAAATAAAATCATGCAGGGCTTGTGCCAAGCTTTAAGGTATCAGAGAGTCTATTCTAATCCACAATCAATACACGCTTTAGTGGCACTAAAAAAGCGACCATCATCTAAGCGGTAGGCTAATAATTGTCCACCCCAAACACAACCACCATCTAAAGCAATGATTGGTGCTTGAGGGCCATTTCCTTCGAGTGCTGCCCAGTGACCAAATAAAATGCGAGTGTTTTTGATGCTAGGATTAGGCAAATTAAACCAAGGATAATAACCGTCTGGCAAATCGTCCAAACCTTCTTTATGGCTAAACTCCAACTCACCTGCTAAATTACACAGACGCATACGGGTTAAATAATTGGTGATGACACGCCAACGTTTTGCACCTCGAAGATGCTCATGCCATAAAGCAGGTGAGTTGCCATACATACCACCTAAAAACTGATGTAATTGAACTTCATTTTTGAGAACTTGTGACACTTCGCTAGCTAATGTCCGTGCTTGAGTTAAATTCCAACAGGGGGGAATACCAGCGTGAGAAATGACCGCTTGCTGGTGAGGAATATCTAAAAAGAGTGGTTGATGACGTAACCATTCAATTAACTCTTTGCCATCAGCAGCAGAAATAATATCAGCAGTTCGATCTTTCTTTTTAGCGATACTATAACCATAAAAGCAGGCAATCAAATGTAAGTCATGATTGCCTAATACGACACGAGCTGATGAACCTAAGGCTTTGACACGACGCAAAACTGCCAATGAGTCCGAGCCACGAGCGACAAGGTCGCCCGCAAACCACAAGCAATCGTGCTGAGGGTTAAAATTAATGACCTCTAGTAATTCTTCAAGCGCATCAGCACAGCCTTGTACATCACCGATGGCATAGTCAGCCATGTATTTTCTCTCTATTAATTAGTTAGGACTTACGCATTTCACCGAAATTAACGCGTTTTGTGAACGAAAAAATCGTTGAAAACGATTATTTGGTGAGCAAATAAGCGATAACCGCGTAAGTCCTATTAATGTAGCATTCTAGGCACAGCAAGACTAAAAGCAGGGATTGCTGCTTCGAAATGCTGGCCTTGCTCATCAATCATGCCATAAGAACCGTGCATACTACCGACAGGCGTTTTTAAAATAGCACCGCTACTATATTTATAAGTCGAACCCGCCTCGATTTGTGGTTGCTCACCGACAACACCGTCACCACGAACTTCTTCGGTACGGGCTTCACCATCGGTAATAATCCAATGGCGGGTTAATAATTGAGCCTTTTTGGCACCTTGATTTTGAATACTAATATGGTAAGCAAACACAAAACGACTGTCTTGTGGGCTAGATTGCTCGGCTAAATACTCACTTTTAACGCTGACAATAATTTGGTGTTCGGTATTAGACATGACGGTTTAACTGATTAGTAAGTTGCACAAATTGTTGAACGCTTAAAACTTCAGCACGCAAGCTGGGGTCAATATCGACTGCAATAAAATCAGCATCTTCGGCTATGCCTTTGAGGCAGTTGCGTAAGGTCTTGCGTCGTTGATTAAAGGCTGTGCTGACAATATGTTGCAGTAAAGTTTCATTTTGGCAATTATACGGTGAATTTTGCCAAGGTGTTAAGCGTACAACCGCAGATTGTACTTTAGGTGGTGGATTAAATGCTTCGGGTGGTACATCTAATAACCAATCCACTTGGCAACGATACTGCACCATTACACTCAAACGACCATAATCAGCGGTTGACGGTTCTCCTGCTAAACGGTCAACGACTTCCTTTTGTAGCATAAACGTCATGTCTTTGACGATATGGCTAAAGCTCAATAAATGAAAGATTAATGGTGTAGAAATATTGTAAGGGAGATTGCCAACGATTCTTAAAGGATGTTCGATGCTTGCTAATTGCGCAAAATCAAAGTTTAAGGCATCAGCTTGGTGCAAATGTAGTTCGCCTAAACCTGCTAAGGTATTTGGCAAACGAGCGGCTAAATCACGATCAAGCTCAACAACATGAAGTTTTTGACAAGCAGGTAATAAAAAGCGGGTTAATGCTGCTAAACCAGGCCCAATTTCAACCATATTGTCACCCACTTGTGGGGCAATGGCATGAACAATATTATTGATGACGTTATCATCTTCTAAAAAGTTTTGGCCAAAACGTTTGCGAGCTTTGTGGCCGTGTAAGGAGTCGGTCATGATTTGTCAGTCATCAAAAAATTTGTGAAATTATACATGAATAGCAAGACTTCCGCATTTCATCGAATTTAGTGTGTTTTCATCATCCACTGATTGTTTTGTTTGAAGTGTTGATCTAGAAAAAATAAAACATCAACAGCCTCTCAAGGTTGTTATTGAAAACAATGTTTTTCTGAGTAGTTTAGTCGGGTATAATAGAAAAGCTATTTACTTGAGTGCAATTGCTATGTCATCGTCCAGCCTATCTATTTCAGGTTCTGCAGTTAAGCCTTTATTCGCCTATGATAAATATTGGGCAGAATGTTTTGGTGCAGCACCATTTTTGCCTATGAGTCGTGCTGAAATGGATAGTTTAGGCTGGGATGCTTGCGACATTATTTTGGTGACAGGTGATGCTTATGTTGATCATCCCAGTTTTGGTATGGCCATTATTGGTCGTTTATTAGAAGCACAAGGATTTAGGGTAGGTATTATTGCGCAGCCCGATTGGAATTCGGCGCAAGATTTCAAAAAGCTCGGTGAACCAACACTCTTTTTTGGGGTCACCGCAGGCAATATGGATTCGATGATTAACCGTTATACGGCTGATCGTAAAATCCGCTCTGATGATGCCTATTCTCCGCATGGTGAGGGTGGTAAACGTCCCGATCGTTGTTCTTTAGTGTATGCCCAACGCACCCGTGAAGCGTATCCACATATTCCGATTGTGATGGGCGGTATCGAAGCCAGTTTGCGTCGTATTGCCCATTATGATTATTGGCAAGATAAAGTGCGTCGTTCGCTGTTGTTAGATGCTAAAGCAGATGTATTAGTGTTTGGTAATGCTGAACGAGCCATTGTTGATATTGCTCATCGTTTAGCCAATGGTGATAACATTCGCAGTATTACTGATATTCGTGGTACGGCTTTTATGCGTCGTGATACGCCAGAAGGTTGGTTTGAATTAGATTCAACCAATGTTGATGAGATAGGGAGAGTTGACCCCATTATCAATCCTTATGTGAATACGCAAGATTTAGCCGTTTGTGAGGTTGAAAAAGAAAAAGGCTTAACCGAAACTGATGTGCAAGTGGTGACCCTGCAACCCAGTAAAGCATTAAAGCATCGCTTGCCAGCACGTGATAAAACCGTGATTCGTTTGCCTGCCTATGAACAGGTTAAAAATGATCCTGTGATGTATGCTCATGCCAATCGTGTTTTACATTTAGAAACTAACCCTGGCAATGCCCGTGCTTTAGTGCAACGTCACGGTGAGCAAGAAGTGTGGCTCAATCCACCACCGATTCCGTTAAGCACTGAAGAAATGGACTATGTCTTTGACTTGCCTTATGCACGAATTCCTCATCCTGTTTATGGTGATGCCAAAATTCCTGCTTATGAGATGATTCGTTTCTCGGTCAATATTATGCGTGGCTGTTTTGGTGGCTGTACTTTCTGTTCGATTACCGAGCATGAAGGTCGGATTATTCAAAACCGTTCCGAAGACAGTATTATTCGTGAAATCGAAAAAATGCGTGACGTACCCGGTTTTACGGGTGTGGTGTCTGACTTGGGTGGCCCTACAGCCAATATGTATCGATTGTCATGTAAGTCGCCAAAAATCGAAGCAGCTTGTCGTAAACCCTCCTGTGTTTATCCTGATATTTGTGAAAACCTGAATACTGATCATTCACATCTTATTCAGTTATATCGTCGGGCACGTAGCCTGAAAGGCGTAAAGAAAATTTTAATTGGCTCAGGTTTACGTTATGACTTAGCCGTACGTTCGCCTGAATATGTACGTGAATTAGTGACGCATCATGTTGGTGGCTATTTAAAAATTGCGCCTGAACATACCGAAGAAGGTGTGTTATCAAAAATGATGAAGCCTGGTATTGGCACTTACGACAAATTTAAACAAATGTTTGATCGTTTTTCTAAAGAAGCAGGCAAAGAACAATATTTGATTCCTTACTTTATTGCTGCCCATCCGGGTACACGCGATGAAGACATGATGAATTTGGCGATTTGGTTAAAGAAAAATGGCTTTAGAGCTGACCAAGTACAAACCTTTTACCCTTCGCCAATGGCAACGGCTACTGCGATGTATCATTCGGGTAAAAATCCACTCAAAAAAGTGACGCGCAAAAGCGAAGCGGTGGAGATTGTCAAAGGTGAGCGTCGTCGTCGTTTGCATAAAGCATTTTTACGTTATCATGATCCAAATAACTGGCCGATGTTACGTGAAGCCTTAAAAGAAATGGGACGTGCTGATTTAATTGGCAATGGCAAACATCACTTAATTCCCAATTATCAACCGCAAACTGATGGTGTTTATCAAAGCGCACGGAAGAAAAACTCTTCTACTGAACAAGGGGTTTCTCAGAAAGTCACTGCGAAAAAAGGCCGCATTTTAACCCAACATACAGGCTTACCACCGCGTGAAGGTGTGGATAAAAACAAGGTAAAACGACCTGTTAAAAAACGAGGTTGATTTTTATGGCTAATTCGCACCTTTTGCAATAATTATTTTAATCGCTGTTTTTTGTGTTATTGGCCGTTACAATAGTGGCTATACAGACTATGTGATTTAAAGATATGAGTATTAATTGGTTTCCCGGCCACATGAACAAGGCTATTCGTGAAATTAGAGAAATTTTACCAAAAGTGGATTTGGTGATTGAAGTTTTAGATGCTCGTTTACCCTATAGCAGTTCTAATCCTGTTATTGCGCAGTTTTGTAGTGATAAACCCAGCTTAAAATTATTGACCAAAAGTGATTTAGCCGATCCGATTATTACCGAACAATGGTTGGCTTATTTTAGACAACAGAGCCAAACCCAAGCGTTGGCGATTACTTCCGAAAAGCCTGAACAAATTCGTGGCTTAATTGGTGATATTAAACAGATGTTGGCTGGTAAAGAGGATAAGTTAGGCAATTTGACCGCCTTAATTACGGGCATTCCCAACGTGGGTAAATCGACCTTAATTAATACTTTAGCAGGTAAACAAATTGCTAAAGCCGCTAACGAACCTGCGGTGACTCAAGGTCAACAACGGATTGATTTGCGAAATGGTTTAATTTTAATTGATTCACCAGGTATTTTGTGGCCAAAAATTGAAAATCCAAAAAGTGGTTATCGTTTAGCCTTGGCAGGTTCAATTAAAAATACTGCCATGAACCATGAAGATGTCGCTTGTTTTGGTGCTGAATTCTTTTTAAAACATTATCCTGACTTAATGAAAAAACGTTTTAAATTAGAGGATTTGCCTAGCCATGAAGTGGAGTTTTTAGAAATTATTGGCAAACAACGCGGTTGTTTGGGTAGTGGTGGTTATGTCGATTTTCATAAAATTGCCACTATTTTACTATTAGAGTTTAGAAGTGCAATTTTAGGTCGTATCAGCCTAGAAACCCCCGAAGTCGCCATTGCAGAGCAGCAAGAAGTCGAGCGGATTTTGGCCGAAAAAGCCGTACAAAAAGAGTTGGAAGGCCAACAAAAAAAGAGACGTAAACGTTAATTGATTTTTAATCAGATGCATTGGGGGAAATAGATCATGTTGAAAAAAATACTTTTGATGACTGTCATTATGGCTAATATAGCTAATGCAGATGAAATAACGATTGAAAATAATCAATTAAAGTTTAGCCAATCTTTAATGTTTGCCACACAGACCGAGGAATTATTGCCTGAGAACAAGGCAACTATTGAACAAGTTAAAACCTTTTTAGAGAAAAAATCATATATCTCTACCATTCGTATAGAAGGCCATGTTAATGCTTTTGAAGATGAACAAAAGAATTTGTTGCTCAGTGCAGAACGTGGTTTATCGGTAGCAAAAGCCTTAGTGGAAGCGGGGGTTGATTGCAAACGTTTATTAATTAGCGCCTTTGGCAGCAGTAAACCCATAGAAGCTAACTCAACGCCTGAAGGCAGAGCAGCGAATAATCGTGTTGATTTGTTTGTTGCTGCCTTACGCGGTAGAGCGATTGGTGGGATGCCCCTAGAAGGTGTTGGCCAACGTGTGGGTGATGCTTGCGCAAAATAAAGTTACCCATAAAAGTACCCAATATTTTTGCCACTTTCAATGACTACCATAGAATACTATAGACAATAAAAAAGCCCTGATTCGTTTAAAATCAAGGCTTTTTATACGGTAATGACTTGCTTAGAAGTCTATTTGGTGCCAGTAAGGGCTTCACAAAGTTAATTTAACTTATTGTTTTATATGATATTTATTTTTACCATATATCAAAAATGCCCCCTATAATGCCCCAAAAAAGAAAAGTGACCCCCTAAAAGCCACTCATTTTTGATAAAAATAACCTGTTACAAAATAGTTTTGTCATGGTGGCGGTGGTAATAGCAAGTAACTATTGATTATTTTTTTTTGATTGCATGATTTTATTGGAATCACTAGCAAGATTTTTTCGGTATCACTATTCGTCAAAAGTCACTGTTATATTATGGTTTAATACCT
>ERZ650309.1080-NODE-1080-length-13018-cov-8.472499_pt1 | contig 13018 bp, 14 predicted proteins | sample MGYA00376245_ERZ650309 | MGnify/ENA primary metagenome ERZ650309 (study PRJEB26733, sample SAMN07839294) | wastewater metagenome | biome: urban; feature: wastewater treatment plant; material: waste water | place: USA: North Carolina | collected 2016-04-26 ...
GTAATTTTTTGCCTTCTACAAACTCTAAGAAAGCACCACCACCTGTTGAAATATAAGAAATTTGTTCAGCCACACCATATTTATCAATGGCTGCTAAAGTGTCACCACCGCCAGCAATCGAAAAGCCGTTACTATTCGCAATTGCTTGAGCTAAAGTTTTTGTGCCTTCGCCAAATTGGTCAAACTCAAACACGCCCACTGGGCCATTCCATAAAATGGTTTTTGAAGACTTAATCAAATTAGCAAATTTTGCTGCAGTTAATGGGCCAATATCCAAAATCATATCATCATCAGCCACTTCTTTGACTGACTTGATCGTTGCAGTTGCTGTTTCGGCAAACTCTTTAGCCACAACCACATCTTCAGGCAATGGCACACTCACACTACGTGCGATTTCTTTGGCAGTATCAACCATGTCAGCCTCATATAGAGACTTGCCAACGTTATAACCTGCAGCAGCTAAGAAGGTATTGGCAATACCACCACCAACAATCAATTGATCACAAACATCAGCCAACGATTTTAAAACATCTAATTTGGTTGATACTTTAGAACCTGCTACAACCGCAACCATAGGTGGCATTGGATTGTCTAAAGCTTTTGCTAAGGCTTCTAATTCAGCAGCTAATAAAGGGCCTGCACAAGCCACAGGTGCAAACTTAGCCACACCATGTGTCGACGCTTCAGCACGATGTGCTGTGCCGAATGCATCCATGACAAACACATCACATAAAGCCGCATATTTTTGGGCTAAGTCGTCTTTGTTTTTCTTCTCACCTGCATTAAAACGCACGTTTTCAAACAACACAACCTGACCCGCTTCAATGTTATAACCATCAACATAGTTATTCACTAAAGCCACTTCACGACCCAACGCTTGTGTTAAATACGCAGCAACAGGCGCTAAAGAGTTCTCTGCAGAAAACTCACCTTCTGTTGGACGACCTAAATGCGAGCAAACCATCACTGATGCGCCTTTTTCTAAGGCTAATTTAATGGTAGGTAATGACGCAACAATACGTGCATCACTGGTAATTTTGCCATCTTTGACAGGAACATTTAAATCTTCACGAATTAAAACGCGTTTACCTTGTAAGTCTAAATCGGCCATTTTTAAGACGGACATATTCTTTCCTCATCTCAATAAATCAGAATTGACAGTTTGGGATTTATACCTATTTATTAACACTCTGATTGTTTTAAGCAATTCTAATGCTAACAAATGACATCAATATTGATGAAATGCATAAATCTTGATTTTTTATAACAAGTACTACGTTGTACTCATCAAAAATTATTTCATCTGTGCTAATAACAAACACAAATCTAATAAACGATTGGCATATCCCCACTCATTATCATACCAAGCCAGCACTTTAGCCTGCTGACCCACCACTTTGGTTTCGGTGGCATCAAAGATTAATGAATAAGGCGAATGATTAAAGTCACTCGATACTAACCACTCATCACAATAAGCTAATATTTGACGATATTCTTGTGCTGACTTTGCTTGAAATAAGGCATTAATTGCTGCAACACTGATGTTTTTCTTGGCTACAAAGCTTAAATCAATTGCCGCAACATTCAAAGTCGGAACACGTATTGAATAACCATCAATTTTGTTGGCTAAATGTGGTAACACTCGTTTTAAAGCGCCAATACTACTCGATGTGGTGGGAATAATATTGTGCGCGGCTGCTCGACTTCGACGTAAATCTCGATGTGTATGGTCTAATAACACTTGGTCTGAAGTAACAGCATGAATTTCGGTCATTAAAGCCGATTCTATACCAAATGCCTCATCCAAAATTTTCATCAATGGGACTAAGGCATGTGTCGTGCATGACACACTAGAGATAATTTTTTGCTCATGGGTTAATTGTTGATGATTAACCCCATAAACAATCGTTGCATCGACCTCATCAAAAGGTGCTGCGCCAATAATCACTTTCTGCGCGCCAGCTTGTAAGTGTCTTGCTGCTTCGGCACGCGCTCTAAACTGGCCTGTACACTCTAATACCACATCGACATCAAGCTGTTTCCACGGCAATAACTCGGGCTTCGCTTGATTAAATAAGGGAATTAAACTTTGCTGTTGGCCATCTGCGGAACTAATCGCTAATTGACCATCTACTAAATCGGCATGACCGTTAAAACGGCCATGTGTGCTATCGTACCGAGTCAAATGCATTAAGGCTTGAGCTTGCCCCAAATCATTAATAGCCACAAAACGTAATGGAGCGGGACAACCACGCTCCACCCAAGCACGCAATACATGCCTGCCAATACGTCCGTAGCCATTAATGGCAATATTTAACATCTTTAGCTCAAGCTATTAACGGCTTCAACAACAGCGTCTACGGTAATACCAAAATGCTGATATAAATCTTTAATAGGTGCAGACTCACCAAAGCTGGTCATACCAATCACTTTGCCATCTAAACCGACAAACTTATACCAATAATCGGCATGGGAAGCCTCAACGGCAACACGAGCACGTACTTCATTCGGTAATACTTTTTGGCGATAAGCATCGTCTTGTGCCATAAAGGCATCAACAGATGGCATAGACACCACACGCACGCCTTTACCTTGTTCGGTTAAGATTTTTTGAGCTTTTAACGCCAAATCAATTTCAGAACCTGTGGCAATAATAATTGCTTCTAAAACGCCTTTTTCTTCTGCTAACACATAAGCACCTTTGCTAATGTTGTCTAATTGCAAGGCATCACGCTCAATGTGTGGCAAGTTTTGACGAGAGAAAACCAAAGAGGTTGGACCGTTGTTTTTTTGCAAAGCAGACAACCATGCCACCGCCGATTCTACCGCATCTGCAGGACGCCAAACCGACATATTAGGCGTACCACGCAAACTGGCTAATTGCTCAATCGGTTGGTGCGTTGGCCCATCTTCACCCAAACCAATTGAATCATGGGTAAAGACATAAATCACGCGTTGCTTCATTAACGCGCTCATACGCACCGCATTACGTGCATATTCCATGAAAATCAAGAAGGTTGCACCATAGGGAATAAAACCACCATGTAAAGCAATACCATTCATGATTGCGCTCATACCAAATTCACGCACGCCATAAAACACATAATTACCTGCGGCATTTTCTTGAATACCGTGGCAACCTTTCCATAAGGTTAAATTAGAGCCAGCCAAGTCAGCCGAGCCACCTAATAATTCTGGTAATAATGGGCCAAAGGCATTTAAAGCATTTTGTGAGGCTTTACGAGAGGCAATGGTTTCGCCTTTTAAAGCAACTTCTTCGATATAGTTTTTAGCTTGTAAAGCAAAAGAGGCTGGCAATTCACCTTTTAAACGGCGTAATAATTCTTGAGCTAATTCAGGATGGGCTTTTTGGTAGGCATCAAATTGGCCTTGCCAATTTTTCTCTAACACATCACCTTTTACGCTACAGTCCCAAGCTTCATAAACATCAGCAGGAATTTCAAAAGCATCATAATCCCATGCCATTGCTTCACGAGCAGCCGCAATTTCAGCAGCGCCTAATGGTGCGCCATGACATTCTTCTTTGCCTTGTTTATTTGGTGAGCCACAACCAATTACGGTTTTGCAGATAATCATACTTGGGCGAGTGGTGTCGCTATGTGCTTCAATAATTGCAGTACGAATGGCATCGCTATCATGACCATCGATTGGGCCAATCACTTGCCAACCATAAGCGGCAAAACGTTGAGCGGTATTATCAGTAAACCAACCTTCAACTTCACCATCAATCGAAATACCATTGTCATCATAAAAGGCAACTAATTTACCTAATTTTAATGTGCCTGCTAAAGAACATACTTCGTGAGAAATACCTTCCATCAAACAACCATCACCCAAAAACGTATAGGTGTAGTGGTCTATGACTTCAAAACCTTCACGGTTAAATTGGGCAGCTAAAGTTTTTTCAGCAATCGCAAAACCCACTGCATTAGCAATACCCTGCCCTAATGGGCCAGTTGTCGTTTCAACACCTGCGGTATAACCATATTCAGGATGACCCGGTGTGCGGCTATGTAATTGGCGAAATTGTTTTAAGTCATCAATACTTAAATCGTAGCCAGTTAAATGTAATAAAGCATATTGCAACATCGAACCATGACCATTCGATAACACAAAACGGTCACGGTTAATCCAATTTGGGTTTTTAGGATTGTGTTTAAACACACCACGCCATAACACTTCGGCAATATCGGCCATACCCATTGGCGCACCTGGATGGCCTGAATTTGCTTTTTGAACAGCATCCATGGCAAGGGCGCGAATAGCATTAGCAAGACGACGTTGAGGTAAGGCAACAGCGGGCATAAAAGACTCCAATGGCGGGCAGTCGATAATCAACTATGGGACTTATGCAATCATCGCTTAGCTGTTTACATTCAAATATTTATCAACGGTTTTATAGCTATAAAACACGCGCATTTGATTGGAATGTTTAGCGACTTAATGGCGACAATTGCACAAGCCTAAAAATAAGGTGCGTAATTGTCGCTTAATTAAGGCTTTAGAGCAAATAGAAACGCCTTACAAACAGGAGAAAATTTACAACATTGGCCATTTCATCGAATCAACAGTCATTTTGATTACTTTACGACGACTCTCGTCATAAGGTGGGAAGAATAAACGCACCATCATTAATTTTGACGCTTTAACCACAGCTCTTTCGTGAGAAAATGCTTTAAAACCAAAATGACCATGCGAATTACCAATGCCCGAATTATTCACGCCACCAAACGGTAAATTACCATGCACAAACTGCATTAAACAGTGATTAATACATACCCCACCCGAACTGGTGCGAGAGACTACCTTTTCGATATTTTCTTCGTTATAACTCCAAATGTATAACGCTAAAGGCTTAGGATTGGCATTAATTTCGGCAATCACCGTATCAATATGCTCAAAACTAATAATAGGTAATACTGGGCCAAAAATTTCCTCACTCATGATTTTGGCTTGCGTAGGAATGTTTTCAACAATCGTTGGCGCAATATAACAACTCTCAATATCTGTTTGGCCACCGACAGTAATTTTTGCGCCAAGTTCAACGGCTTCATTTAATAAATTGGCAATACGTTGGGTATGGCGAGTATTCACAATACGCGTTAAATCGGGATTCATTTTTTGCTCGCCTGCGGTTGCACCATAACGAGCATGAATCACTTTGCGACACTCCGCGACAAAAGCATCTTTAACCGCTTGATGAACATAAATATGGTCAGGCGCAACACAAGTTTGACCATTATTTAAAAATTTACCCCACATTAGCGTTTCAGCAGCCACTTGCAAATTGGCACTTTCATCAATAATGGTAGGTGATTTGCCACCTAATTCTAAGGTGACACTGGTCAAATTTTTCGCAGCAGCAGCCATCACCACTTTGCCCACCATTGGCGAACCCGTAAAAAAGATATGGTCAAACGGTAAGGCTAATAAGGCTTCAGCCGTTGGTAAACTGCCTTCAAATAAAGCAACTTCTTGGGGGGTAAAGGTTTCTTGAATAATTTTTGCCATCACTGCCGACACATTAGGCATCATTTCTGAAGGCTTAATAATGGCGGTATTGCCTGCCGCCAATGCTGATACTAAAGGGCCAAAACATAAATTTAAGGGATAATTCCACGGTGCAATAATTAACACACGGCCACGTGGTTGATATTCAATCCATGCACTGGTGGTTAACATTAAACTGGTTGGCTTAACTTTTTCAGGTTTCATCCATTGTTTTAAACGACCTGTTGCATGACGAATTTCATCTAAAACTGGCATTAATTCAGTCACGTCAACTTCGGCAGAGGGCTTGCGATAATCTTTAGCAAATGCCTGATAAAAATCATCACGATGGGCTAACACCGCTTCACGTAAACTTTTTAAACGGACAATACGCTGCTCTGCTGTTGATTCACGCCAACGAATAGCAGTTGCTTGTTGCGAAGCAAACACGCTTTGTATTTGCTGAGGATCAGCTTCTTGAATGGTAAACATGGCTGTCATGAGTTATCCCTCTAAATCTAAAATTGTTATAAATTTAATTATTATAGCCTAACCATATTTTTTCGATGGCCACAGCTAATGCTAAATCTTTACCTGTGACACTTTGCGCATCATGTGTAGTTAAATCAATACTGACACGATTATAACTATTTGACCAATCGGGATGATGATTTGCTCTTTCGGCTAACAAAGCTACTTGGCTCATAAAACCAAAGGCTTGGACAAAATCTTTAAAGAAATACTCTCGATGAAGTTTAGTGCCGCGTAAACGCCAATCAGGATGTTGAGTTAAAAATGGCTCTAGACTGAGATAGTTCATTGTTATTATACCTATATGCTAGAACATCCATATTAGGTTTTAGAAATTAAGGTTTTCCATCCTAACAAAAACTAGCAAATAGGCAATGCTTATTGATTAATAAAATACGGCATCACAGGTAAATCTGTGACTCCTATATCTAAATTCATTTGTGATAGTAAAGTCGTGATTTGGCCACGATGATGGGTTTGATGATTAAAAAACTGCATCACTGCCGCAAATAACGGCATTACAATTTCTTTTTGATAAGTCACGCTATAAAAACGTAATTGCTCATTATCATAACGTGTTGCTAAGGCTTGTGCCCATGCCAAAATCTGTTCATCCATCTCTTGGCGAGCTTGCTCTAACAATCCAAAATCATCATGAACAATGTCTCGTGGTGATTTCATGGTAACAGGCTGACCCTGAAAACGTTGTAGCCATGCTTGATCGCCTAATAGCAAATGATTTAAGGTGTGATGAATAGAGCCAAAAAATGCCCCTAAATCTTCTTTGCGCTGTTCATCTGACAAGGTCGCCACTAATTGATATAAACGCTGATTCATCCATTGATTATAATTGGCCATGATAATGGCATATTGTTGGCAGTTCATATTTTCCCTCACTCTTCCTGATCTAAATCTGACAACTCAATTTCTAAAGCATCCAAAGAAATGCGAATTTCAATCACAGACATCGCCAAAGACAACATCAAGCACACCAAGCTAACTGCAAATACCCAACGCCCTAGTTGCTCATTGCCAAAAAATAAACTTAACATCGAGACCACACAAAAGAAAAAGCTAATACCACCAAAGGTTTGCATACGACGAATTAATCGCAAACGCTTGCGTAAATTTGCTAACTGGCCACGATAACTGGGATCATTTTTCTTTTGTTCATGATGGGCATGCAAACTACGGATTAGGGTTGCTAAGGCCAAAAAACGATTGGTATAAGCCAACATCAATAAAGAAATGGCAGGAAATAACATGGCAGGCGTGGTGACACTCATTTCCATAATGTTTAATCCAAATGCTGATAATTAACATGGGTCACTTGCTGACCATCATGTTGAATTTGGCAAGTATAACGCCCCATGCTATAGGGGCTATGTAACAAAATAGTTTGTGTTTTTTGTTCTGATGATCGGCGCATGATTTTGGTTAAATGCAAAGAATCTAAAATTGGCTCAAGTTTAGAAACAGGCATGCCCATTGGTATTTGTTGGCAGGTTTGCTTAATTTGCTGGGCAGAAAAAAACCACATCACCAACACAAAGACCAAATACCCGATAAACATACTTGCCAATACTTTTTTAATCATCACTCCCCCAAATAGGCGGCTCGCACACGCGGATCAGCGGCTAAGTCTTTGGCATCCCCTGCAAGACTAATGACGCCACTTTCCATCACATAAGCACGCTGTGCCAAGGCTAAAGCTGCTTTGGCATTTTGCTCAACAAGCAACACCGCCACGCCCTCTTTGGTGACTTCGCTAATGGTAGAAAAAATCTTTTCGACCATAATCGGTGCTAAGCCCATTGATGGCTCATCGAGTAACAATAATTTGGGTTTGCTCAGTAAAGCGCGCACAATGGCCAACATTTGTTGTTCGCCACCTGATAACGTGCCTGCTAATTGCTCTTTGCGTTCATGTAGACGAGGAAAACGTTGATAAGCTTGCTCTAGTTCATCTTTGCCTAATTGCCGATGATACGCACCCATACGTAAGTTTTCGGCAACGGTCAATTTAGAAAATATCCCTCGTCCTTCGGGCACTAAGGCTAAACCATGTTTAACTCGATCATGAGTAGGAATAGTTAATAAGTTTTGTCCTTGATAACTAATCTCCCCTGATGCGGGTTTTAGCAATCCACCCAAACAATTTAGGGTTGAGGTTTTGCCTGCACCATTAGCACCAATTAAGCTCACCAACTCGCCTTGTTTAATCTCAAAACTAATGCCTTTAACAGCCTGAATGCCACCATAAGCAATTTGTAAATTTTTGACGGTTAATAAGCTCATACACTACCTCCCAAATAGGCAGCAATGACTTTTGGATCTTTTTGCACATCAGCAGGCACACCCTCGGCAATCAATTGACCGAAATCCAACACCGCCACCCGATGACACAACCCCATGACCAATTTAACATCATGCTCAATTAACAACACATTGGTGCCATCATCATAAATACGCTGAATTAATTTGGCCAAGTCTGCCGTTTCTGTTGGGTTCATACCTGCGGCTGGCTCGTCTAAAGTGAGCAACTTCGGCTCTGTTGCCAAGGCACGCGCAATTTCTAAACGACGTTGATCACCATAAGATAAAGTTTTGGCAATACGTTCAGCCGCTTGTTCTAAACCCACATAAGCCAGTAATGCCATACTTCTATCTTTAATGGCTTTTTCTTCGGCTTTTACTTTTGGAGTACGTAAAATCGCACCCAACACCCCTGCTTTACTTTTGCTATGGCGTGCCACCATGACATTTTCTAACACGGTCATATCTTGAAAAAGCCGAATATTTTGAAAAGTACGGGCAATGCCACGTTGCAAAATTTGGTGTGGTTTTAAGGTTAAGGGCAATGCTTTATCTAAAAAAATGCGTTCACCACTGTCTGCTTCATACAGGCCAGTAATCACATTAAACAAGGTGGTTTTGCCTGCGCCATTTGGGCCAATTAAGCCATAAATACAGGATTGTGGAATGGTCAATGACACGTCTTTAAGGGCGTGAATGCCACCAAAACGTTTTTCGATATGGGAGAGTTGAAGTAATGCAGTCATGGATTTATTAACTTCGATTCAGAGTTTGCTTCGGCTTGTAGCTGCCGCCACTCAACTAATTCAGGATTATTCACCCGAGCATAAATATCTTCGACAGTCAAAGTCAAAGCAATAGACTCAAAAGTCAGACTATCACCTAAATAAAAACGCTCTGACTGCCAACCTGTGCGGCGGCGAATAATTTCTATATCGACAAAATCTTGCTCAATCAATACATACTCTAATAGGCTGTCGATTTGGGTATAAGCAATACGTTTAGTGGTTTCATCCATGCGCCGTGTGCTTTTCGATAACACTTCGACAATAAGTGTAGGCTTTTCTGTGACATGACTATCATCCGCCAACCCTGAACAATCAACCAACACATCAGGGTAAAAATACTTTGTACCGACTTTTACCTTCATATCAGACATATAAGGTTGGCACGGCTTACCATCTAAATGCACATTGAATAGTGTCGCCACATTTAACGATATACGGTTATGGCTCGCACTTGCGCCAGCCATAGCAAAGACTTCACCATCTATATATTCATGTTTAGTTTCAGCAATTTTTTCACCAGCCAAATACTCAGTTTCACTGACAAATGTCGTTTTAGCAACTCGATTAGCCATGTTTTAGTTCCTCTTGTCTTCTTGGTGATGGCCACAACCCTGCGGGTTTGACTAACATGACAATAATTAATGCCAAACCGAATAACAGCATACGTAAGTTTTCGGGGTCAACAATCATTCGACCAAACAAGTGCCGTTGTAAAGGATTAATCACTTCACGTAACACTTCGGGGGTTAAGGTTAATAAGATCGCGCCTAAAATCACGCCACCAATATGTCCCATGCCGCCCAATACCACCATACACAGCACCATTACCGATTCCATTAAGCTAAAACTTTCGGGACTAATAAACCCCTGAAAGCTGGCAAATAAGCCCCCTGCAACACCCCCAAAACTTGCCCCCATAGCAAAGGCTAACAATTTGATATTGCGCGTGTTAATGCCCATCGCTTTAGCGGCTAGTTCATCTTCACGAATCGCCATCCATGCTCGACCAATGCGTGAGTCTTCCAAACGAATACAAATAAAAATGGTTAATAACGCCAACACTAAAAACAGATAATAATAGCTATAGGCCGAACCAAACGAGTGCCCTGCAATATCAAAGCCTTGACCAAAGTCATAACTACCCATTTTGATATTATCAACCATGTTTATGCCTTGCGGGCCATTGGTAATATTCACTGGACGGTCAAGGTTATTCATAAACAAACGAACAATTTCACCAAAACCAAGGGTGACAATGGCTAAATAATCGCCTTTTAAACGTAAGGTAGGCGCACCTAATAATACGCCTGCAACACAGGCTAAAAACGCGCCAAAAGGCAATAACATCCATGCCGAATAATGTAGCTCTAAATGTGGAGAAGCCAAAATCGCCATGACATAAGCACCCACCGCATAAAAAGCAATGTAGCCTAAATCTAATAAACCCGCATAACCAACAACAATATTTAGCCCCAAGGCCAACATAATGTATAACAAACAAAAATCTAAAATTCGCACCCACGATGCGCCAAACGAGCCGACCAAAAACGGCGCAAACACTAAGCCTAATGCTAGCAAGCCATAGCCTAACCAAATCTTCTTCATTAGGGTCGCTCCGCCATTTTTTCACCCATCAAACCCGATGGTCTAAACACTAAGACTAGAATCAATACCAAAAAGGCAAAAATATCTTGGTATTGGCTGCCTAAAAAGTTATTGGTTAAATCGCCTAAATAACCTGCACCCACACTTTCGATAATGCCCAACAAAATACCGCCAATCACTGCCCCTGCAATATTACCAATGCCACCCAATACCGCGGCACAGAAGGCTTTTAGACCCAATAAAAAGCCCATGTAGGCATGGGCTTGTCCGTAGTTTGCAGCAACCATAATACCCGCCACCGCACCTAAGCAAGAACCTAAAATAAAGGTCATGGCAATCACTTGGTTGACATTAACGCCCATCAACGAAGCAACTTGTGGACTTTGAGCAGTGGCACGCATTGCACGACCCAATTTGGTTTTTTGCACCAATAACCACAAAGCACCCATCATCAAAGTTGCTAAAACAATAATGCTAATTTGTAATGAGGTAATTGATGCCCCAAACACTTGATGTGGCGCATTTTCAAAAATGGCAGGGAACGGCACATATTGTCTGCCCCAAATAATCATTGCCATATTTTGCAACACGATAGATACGCCAATTGCGGTAATTAAAGGTGCTAAACGTGGAGCATTGCGCAAAGGTCGATACGCAATACGCTCAATGCTATAACCTAAAGCAGCACACACAGGAATGGCCATTAACACGCTGGCAAACACTAATAATAGCGGCGAGGTGTCACCTGCATGGCCTAATAATAAATTGAGGCAGGTAATACATACCATTGCACCAATCATGACAATTTCGCCATGCGCAAAGTTAATCAAGCCCAAAATACCATAGACCATGGTATAACCAAGCGCGATTAACGCATAAATACTGCCTAAGATCAGGCCATTAATTAATTGTTGGGCTAAGATATCCACAAAATTTACTCGGCTAAAATACCTGCAAACACTAAAAACAATTCTTCGAGATGACTTGGCACTGCAAACACATCAATATCTTTACTGACGATTTTATTGACTCTGTCTAAACAACAAAATCGCCAAACATCACCCAAAGTCACTGCACCATATAAAAAGTCTGAGGGAGGAGCAAGATGATCTATTGCTATTAATTCAATCGCTAGCTGACTAAAGCCTTTATCTAAATCAGCATTTTTAGCTTCAATCACTAATAATTTTTTTTTCGCTGTTAATAAATAGTCAATACTGCCTCTTAGCTTATCATTAACATTAACGGCATATTCAACTTCGATATTAAATTCAATATACTCCAGCATTTCTAACAAAATAGGACTAATAAAAAACTCACGTTTTGCCATTTCTGAGTTAAGCGAAATATGCGGTAATTTGTTATAAAATGCTTGGCGCAACTTACTGACATCTAAATTGGCGATTTGCTTTTTAGGTAAGATTAATTTTTCTAATTTAAACGTATAACCAAACTCTGCCACAATCTCTTTGGTAGAGTAATTTAGATTAAAATAATCAGAAAAGGTATAACTTTTATCAGCTTGTAAGATATAAGACATTTTCTGTTCTCGAATTAATTTCTAAAGTATAAATTCAATCGCCTACCAAGCAAAGTTGGAGTGGTTTCGACTCCGCTCAACCACCACGATTTTTGTAAACCACTACGAGGCTGTTTCCTGAGCGGAGTCGAAGGGTAAATAAATCGCTTAAACCTTTTGCACATAATTAATAATCACCGCAGCAGCACTTTCATCAAAAATATCAGCCATTTGTGCCAAACTGGTTGGTGGTAATTCTTCAACAATATAACGCGCATTCTCAAAAATAGAATTTTGCAGACTCAACGCATCATTAATTTCAGCGGTTAAAGTTAGACTTTTGGTAATCACTTTATTATCAAAAGAATAATTATCTTTATCGGTGACGGTATATTCTAAAAATAATTGTCCTTCTTTGTGCAGTAATTTGGCACTGACTAAATCACGACGTAACAATAAGCCATAACGTTCTTTTAAATTGGCTAAAATCTCTAAAGAATGAGAACGAAAAGTATCAAATAACGGTTTCATGGTTTTTCTCTTTTTTATAAACACATCGTAGGGGCAACCCTTGTGGTTGCCCTTAACTGGATAACCACAAGGGTTATCCCTACACAGATATAATCACAACAGTATTATTGACCAGTCACTGTTTTGACCACTTGCCATTCACCTTTGGCCACACGATAGACGGTAATTGAACCGCCTTGTAAATCGCCTTTGTCGTCAAACTTAATATTGGCCGTCA
>ERZ650309.1081-NODE-1081-length-13018-cov-3.783923_pt1 | contig 13018 bp, 7 predicted proteins | sample MGYA00376245_ERZ650309 | MGnify/ENA primary metagenome ERZ650309 (study PRJEB26733, sample SAMN07839294) | wastewater metagenome | biome: urban; feature: wastewater treatment plant; material: waste water | place: USA: North Carolina | collected 2016-04-26 ...
CTGACGACGCCGCGCTCGAACCAGTCGCTGGAGCCGGCCAGGTCGGTGCAGGCCGCGGCGATCAGGCCGCCGGTGCAGCTTTCGGCCGTGGCGATGCGCCAGCCGCGGGCGCGCAGCGCGTCGGCCAGCGCGGCGACGCGCACCGGCACCTCATCCGGGGAACTCGTCATCCGAACACCGCCTTCCACAGCGCGATCACCAGCAGCGTGCACAGCGCGGCGACCAGGTCATCGAACAGGATCCCGAAGCCCTGGGCCCAGCCGATGGGCTGCCCTGGCTTGAGCTTGAAGCGCCGGTCGGCCCAGCCCACCGGCCCGGGCTTGGCGGCGTCGAAATAGCGGAACAGCCCGAACGCCACCGTCTGCGCCAGCAGCCCGGACGGCGTGACCAGCCACAGGATGATCCAGAACGCGACGACCTCGTCCCAGACAATCGCGCCGGGGTCGGCCTGGCCCAGGTGCTGCGCGGTGCGCGTGCAGGCCCACCAGCCGACGACCCCGCTGGCCGCGATCACGAACCCCCATTGCACGCTGTCGAGCCAGCGGTCCGCCACGCCATAGGCCACCCAGGCCCACAGCGTGCCCACCGTGCCCGGCGCGGCCGGCGCCAGCCCCGCGCCGAAGGCCAGCGCCAGCCAGTGCGCCGGGTGGCGGGCCATGAAGTCGGCGCTGGCGCGGCGCTTGGGACGCGCTGGAAGTGTCTCGCTGGCCATGCTCAGGCCGCGAAGTGGTCGAAGCCGTGCGGCAGCGGCAGTGCGCGGCCGTCGGCGTCGGTGATGCGCAGGCCCGGCGCCGGTTCGATGCGGCCGATGCGGCGCACCGCCACGCCGGCGGCCTGCGCCGCGGCGAGCACGCGGGCGTCGGCGCCGGCCGGTGCGGTGAAGAGCAGCTCGTAGTCGTCGCCGCCGGCCAGCCCGCACTCGAGCTGGCGCGCGCGCGGCTGGGCGGCCAGCACCGGGCTGCGCGGCAGCGCATCGGCGTCCACCGTCGCGCCGACGCCGGAGCGCCGCAGCACATGGCCGAGGTCGCCGGCCAGGCCGTCCGACAGGTCGATGGCGGCGGTGGCCAGGCCACGCAGTGCCAGTCCCAGCGCCACGCGCGGCTGCGGCTCCTCCATCGCCGCGCGCACCGCCTCGAAGTCGTCGGCGCCCAGGCTGGCATGGCCGCGGAACACCTCCAGCGCCAGCCGCGCATCGCCGATGCCGCCGCCCAGCGGGTGGCTGACCCACAGTGCGTCGCCGGCGCGCGCGCCGTCGCGCCGCAGCGCCTGGCCGGGCGGCACTTCGCCGAAGACGGTGATGCACAGGTTCAACGGCCCGGCCGTGGTGTCGCCGCCGACCAGCTCGATGCCGTGCGCCGTGGCGAGGTCGAACAGGCCCTGCGCCAGCCCGGCCAGGAAGGGCTCGTCCACGCGCGGCAGCGCCAGTGCCAGCGTGAAGGCCACCGGACGCGCGCCGCAGGCGGCCAGGTCGCTCAGGTTGACCGCGAGCGCCTTGTGGCCGAGCCGCTCCGGCCGCACCGTCGACAGGAAGTGCCGGCCCTCGACGAGCATGTCCGACGACACCGCCCACTGCATGCCGACCGCGGGCTGCAGCAGCGCGCAGTCGTCGCCGATGCCGAGCACGGCGCCCGGTGTCGGGCGGGTGAAGTATTTCGCGATGAGGTCGAATTCGCCCAGGGCCATGGCCGGGATTGTCGCCGCTGGCCACGCCGCCGACGCCGGCCAGGTGCCGGTCGGCAATCCACGCGGCCGCCGCGCCTAGGCCGAGAGCGTCGGCAGCACGCCCAGGCTGGCGAGCGCGCCACGCAGCGCCTGCATCGACACCGGCTTGACGAGAACCGCGTCGGGCCGGTTCTCGGTGATCGCGGCGGCCAAGGCGTCGCCGGTGCACAGCAGCAGGCGCGGCGCCGGGCTGCCGCTGTCCTGCGCCTCGGCGCGGATCGCCCGCAGCAGCGCCAGGCCGTCGGCGCCGGCCATGTGCCAGTCGGCAATCACCGCGGCCACCGGCGACTCGCGCCAACGGGCGAGCGCGGCCTCGGCATCGGCCACGTCGACGACGCCGAAGCCTTCGGCGCGCAGCATCGTGGCCATCAGCATGCGGCTGACCTCGTCGTCGTCGATCAGCAGCAGCATGCCGCTGCCTTGCGCGGCCTCGCCCGGCCACGGCGGCAGCGGCAGCGTGACGCGCACCTGCGTGCCGCCGCCCAGCACGCTGTCGAGCGCGATGCGCCCGCCCATGGCGTCGACCAGGCGCTTGCAGATCGCCAGCCCCAGCCCGGTGGAACGCTCGGCCGGCGGGCCGCCCTGCGCGGCTGGCGGCGGCGCCGCGGGCGGACCGCCTGGCTGGGCGGTGCTGAAGGGCTCGAACAGCCTGTCCAGCCGTTCCGGCGCGATGCCCACGCCGGTGTCGCTCACCTGCAAGTGCAGCGTGGCGCCGTTGTCGGCGGTCTCGGCGCGAACGCTGACGCTGCCCTGGTGCGTGTACTTGATCGCGTTGCCGATCAGGTTGGCCATCACCTGGCGCAGCCGCAGCGGATCGATGCAGGCGCGCTCGGGCAGCGCCGCCTCGAGCGCCAGCCGCAGCGCCAGCCCGCGGCGGTCGGCGGCCAGGCGGTGCTGCTCGACGATTTGCGTCAGCAGCGACGGCAGCGCCACCAGCGTCGGACTGAGCGGCATGCGGCCGGCCTCCAGGCGGGTCAGGTCGAGCACGTCGTCGACCAGCAGCAGCAGCTCGTCGCAGGCGTCCTGCGCCATGCGCCAGACCTGCCGCTGGGTGTCGTCGAGCGTGCCGGCGCCCAGGCGGTGCACCGCAAGGGCGATGACCTGCAGCGGCGCCCGCAGCTCGTGACTGGCGCTGGCGACGAACAGGTTTTTGGCCTGGACCGCGTCGAGCAGCTGCGCCTGCAGCGCACGCTCGTGGCTGACGTCGGCGAAGTAGCCGGTCCAGGCGACCGCGCCATCGGGCCGCAGGCGCGCCGTGGCCTCGCACAGCAGCCAGCGCGCGCCATGCAGCGCGTCGTCCACGCGCAGCGTCTGGCGGAAAGGCGCCAGCGTGCGCAGGCTGCGCCGGCGTTCCTCGCGCAACAACTCCGCCTCGGGCGGCGCACTGTGGGCCAGCACCGCCGCGAAGGGGTCGGCGGCCTGCTCGACCTCGGCGCCCAGCAGCGCGGACGAGCCGCCGCTGAAGAAGCGGTCGGTCTCGTGCCGCTGCGCATCGAAGACGTGGCGGAAGACCGCACCGGGCAGGCTCTCGGTGATGTCGCGCAGCCGCTCCTCGGCCTGCCGGCGCTGGCGCACCTCGCGCGCCAGCCGGCGCATCCACCACGCGGTCACCAGCGCGCCCAACAGCAGCGCGGCCGCCGCGGTGACCATCCACGGCAGGTGGCGGCGCCAGGCGAAGCCGGGTGTCAGGTCGACCGCGACCCAGCGGTGCAGCATGCGGGCGCGCTCGTCGGCGGGGATGTCGGCCAGCGCGCGGTCCACCAGCGGCAGCATCATCGACAGCGGCCGGGCAAGCGCGAAGTGGAACTGCGCCGGCAGTTCGTCCACGCGTGCCACCTGGCGCAGCCGGCCGCCGGGGTCGGCATTGATGCGCAGGTTGGCGAACAGCTTGACCTCGACCGCGGCGTCGGCGCGGCCGTCGATGACCTGGTCCATCGCATCGTCGCCGTTGCGGGCGTCGATGATCCGGATGTCCGGGTAGCGCGCGGCCAGCAGTTCGCGCAAGGGGTGCTGCAGCGCCAGTGCCAGGCGCTTGCCGCGCAGGCTGTCGAGGTCCCAGTAGATCGGTGCGTCGCTGCGCGCCACGATCAGGTAGGGCATCTCCAGGTAAGGCTGCGAGAACACGAAGTCGCGCTCGCGCGACGGCGTGCGCGTGAGGAAGGGCACGAGGTGGATCCTGCCGTCGCGCAGCGCGTCGAGCATCGCGGCCACGTTGTCGAAGGGCACCACGTCGAAGGCCACGCCCAGCCGGGCCAGCACCTGGGCGGTGTAGTCGGCGGCGATGCCGCCGTGCCCGCCGTTGGGCAGGGCCTCGTTGAGCAGCGCGAGGCCGCGCACCGCGCCGACCCGCAGCACGCTGCGGCCGGCGACCTGGCGCTGCTCGGCCGGCGCCAGCGACAGCGCGCGGTCGTCGAGCGGCTCGGCATTCAGCGTCGCGACCGGGTTCGCCGCCGCCGTCTTCAGTCCGGCGGCCTCGCGCACCCGCGCCGGATCCACGGCGGCGAGACGGCCCCAGTTGAACGCCTTCTGGTTCATCGCGACGGCGGCGCCGTTGAGCTCGATCGCGCGCATCAGCGCCGCGAGCGACACCGGCACGAGGCCTTTCTGCCAGGCGAGCCCGAGCATGAACAGGTTCGTCGCGATCGAGTCGCCGAGCAGGGCGGTCGCGACGTCCGTCGCCTCGAAGCAGTCCGGGTCGCTGCCGCCGAGCGCGACGCGCACGGCCTGCACGATGTCGGCCGCCGGGAACTTCATGTCCGGGTTGCGCGTGAACGTGCCAGGCATCGCCTCGTACGTGTTCAGCACGACGTGCGTGCGGTCCTCGCGGATCTTGGAGAGCGCCCAGTAGTCGTTCACGACGACCATGTCGCAACCGAGCACGAGGTCCGCCTCGCCGGCCGCGATGCGCACGGCGTGGATGTCCTTCGGGTCGCGCGCGATGCGCACGTGCGTCGTGACGGCGCCGCCCTTCTGCGCGAGGCCGGTCTGGTCGAGCACGCTCGCGCCCTTGCCCTCGAGGTGCGCGGCCATGCCGACGAGTGCGCCGATCGTGACGACGCCGGTGCCGCCGATGCCCGTGACGAGGATGTTCCAGGGCTGCCCGAGCGCCGGTTCCTGCGGCAGCGGCAGCGTCGAGAAGTCGATCTCGCCGCCCTTCGGCTTCGGCTTGCGCAACGATCCGCCCTCGATCGTGACGAAGCTCGGGCAGAAGCCCTTCACGCAGCTGAAGTCCTTGTTGCAGCTCGACTGGTCGATCTCGCGCTTGCGGCCGTACTCGGTCTCGAGCGGCATCACGGAGACGCAGTTCGACTTCACGGAGCAGTCGCCGCATCCTTCGCAGACGAGCGAGTTGATGAATGCGCGCTTCGGCGGATCGACCATGAGCTTGCGCTTGCGGCGGCGGCGCTTCTCGGCCGCGCAGGTCTGGTCGTAGATCAGCACCGTGCAGCCCGGCGTGTCGCGCAGGCGTTTCTGGATCGCGTCGAGCTCGTCGCGGTGCATGAACTCGGTGCCTTCCGGAAAGAGTTCGTGCTTCGACCACTTGTCCGGGTCGTCGCTCAGCACGACGATCGTCTTCACGCCTTCCGAGCGCACCTGGTGCGCGATGTCGGGCACGGTCAGCGTGCCGTCGACCGGCTGGCCGCCGGTCATCGCGACCGCGTCGTTGTAGAGGATCTTGTAGGTGATGTTCACCTTCGCCGCGATCGCCTGGCGGATCGCGAGCGAGCCGGAATGGAAGTACGTGCCGTCGCCGAGGTTCTGGAAGACGTGCTTCTCGTTCGTGAACGGCGCCTGCCCGCACCACGTCGCGCCTTCGCCGCCCATCTGCGTGAACGTGTCCGTGCGGCGGTCCATCCACGTGACCATGTAGTGACAGCCGATGCCCGCGAGCGCGCGCGAGCCTTCCGGCACGACGGTGGACGTGTTGTGCGGGCAGCCCGAGCAGTAGTGCGCGGCGCGCGGGAAATTCGCGCGCGGCGCGGCGAGCTCCTTCTCCTTCTCGGCGATCCACGCGAGGCGCTCGCGGATCGCGTCCGACGTGAAGAAGCGGCCGAGGCGCTTCGCGATCACGCGCGCGATGCGCGCGGGCGTGAGCTCGTTCGTGGAGGGCAGGATCCAGTCGCCGCCCTCGTCGTACTTGCCGACGATGCTCGGGCGCGTGGCGTGGTCCCAGTTGTACATGTGCTCCTTCATCTGCGATTCGATGAACGAGCGCTTCTCCTCCACGACCACGATGTCCTCGAGGCCACGCGCGAACGCGCGGATGCCCTCGGGCTCGAGCGGCCAGGTCATGCCGACCTTGTAGACGCGGATGCCGATGTCCTCGGCCGCGCGACGATCGATGCCGAGGTACTCGAGCGCCTGCAGCACGTCGAGGTAGCTCTTGCCCGTGGTGACGATGCCGAGGCGCGCCTTCGACGAATCGATCACCACCTTGTCGATGCGGTTCACGCGACCGAACGCGAGCGCGGCGTGCATCGCGTACTGGTGCAGGCGCATCTCCTGGTCGAGCGGCGGATCGGGCCAGCGGATGTTCAGCCCGCCCGGCGGCAGCTCGAAGTCGGTCGGCAGCAGGATGTCGAGCTGGTGCGGGTTCACGTGCACGCTCGCCGACGATTCCACCGTCTCGGCGATCGTCTTGAAGCCGACCCAGCGGCCCGTGTAGCGCGACATCGCCCAGCCGAGCAGGCCCATGTCGAGGATGTCCTGCACGCCGGCCGGGTTCAGCACCGGCATCAGCGCGGAAACGAACTCCTGCTCCGAGCCGTGCGGCAGCGTGGACGAGCGGCAGGCATGGTCGTCGCCCGCGAGCACGAGCACGCCGCCGTGGCGCGAAGTGCCCGCGGCATTGCCGTGCTTGAACACGTCGCCACAGCGGTCCACGCCCGGGCCCTTGCCGTACCACATCGAGAACACGCCGTCGTACTTCGCGCCCGGGAACAGGTTCGCCTGCTGCGAGCCCCAGACCATCGTCGCGGCGAGGTCCTCGTTGAGGCCCGGCGTGAACTCGACTTCGTACGTCTTCAGGTGCTTGCGCGCGTGCCACAGCGCCTGGTCGAGGCCGCCGAGCGGCGAGCCGCGATAGCCCGAGACGAAACCGCCCGTCTTCAGGCCCTGCGCACGATCGCGCTGCGCCTGCATCAGCGGCAGCCGCACGAGCGCCTGCACGCCGGACAGGAAGATCCGTCCTTCCTGGCGCGTGTACTTGTCGTCGAGCGAATAGCTCAGATCGAGCTGCGGGGCGGGCATCGCGGACATGGGAGCGGCTCGGAAAAAGCGGGCGGGATGCAATTCTAACCGGGACCGGGGCGTTGCTTTTCCGTGCAGCATCGTTCGACTACGATGCCGCCCGATGGCCGCGGAGGTCGTCTCGCGTGCGACCCACCGGGTCGCGGGGCATGGCATATGACGATCAGATGGGCGGCAGCCGCGCTGTGCGCGGGTTTGTCCTGGAGCGCATGCGCGACCGACTCGCGGTCCCTGCTGTGGCAGATGGATCGCGAACTGCAGACCGCGGCCGCGCAGCCGGACCTCGACCCGGCAGCGCTCGCGCGCCTCGCGCAGGCAGGTCGGCAGCTCCAGGTCGAGGTTCGCGGAGACGCCGCCCTTGCGCGCAAGGCCGCGCAGGTCGCCGCGCTGGCCGACGCGCTGCATGCGCGAGCCGCCCACTCCGACCCGCAGCGCGCCCCGCCGGTGCCGGTGGCGACCGGGCCGTTGCTGCACCGCGCTGCGACGTCGACGATGGGCGCGAGTTGCGCGAACGCGATCGCGCTGCAGCCCGAGCAGGCGTTGCGCGTGGCGCTGCCGGCCGCCAGCTCGATCTGGGTGCGGTTGTCGCTGCCGCCGGGGCGGGGCGCCGGCTTTTCCACGCGGGGCTCGCAGGCCGACGCGGCACTCGCCGTCTATCGGGATTGCCGTGAGCTCGACCAGCCGATCGCCGCAGGCGACGACGACTACGGCCTGCAGGCCAGCGTTGCGCTCGCCGCGGACGCGCGACGGGCGACCTGGGTCGCACGCGTCGACAATGTCGGCGCAGCCGGCGAGATCGTGATCCTCGGCGGCACGGCGACGCAGCTGGCCGGCCGTGTGACGCGCGCCGTCGACGGCTCGCCGGTCGCGTCGATCGTCATCGGCGCGTTCCGCGACTACGGCACGTTCCTGAGCTACGTCGGGACCGCGCAGACGAACGCGAGCGGCGACTACGTGCTCTCGATCTTCCCGGGCGAAGCCGCCACCTACTACGCGCGCACCGGCGACTACAGTGGCCAGAACCTCGACGTCGCGATGCTCGCGTACGCCGGCGTCCCGTGCAGCGTACGCGACTGGTACTACATCAACAGCTGCGTCGGCACGCTGACGCCGATCGTCCCGCCGCTGGGCGGCAGCGTGACGGGCATCGACTTTGCGCTGCCGCCGACGGCGACGATTGCGGGCCGCGTGCGGAGCGAAACCAGCGGCGCGCCCGTCTTCGGCGCGCAGGTCACCGTCTACGACGGCAGCGGCAACACCGCCGGATACCAGTACACGGACGCTGCGGGTCGCTATCGGGTGCTCGGGCTCGGCGGCGGCACGTTCTACGCGCGCGCGGACGCACCCGACCACGACAGCGAGCTGTTCGAGAACATCCCCTGTGCCTTCCAGGCCTGCTCGCCGGCGAGCGGAACGCCCATCGCCGCGGCCGCCGGCACGACGGCCATCGTCGACTTCGACCTCGTCCGCCAGCTGCTCGTCAACGTGAACGTGACGCTGGAGGGACAGCCGCTGACCGGTTTCCTCAACGGCTACCTCGACTTGCTCAACGCGAACGGCGCCCCGGTCGCGAGCGCATCGATCTTCGGCGGAACGGTGCGGATCGGGCCGGTGCCGCCCGGCAACTACTACCTGCGCGCATTGCCCTCCGTGTACCAGCCGCAGTTCGCCGCGCGCCTGTACCCGACCGTCGGGTGCGCCAGCGACTGCTTTGGCGAGCTCGCATCGGCGACGCCGATTGCGATCTCGTCGGCGCAAGGTCCCGTCAGCGTCGCGTTCGACCTGCAGGCGCTGCCACGCCTGAGCGGTCGCGTGACCGATGCGGTCACCGGAGCAGGTATCCCGAACGTGACGGTACGGCTGTTGCGGCCGGGCAGCGAGCTCGCTGGAGCGACCACCGGCAGCGACGGCACCTACGTCGTCCCGGCGGTGGCGCCCGGCTCGTGGTACGTGCTGTTCGCCGCCGAGCAGCATCTGGATGAGCTGTCACCCGACGTTCCGTGCGAAAGCACGCAGCCGCTGGTCGACTGTTTCGGAGCCACCGTGCAGACGTTCACGGCCGACTCGCCCGATCGCGTGCTCGACGAAACACTGGCGCCGGCGGCCGCAGTCACGGGGCGCATGACGCTGGGCGCCGGCTACACGTTCGCGCAGGTGTACGCATTCGGCGCCACCAACCTGGTGGTCCCGTCCACGACCCTCTTCGACCTGGGCCTCGGCAACTACCGCCTCTCCGACCTGCCCGCCGGCACCTACGCGTTCGGCGCGACGACCTACAGCCTCTGGTCGCAACTGTACGCCGGCATCGACTGCGCGACGACGTCGGGATTCAGCGGCTGCAATTTCGCGGCGGCGCAACGCCTCGCCCTCGCGACGGGGCAGGTGCGAACCGGGGTGAGCTTCGCGCTGCGCTCGTATGGCGCGCGCCGCGGACGCGTGCTGGACGCCGCCACGATGCAACCGGTCGCGGGTGTCGCGATCGACGTCTGGACGGCAGCCGGTACGCAGTCGTATTCCACGGTGTCGGCCAGCGACGGCTCGTTCGAGGTGGCGAGCTCGTTCAGCGGCGACTACTACGTGTCGAGCGACGCCGACACCACGTGGCGCGCGCAGGTCTGGCCGTTGCGCAACTGCCCGAGCGGTTCCGTCTACCTCGGCACGTGCGACGTACACATCGGCAACACGATCGCGCTGCCGGAGCCGTCGGTGTCCGCGTCGGAGCTGCGTTTCCTGCTCCAGCGACAGGGCGTGCTGTCGGCGGACGGCTTCGAATGACGGCGCCACGCGTGGCGCGCAACGCGTGGCTGCTCGGCGTGCTCGCCACGCTCGCGCTGGCCGCCGCCCATGCGCAGGACGCGGCGCCGTTGCCGGTCGGCGCGCCGGCGGCGAGCGCGTACGTCGATCCGGACGAAGCGGCGCAGGCCGTGCAGTACGTCGAGAAGGCCGATCCGCGCGACCGTAACAAGGTGCTCAACGAGCTGACGCGCGCGCTCAAGAAGGACCCGAAGCACGTCGGGATGCTGTGCGCGCGCGGCTACATCCACGCGCAGGGCGGCAATGGCGACGCGGCGGAGCTCGACTTCGCGATGGCGGCGTCGTACGCCGCGGGCCGCTCCGACGTGATGCGCCACGTCTACTGGAGCTGGGGCTGGGCGCGCCTCGCGCTCGGCGCTCCGCGCGAAGCGCTGGCGCACTGGCAGAACGCCGCGCGCCTGCACGGCGGCGCGCCGTTCTGGCTGCCGTACACGAACGCGATCGGCCTGTGGCGCATGGACCAGCGCGAGCTCGCGCTCGCGTGGTTCGCCGCAGCGGTGCGCAGCAAGCCCGAGCTCGCCACGCGCGAAGGTGTCGATGCGCTCGCGACCTCGTGGCAGGACGACGAGCGCCGCACGCTCGAGGATGTCTACGAGGCCTGGGCCGCGAAGCCGAAGGGGTAGGGCGGGCAGCTCTGCTGCCCGCCATGAGATCCCGCTGCGCGGTGGGCAGCGGAGCTGCCCACCCTACGGAACCACGCTCGCATGATCGTCTACGTGATTTCGCGCGCCGAGCAGTCGCCGTCGGGCGACTGCTGCGCGAAGTCAGCTGAGGGCAGGACGCCCGAAGGTGCAGCCCGACGAAGCGAACGGGCGCCAGGGAGGGCGCCGGCACTACCAGTGGTAGGCTCGCGGCCATCCACGTGCACGCTCGATCGGAACCATGGCAGCGAAGAAATTCTTCGGAACGGACGGCATCCGCGGTCGCGTCGGCGAATGGCCGATCAGCGCGGATTTCATGCTCAAGCTCGGCCGCGCGGCCGGCAAGGTGCTCGCGCCCGACGGCAACGGCGCGTTCCTGATCGGCAAGGACACGCGGCTCTCGGGCTACATGTTCGAGTCCGCGCTGGAAGCGGGGCTGATCGCGTCCGGCGCCGACGTGCGCCTGCTCGGGCCGATGCCCACGCCGGCCGTCGCGCAGCTCGTGCGCGCGACCGGCGCGAGCGCCGGCATCGTGATCAGCGCGTCGCACAACCCGCACCAGGACAACGGCATCAAGTTCTTCTCGGCGAAAGGCGAGAAGCTCGACGACGCGGCCGAGCTCGCGATCGAGGCCGAGCTCGACGCGCCGTTCACCACCGTCCAGCCGGAAGGCCTCGGCAAGGCCACGCGCATGAGCGAGGCGCGCCGGCGCTACCTCGCATTCGTGCGCGGCACGGTGCCGGCCGATTTCGACCTGCGCGGCCTGCGCATCGTGGTCGACTGCGCGAACGGCGCGATGTACCGGCTCGCGCCGGAATTGTTCGTGCGCCTCGGTGCCGACCTCGTCACGATGGGCGTCGAGCCCGATGGGCTCAACATCAACCGCGACTGCGGCTCGATGCACACGCACGGCCTCGGCGAGCGCGTGCGCGCGGAGCGTGCCGACCTCGGGATCGCGTTCGACGGCGACGGCGACCGCGTGGTGTTCGTCGACCAGGCGGGCGCGGTGTTCGACGGCGACGACATCGTGCATGCGCTCGCGCGTGCGTGGCGCGCGTCGGGCCGCCTGCGCGGCCCGGTCGTCGGCACGCTCATGACGAACTTCGGGCTCGAGCAGGCGCTGGGCGCCATCGGCGTGCCGTTCGTGCGCGCGAAGGTGGGCGACCGCTACGTGCACCAGGCGCTCGTCGAGCAGGGCGGCCTGCTCGGCGGCGAAGCGTCCGGCCACGTGCTCTGCCTCGACCGTGCCGGCACCGGCGACGGCCTCGTGAACGCGCTGCAGCTGCTCGAAGTGATCAAGGCGGCGAAGGCACCGCTGGCGTCGCTGCGCGAAGGATTCAGGCGCTATCCGCAGCGCACCATCAACGTGCGCGTCGCGGGCGGCGCGACACTCGCGGAACATGCGTCCGTGAAGGCGGCGCGCGGCGACGTCGAGCGCGAGCTCGCGGGCCGGGGGCGCGTGGTGCTGCGGCCGTCGGGCACGGAACCGGTCGTGCGCGTCACCGTCGAAGGCGAGAACGACGAGCTCGTCGAGCGCCTCGTGCGGCGTCTCGCCGACGCCGTACAATCGGCGGCATAGGCCGCGGGGAAGCAGACATGAAATCCGTACCCACCCTCGACATCCGCCGTTACGAGACGGACCGCAGCGGCTTCGTCTCCGAGCTCGGCGCGGCGTATCGCGAATTCGGCTTCTGCGGCATCAGCGGACACGGCATCGACCCCGCGCTGATCTCCGGTGCGTACGACGTGTTCCAGCGCTTCTTCGCGCTGCCCGAAGCCGTCAAGATGAAGTACCACGTCAAGGGCGGCGGCGGCGCGCGCGGTTACACGCCGTTCAAGGTGGAGACGGCGAAGGACGCGCAGTACCCCGACCTCAAGGAGTTCTGGCACATCGGCCGCGAGATCCCGCGCGACTCGAAGTACGCCGACGTGATGCCGCCGAACCTGTGGCCGGACGAAGTGGCCGGCTTCAGGCAGTACGGCTACGGCCTGTACGACGCACTCGACGCACTCGGCACGCGCGTGCTGCGCGCGCTCGCGCTGCACATCGACCTGCCCGAGAACTACTTCGACGACAAGACGAACTTCGGCAATTCCATCCTGCGCCCGATCCACTATCCGCCGATCACGCAGGAGAACATCCCGAACGTGCGCGCCGGCGCGCACGAGGACATCAACTTCATCACGCTGCTGGTCGGTGCGAGCGCCGCTGGCCTCGAGGTGCTCACGCGTGAAGGCGAGTGGCTGCCGATCACCACCGAGGGCGACACCATCGTCGTCAACATCGGCGACATGCTGCAGCGCCTGACCAATCACGTGCTGCCGTCGACCACTCATCGCGTCGTCAATCCGAAGCCCGAGCGTTCGCGTTCTTCCTGCACTTCAACCCGGACTATGAGATCAGGACGCTTCCGTCCTGCATCTCGGCCGAGCGGCCCGACCGATATCCCGAGCCGCTGAAGTCGCAGGACTTCCTGGAGATTCGCCTGAAGGAAATCGGGCTCAGAATGTAACAACGCCCGGCCGCTGACCGTGTTGGAACCCGGGCGGCGCGCTTGTCCGGAAACCCCCGCAGGTAGATCGGAAGAGCA
>ERZ650309.1083-NODE-1083-length-13011-cov-8.520917_pt1 | contig 13011 bp, 9 predicted proteins | sample MGYA00376245_ERZ650309 | MGnify/ENA primary metagenome ERZ650309 (study PRJEB26733, sample SAMN07839294) | wastewater metagenome | biome: urban; feature: wastewater treatment plant; material: waste water | place: USA: North Carolina | collected 2016-04-26 ...
CGCCACTATTAAAGCGCAACACGCCTGTTAATCCTAGGGTATTATTATAAAAAGTATCCATACCATTAACACCCGTTGCAGCCCCTCCTAAGGTTTGAAACATTCTTATTTCACTGCCATTAAGACTCACACCATCCCAAATAGCTTGCAAACGTAAACGATTTGCACGACCAGCTCCCCCAAGATTAAACTGTGTGCCTGTTTCTGTTAGATTTTCGACCATATTTGGATCACGTACAAAAGCATCAGCCCAATAAGCAAGTTTTATATTATAGGCTGACTTCTCTGCTGCTGATAAAGCGGCAATATTTGCATTGTATAAAGGAGCCTCCAATACAAAATAAGGAACGCTTGCACTACTTGTTGAGGTTGGAGCAGGTGCATTAAAATCAGGGACACTATCTTGTGTTAGAAGCTTAAGCACCCAAGGATTAGCAGACGTTCCCCAAGTATCAATTGCTCGCCCAAAACGGCCATTCCAATCACTACTTGTACGCGCAGCACCATATGCTTTATTTGACTGAGAAATAGCTAAACCATATAAAAAAATGTCAGCCTTACCAACAGGTTGATCACTAGCATTTATCAAACCATCTTTATTTGTATCTTGCGCATCAAAAGTGAGAGGCCCTACTGGGATATAACGAATATACCCCGTGTCCTTAGCTCTATTAGTTAAAACATCACTATCTAATACCATACCTGTTCCAGCATCAACGGTATTATCAGCACCACGCATCACCATATAAAAATTTTCAGGAAGAAAGGCAATGCCTTCGCCAGTCGTTTGGCTCAAGGTCTCATCTTCAAGTGCTTCTAAAGCAAAAACAGCTTGTATATTGGCAATAGTAATTGCTACACAAAGGGTTTTAAGAGGCAACTTCATAGCTAAGCCCTATTTATTGTTGTAAGTCTTATTTTTGAATAAGCACGGAGTTATAACTTTAGCTATTATTATGCTATTTTTTTGCCACTTTGCCAAAGCTAAGCATCAATTACATGGTATTTTTTTTGTAATAGTCGATAAATGGCTAAGATTATTAAGCAAATGGTACACATTCTCCCTCTTAGCAATAAGAAAGAGAATATTGGTATGATTGAAGATTAAATAATATCCTCAGGCACTCTTACCCATCCTTCCATAATAATCCGTGCGCTGCGGCTCATAATTGCTTTAGTGACTGTCCACTCACCATTTACTTGTTTGGCTTCTGCACCGACGCGTAATGTGCCTGATGGATGACCAAAACGTACCGCTTGACGCTCACCGCCACCTGCCGCTAAGTTAACCAATGTGCCTGAAACGGCTGCGGCTGTACCAATGGCAACAGCGGCTGTGCCCATCATGGCATGATGTAATTTACCCATTGATAAGGCACGAACCAACAAATCGACATCACTGGCTTTCACTTCTTTGCCACTGGAAGAGATATAGTCTTTTGCTTTAGCAACAAAAGCAATTTTTGGTGTGTGTTGACGAGTTAATGCTTCATCTGGGTGTTTAATTAAACCCATACGTAAAGCACCCGCAACACGAATTGCTTCAAATTTGGCTAACGCTTTAGTGTCACCATTAATGGCTTCTTGCAATTCTGTACCTGTATAACCAATGTCTTCGGCATTGACAAAGACGGTTGGAATACCTGCGGTAATCATGGTTGCTTTTAAAATACCCACATTAGGCACATCTAAATCGTCAATTAAATTTCCCGTTGGGAACATTGAGCCACCCGCATCGCCCTCACCTTCGTCCGCTGGATCTAAAAACTCTAAAACGATTTCGGCAGCAGGAAAAGTCACACCATCTAATTCAAAATCACCTAGCTCTTGAACTTGGCCGTTCGTGACAGGTACATGAGCAATAATGGTTTTGTTAATGTTGGCTTGCCAAATTCTGACCACACAAATACCATTTTGAGGAATTCGTGCAGCATCAACGAAACCTGCATGAATGGCAAATGCTCCCGCCGCGGTTGATAAATTGCCACAGTTTCCACTCCAATCGACAAAAGCTTTGTCGATGGAAACTTGGCCATATAAATAATCAACGTCGTGTTCTGGCTGGCTACTTTTTGACAAAATCACACATTTGCTGGTGCTTGATGTTGCACCACCCATACCATCAATATGTTTGGCATAAGGGTCTGGGCTACCAATGACACGCATAAATAAACGATCACGGGCAGCACCCGCTTTTTGGCAAGATTCAGGCAGGTCTTGGAGACGAAAAAACACTCCCTTACTAGTACCACCACGCATATAAGTTGCAGGAATTTTAATTTGCTGGATATTCGACATAACAGTTCTCTTAAATTCAATACTTTAAGTTTTTAACTTATAACCCTGACGTGGAAAATGAACATGCAAGATACCTAGCTCTGGGTCTTGGCGAGCTAAAATATAACGCTCTGGTGTGACTCCCACTAAGATACCTGCCGTTGGCTCACAACCATAATCAGCAGGCGCAATGGTGACTTTTTCACCAATTAAGGCATCTTGACGATGTTCGTTAGCAATCACTCGTGGCTCAGCTTGTGCAGCGGCTTGTAAGGCTTGTTGTTCAGTAATTTGAATATGCATACCATGACCAAATGCGTTCATACGTGCCATCCATGCCAATAATTTAGGATGGCCTTGCAAGAATGGAGCTTCGGCTAAATCATGGATAAACCACAAACTATGATAAGTAGAAAAGTCGGCATGGGTTGGTTGTGCGCCAAATAAAAAGTCTTGGTTTAAACGTTGCTCTAAATTGGCAATATGTTGTTTGACCACTTCTTTGGCTTTTAATGGATTAACCGCACGAACTTTAGCCTTACGTCCCATATTAATGCGATCTGCTAAAAAGCGTGCTACATCTAATACAGACATGGCTTTAAGCACTTTTATATTGAGCTTCATTGTGCCTGAGACAAATAAACTGGCAAAGAAAATCTCTAAATCCACTTTGCTAATATAGCTTTGTTGTTCAGCATCTAAATTTTCAACCGCTAATAAAGGCTTTTGGCTTAATTGGGCAATTTCAGCGGCAATAATTTTGCTATCACAAAAAATATCTGCGCCAATTTGTGCTACAGGAATTTTACGATAGCCGCCTGCTAAACGGGCTAATAAAGGGCGTGGTGGCATTTCACGGGTAATACAAGATTGCCAATTCACTTGAGCATAGCCCAACATGATGCGAATCTTTTCGGAAAATGGCGACATGGCATAATGATGCAAAATTAAATCATTCATTAAAGTTTCACTAATGGCTGTAAAGTTGCCCGATTATAAGCGATGATGAGTGTAAAGCTAGGTTTGTGTAATGGTTTTTTAGCCGATTTTTAAGACTTTTGTGCCTTTGGTTTGGTCTGTTTTTGCTGATATACCGCGCTCAGCGTCGAAATAAATTGGATTAGTTTAAGCCTAATCCAAAAACACCAAAACAAAAAGCCCTATTTTTCAACAGGGCTTTTTGCTTAATTCGATGGGTTTCCTTCGTCAACCCATCCTACAAAATCAAGCCACGCTTCCCTCTAAAAAGTCCTTAGCAAAACGTTGCAACACACCACCTGCTTCGTAAACAGACACTTCTTCGTCAGAATCCAAACGACAAGTCACTGCTACTTCAACAGTTTCACCATTTTTACGATTAACCACTAAGGTTAAATCGGCGCGTGGTGTTAATTTACCTACAACATCATAAGTTTCTGTGCCATCCAAGCCCAAAGTCTTACGCGTTGTGCCAGCTTTAAACTCTAAAGGCAATACCCCCATACCAATTAAATTAGTACGGTGAATACGCTCAAAGCCTTCAGCCACAATCGCTTCAACACCTGCTAAACGCACGCCTTTAGCCGCCCAGTCACGGCTAGAACCCTGACCATAATCCGCACCCGCAATAATAATCAACGGTTGTTTGCGGTTCATGTAGGTTTCAATGGCTTCCCACATTCTCATCACTTGGCCTTCTGGCTCAACACGTGCCAACGAACCTTTTTTAACCTGACCATCCACAATCGCCATTTCGTTAACCAACTCTTTGTTAGCAAAAGTCGCACGTTGAGTGGTCAAATGGTCACCACGGTGGGTGGCGTAGCTGTTAAAGTCTTCTTCAGGCAAGCCCATTTTATGCAAGTATTCACCTGCGGCACTGTTCATCAAAATCGCATTCGACGGCGATAAATGGTCAGTGGTGATGTTGTCTGGCAACACGGCTAATGGACGCATACCTTTTAGCGTGCGCTCCCCTGCCAATGCGCCTTCCCAATACGGTGGACGGCGAATATAAGTGCTTTGTGGTCGCCAGTCATACAACGGAGAAGCCGCTTTTTCGGCATCTTGCTTCTCAAACATGGGGATATAAACTTGATTAAATTGTTCTGGCTTAACCGCCTTGGCGACAATCGCATCAATTTCTTCGTCACTTGGCCAAATATCTTTTAAACGAATTTCTTTGCCATCGACCACCGTTAACACATCTTGTTCAATATCAAAACGTACTGTACCTGCAATCGCGTAGGCAACCACTAAGGGTGGAGATGCCAAGAAAGCTTGTTTAGCATAGGGATGAATACGACCATCAAAGTTACGGTTACCCGATAACACAGCGGTGGCGTACAAATCACGGTCAATGATTTCTTGTTGAATTTTCGGGTCTAATGCACCACTCATACCATTACACGTTGTACAAGCAAAGGCAACAATACCAAAACCAAGTGCTTCTAGGTCTGCTAATAAACCAGCTTCTTTTAAGTACAATTCAACCACTTTAGAGCCGGGTGCTAAAGAGGATTTAACCCAAGGCTTACGCACCAAACCTAATTGACGAGCATTACGTGCTAACAAACCAGCCGCAATCACGTTGCGTGGGTTGGAAGTGTTAGTACAACTGGTGATTGCTGCAATAATCACTGCCCCATCAGGCATTAAACCTTGTGCTTCTTCGGCACGTGCTTTGTCTAAATCAACGGCAATACCACGCTCTTTTAAGGCAGAAACAGGCAAACGGCGATGTGGGTTAGATGGGCCAGCCATGTTTCTCACGACTGTTGACAAGTCGAATTTAAGCACACGCTCAAACTGTGCATTGACCAAACTATCAGCCCATAAACCTGCTTCTTTGGCGTAGGTTTCAACTAAGGCAACTTGGGCATCAGAACGACCCGTCAAACGCAAATAATCTAAGGTTTGGTTGTCGATGGAGAACATTGCTGCCGTCGCACCGTATTCAGGAGCCATGTTAGAAATAGTCGCGCGATCACCAATGGTTAAACACGGTACACCTTCACCATAGAACTCTAAATAAGCACCAACCACTTTTTCTTTACGCAAAAATTCGGTTAAAGCTAAGACCATATCCGTTGCGGTGATGCCTGCTTGACGTGTGCCTGTTAATTCGACACCGACCATGTCTGGCGTACGCATCCATGAAGCGCGCCCCAACATTACGTTTTCGGCTTCTAAACCACCGACACCCACCGAAATAACCCCTAAAGCGTCAACGTGTGGCGTGTGTGAATCTGTACCGACACAGGTATCAGGATAGGCCACACCATTATCGTTATGAATCACAGGTGACATTTTTTCGAGGTTGATTTGGTGCATAATGCCGTTACCCGCTGGGATAACATCAACATTATCAAAGGCTGTTTTTGTCCAGTTAATAAAGTGGAAACGGTCTTCGTTGCGGCGTTCTTCGATGTCGCGGTTTTTTTGGAATGCATCAGGATCAAAACCACCACACTCTACGGCTAAAGAATGGTCAACGATTAATTGCACTGGCACAACAGGATTCACTTTCGCTGGGTCGCCGCCTTGCTCGGCAATGGCATCACGTAAGCCTGCTAAGTCAACTAAAGCGGTTTGACCTAAAATATCATGACAAACCACACGCGCAGGAAACCACGGAAAATCGCGTTCACGTTTACGCTCAATTAATTGTGTTAAACAGTCATTAATAATGGCTGGGTCGGCTTTGCGGACAATATTTTCGGCATGAATACGTGCGGTATAGGGCAATGTTGCCCAAGCACCTGCCTTGATAGCATCAACAGCAGCGCGTGCGTCAAAATAGTCTAGGTTGGTATTGGGGAGTTTTTTGCGGAATTGGCTGTTCATAATAGCGGTCTCTAGTCACCCTCTCCTTTCAGGAGAGGGCTGGGGTGAGGTCTTTTAACGATTGATATTTCACCCTCACCCTACCCCTCTCCCACAGGGAGAGGGAACACGCTTTTTGTTATAGGGAGAGGGAGAACTCAATGCTTACTTACGCTCTGCTAATGGCACAAATTTTTGGTCTTCTGGGCCAGTGTAGTTAGCACTTGGACGAATAATCTTGCCATCAATACGTTGTTCAATAATGTGTGCAGACCAACCAGAGGTACGGGCAATCACAAACAACGGTGTAAACATATCAGTTGGCACACCCATCATGTGATAGCTCACCGCCGAGAACCAATCTAAGTTCGGGAACATCTTTTTGATTTCCCACATCACACTTTCTAAACGCTCAGCAATGTCATACATCTTGGTATTGCTTTGCTCTACGCTTAACTCATGAGCAACCTTTTTAATAACCACGTTACGTGGGTCACTAACGGTATACACAGGATGACCAAAACCAATAATCACTTCTTTGCGGCCTACACGCTCACGAATATCTGCTTCGGCTTCGTCTGGTGTGTCATAACGCTTTTGAATTTCAAAAGCAACTTCGTTAGCGCCACCATGTTTAGGACCACGCAATGCACCAATCGCACCACAAATCGCTGAATACATATCAGAACCTGTACCAGCAACCACACGACCTGTAAACGTAGACGCATTAAATTCATGCTCTGCGTATAAAATTAAGGACGTATGCATAGCACGAACCCAGCTTTCACTTGGCTTTTGACCATGTAACAAATGTAAGAAATGACCGCCAATGGAGTCGTCATCGGTTTCAACATCAATACGCTTGCCGTTATAAGCAAAGTGATACCAATACAACAACATAGAACCCAAACAAGCCATTAACTTGTCGGCAATGTCACGCGCACCAGGGTGATTGTGGTCTTCTTTTTCAGGTTTCACACAACCTAATACCGACACACCTGTACGCATGACATCCATTGGATGAGAAGATGGTGGTAATTGTTCTAAAGCAACCTTTACCGCCGCTGGCAAACCACGTAAGGCTTTTAATTTGGCTTTATAACCTGCTAATTCAGCTGTGTTTGGAAATTTGCCATGTACCAATAAATACGCTACTTCTTCAAATTCACTGGTGGTTGCAATATCTAAAATGTCATAACCACGATAGTGTAAATCGTTACCACTACGACCAACGGTACATAAAGCGGTGTTACCTGCGGCTGTGCCTGATAAAGCAACGGATTTTTTGGGTTTAAAAGCGGTGGTTGTTGTTGTTTCTGTCGTCATTTGTGAGTCCTCTTTAATCAATATAAACTACCCTCACCCCAACCCTCTCCCATAGGAGAGGGAGTTCTCTCTCCCCGTGGGAGAGAGCTAGAGTGAGGGTTCAAAAATTATTTCTTAGCCGCAAACAAAGCGTCTAATTTACCTTCAAAAGCGTGATAACCAATACGGTCATATAACTCTTCACGCGTTTGCATGATGTCCACGACTTCACGTTGATGACCATTAGCACGTACCGATTGATATACCAATTCCGCTGCTTTGTTCATGGCACGGAAGGCACTGAGTGGATATAACACCATGCCAACACCTGTGGGTGCTAAATCGTCAACGCTAAACAACGGTGTTTTACCAAATTCAGTAATATTGGCTAACACAGGCACTTTTACTGCATCAACAAACTTTTTATAGGTTTCTAAATCATAGGCGGCTTCGGCAAAAATACCATCTGCACCCGCTTCAACACATTTAATCGCACGCTCAATGGCGGCATCCACACCATGCACTTGAATAGCATCGGTACGGGCAATCAAAAAGAAGTTAGGGTCAGTTTTGGCATCGGCGGCGGCTTTAACACGGTCAACCATTTCTTCGGTAGAAACAATTTCTTTACCCGGTCGATGACCGCAACGTTTTGCGCCGACTTGGTCTTCAATATGACAAGCGGCAGCACCTGCTTTAATTAAACTTTTTACCGTACGCTCGATGTTAAACGCACTTGGGCCAAAACCTGTGTCGATATCCACCAATAATGGCAAATCACAGACATCAGTAATACGACGTGTATCAATCAACACATCATCTAAAGTATTAATACCCAAATCAGGCAAACCTAAAGAACCTGCAGCAACACCACCACCTGATAAATAAATGGCTTTAAAGCCTGCACGTTTGGCTAATAACGCATGATTAGCATTGATAGCACCAATCACCTGTAACGGTGACTCTTCGGCTAAGGCTTGGCGAAAACGCGCACCTGCACTGTGTAAACTCATCTTTTCTCTCCAACTAAGTGGTTTTGGATATTTTGACGCGCGGCACTGATATGACGGCGCATTAACAACTCAGCCATTTCACCGTCTTTGGCTTCAATGGCTTCAATAATTCGGGAATGTTCGGCAAATGCCTTATGGGGACGACCTTCGGTCACAGAAAACTGATAACGATACAAACGCACCCGATGATATAACTCACCACAGAGCATTTGCATCAACACTTCATTACGACTGGCCTTTACAATCCGATAGTGAAAATCAAAATCACCTTCTTCTTGATAATAGCCCTTACCTGTTTGTAGTTCGGTTTGTTGTTGGTGCTGTTGCAACAGTTGCTTTAAGCCTTGTACTTCTTCTTCGGTAACATGCTCAGCCGCCAAACGTGCAGCCATACCTTCCAAGACTTCACGCACTTGGTACATCTGCAACACATCATCAATGGTTAGCTCAACAACACGCACTCCCACATGAGGAATACGGGTCAATAATTTTCGCGCTTCAAGACGACGTAAAGCTTCGCGTAATGGGCCGCGAGAAACACCATAACGGGCTGTTAACTCTGCTTCTGACATTTTGACGCCAGCTTTGAGCTGACCTTTGACAATCGCATCCTGAATTTGGGCAAATACTCGATCTGCTAAGGTAATATTAGCCTCATCTGAAGAATCTATGATTGAAGAAGGAGCTTGCTGCACAATATTGTCTACAATCTCATAAAAAGTAGAGCAATAATAAGCAAAAAAGACAAATAGTCAAATAAAAACTAATATTTTGTCGACAAAAAATGAAATTCACAGCATAAGAATGACTATTTAAAATATGCTTGATGATTAATGTAATTTAGTCAACAATCGACAAAATTTTTTACTGCATTATTCCTTTTAAAACCATTCAGATTCAAGGAAGTCTCTTTTATATGACTACACTTAGCCCTTCTATTACCGAAGCATTAACTTGGCAAATATCGCCTTTATTTGTCATTTTTGCCTTAATTTGCGCTGGAGGGCATTTTTATAGCATCACCACAATCAGCCAACATCACCACTCTTTATTCAAAGATCGTTCACCATTGAATTTAATTTGGTATTTAATCATCAATACCGTATTAGCATTAAATATCTGGTTTATTGATCTGCTATTAATGTTAGGTACTCGTCCACAATTTTCCATTCAAAGCGCATATATCACATGGTCATTGGCCGTTAGCTTTTTGAGTAGTTTTATTTTTGTCCTTATTTTTAGTCAATTTAAACAGCACAAGTTAAGCCAACTATTGTTTATTATATCAAGCACATTAGCCATATCATTCATACATTTATTAACCACGCTGAGCTTAGTCAGCTATAACTATTTTGAAACAGACTATTTACTCTTTTTTACCTCAATGAGTTTATGCTTAGTTAGCAGCCTTTTACTAAATGAATTTTCTTTTAAAAATCAAACATTTTATGACCATAAATACTACATAGCTTTATTATTATTTAGTTTATGTTTGGTCATTTCATATCGTATAAATTTAAGTGCTTTTGACGTTTTCAGCGTGCCAAGTTTGGTCACAGATAGCGTATTATCACAAAAAGCTTTAACAGCAATAGCCATTGTTTTGTTTTTAGCCATTATTAATATTTTATTGTTGATATCATTACATAGTTATCAAAAACTCAAAATGCAACAACAAGCACTCGACAGTGCCGAACAACAATTACAAAAATTACAAGGTAATCATTCCTCTCTTGAGCAACTCGCTCATTACGACACATTAACTGGTTTGTTTAATCGTCATGCCTTTATGGATGCCTTTGCCGCTCGCTTAACGGAATCTAAGCAATCAGCCAATAAATTAGCGATCATGTTTATTGATTTAGACAATTTTAAACGCATCAATGACTCCTTAGGCCACTCTGCAGGCGATGAATTGCTGAGAATTATTTCTCGACGATTAAGAAGTGTTTTACGTGGACATGACTTAATTGGCAGAATTGGCGGAGATGAGTTTTGTCTAGTGGCACCAATTGGTACAACACCCGAAGCAAAAGTGATTGCAAATCGTATATTGCATAAAATGCAAGAGCCAATTACCTTGAGTGGGCATGTTGCCAATACAACGATCAGTATTGGCATTAGCTTATTTCCCTATGATGGTGACAATCAAGAATTACTCATCAAAAATGCTGATCACGCACTTTATCAATCAAAAGGTTCAGGACGAAATACTTTAAACTTTTACAGTGATTATTTACAACACAAATCACATCGGGAGCTTTCTTTACAAAAAGACCTACATTCTGCCATTACTGAATCTCAGCTTTTTGTGGAATACCAACCCGTTATTGATTTAAAAACCAAAAAACTAGTTAGCTTAGAAGCCCTAGTGCGTTGGCTACATCCACAAAAAGGCATTCTAACACCTGAACATTTTATTAATATTGCAGAATTTAACGGTTTTGTTGCCTTAGTTGATATGTGGGTTATTCGTCAAATTTGCCGTGATATCAAAGCATTACAAGCTTTAGGTTCGCCGTTAATGATTAGTATGAATTGCTCAGCTCTCAATATTAATAACGATAATTTTATCCCAGAAAGTCTTGCCATTCTTGATGAAGAAAAAATTGATTATCAATGGTTTTGTTTTGAATTATCTGAAAACGTTTTGTATGAGCATCGACATAAAGCTCCGATTTTTTTATCTAAACTGCATGAATCTGGACTAAAATTAATTGTCGATGATTTTGGTTCAGGAGCATCTTCATTGATATGGTTAAAAACATTACCTATCACGCAATTAAAACTAGATCGTAGTTTATTATTAGACCCCAACAACCCTGAAGATAAAGAAATTGTTGCAGCTTTAATTGCTATGTCTCATAAACTTGGTTGGCAAGTAACCGCAAAAGGGATTGAATTATCCGAACAAATTGAATTATTAAACACCGAACTTTGTGACTACGCTCAAGGATATATGTTTGGTAAACCCATGCCATTTACTAAAATCATTGAATTACTAGGTAAATAATAAGCTTAGACCGACAAGGATTGTCAACACTTCAAAACTACGCTTCACTAATTGATTACCCTTTAATAAAGCCCAATGAGCACCAAGATACCCGCCAATTAAAGAACCCAATAATAAGGCAGGTAACCAAGACCAAGCGACAGGTGTTTGTAAGCTCAAAAATAATGCGCCTAAACCATTCCAAAAAAAACCGACTAAAATCAAGGTATAAGATACCGCACGGGTAAAATCAAAACCAAACCATCGAACTAACCAGATAGTCACAAATAAACCAGTCCCTGATGTCAAAGAACCATTCAATATCCCTATAATAAACAAACCTAAACAACCTATGATTAAGCCTATTTTATCTCGATGAATACGCTGACTTATTAACCCTAAATCTTTTTTTAATAAAGAATAAACACCTAACCCTAAGGTTAAAATACCTAAAGCAAACTGGGCTATTTGTTCAGGTATGGCTAAAATTAATTGTGTTCCTAGCCAAACTCCAGGTAAACCAGCAAGCAAAATTAACAGCGCAAAACGCCATTTTAATTTACCTGTTTGCCAATGGCGTGTTGTTGCACCGACGCCTAAAGCAACACTGGCAATTTTGTGTGTTGCGAGTGCCATACCAAAAGGTAAACCAAGATGCAATAACGCAGGCAATTGTAATAAACCTGCTCCCCCACCCGCTAAAGCAGATAATAAATTTGCAACTAAAGAAATCACAAACAAAATGAGGGAGTCGATTAATGGCACAAAAATAGTTTCCACAGAACAAACAAATAAAACCTTAACAAAAGGAAATAGCTATATTAAGATTGAGGGATTACAGATAATAACAAACCTTTACTATTTTAATTGATGATTTTTTAAAGAATATGCTAAATAAAATAAAACCACACAAACCTTATTGGCCGTTTTTTATGCAAAACAAACCGATTTACTCATCAATTATCTTGCTACTTTGTTTAAGCTCTACAAGTCTTGCTAATGACTTTTCCGACAACAAACGGCTTTATCGTTATTATAATGATAAAGGCATACCCACTGTCAGTGACCAAGTTAGTGAAGAACACATTCGTCGTGGTTACGATATTGTTGATAGGCAAATGCAAGTCATCCGACGTATTCCCCCATTTGATGAAGCTGTATATCAAAAAGATAAAGCTAAGCGTGACAGTGCTTTTAAACAGCAACAAGAAGATGCAAAAATTTTACGCTTATATTCTTCTGCTCGCGATGCGGAATTGGCTCGTAATCGTCAATTAGATACATTATCAACAGGTATTGGTTACAACAGTATTCAATTACAACGTATCAAACGTTTACGCGCTAATTTTGTCGAAGAAGCTGCAGCCACAGAACGTGCCTCAAAAAAATCTGATCCTAAAGTAAAACTTAAAATTGCAGAATATGATAAACAAATTTTAGATTTACAAGCACTGATTAATTATCAAAAAACTGAACAACAAAAAGTTGGTGAAGAATTTAAACCTATTATTAAACGACTAACAGAAATCGAAGTACAAGAAAAAGACAAAGCTGATAGTAATAAATAGGGTCTGTTGACGTTTTGATTGTGGTTGCGAAAGAGACTATTTTTTAGAGGAT
>ERZ650309.1084-NODE-1084-length-13007-cov-4.101220_pt1 | contig 13007 bp, 7 predicted proteins | sample MGYA00376245_ERZ650309 | MGnify/ENA primary metagenome ERZ650309 (study PRJEB26733, sample SAMN07839294) | wastewater metagenome | biome: urban; feature: wastewater treatment plant; material: waste water | place: USA: North Carolina | collected 2016-04-26 ...
ACACACAGCCATGGCTGTCGGTAACTTGTACCGAATAAGTACCAGCCTGCAAACCTGAAATATCTTCTGTTATTGCACCGTTTGACCAGTTGTAGAAATAAGGTGAAGTTCCACCTGTAACTTCAATGTCAATCAAACCATCGGCACTTTCAAAACAGGTGAGTCCTGCAATGGTAGAAGTTGCTGAAAGTACATCAGGTTGTTTAATTTCAACTGAAGTTGTGGCAGTACAGCCATTGAAATCTGAAACGATTACACTATAGGTTCCTGGTGAAAGCGCAATAGCATCCTCTGTTGTCTGGCCATCAGACCAGATATAAGTGAATGGCGCTACACCACCTGACACCATCAAGTCGACTACTCCATCGCCTGCATTATTGCAAGAGACATCTGTTGCTGTTGCCACTATTGTAAAGCCGGTGTTGTAACCAACTGTGAAAGGCACAACAACTGAACAATTGTTTGCGTCTGTGACAGTAACCGTGTAAACTCCTGCACATAAGCCTGAACGAACAGAAGAAGTGCTGCCATCATTCCACTGAAATGCGTACGATCCGGTACCACCAGAAACGGTAGTTGAAATGGAACCAGAACAGGCATTATTACAAGCAGTATTTATAACGCTTCCGCTAACTGTTAATGAAGTTGGAGAAGTAATTACTACCGGCACTGTAAGCGAGCAACCTGAATCACTAACGGTAACCATATAGGTTCCTGCAGTAAGACTTGTCACCGATTGAGTAGTTTGAGGAGGAGTCGTATTCCAAAGGTAGCTGTATGTATTTCCATATACAGGAGTAACAGATGCACTACCATTGTTACCACCAAAACAACTCACATTTGTTGTTGCAGTTGTAAAAAACGGAGAAGGTACAAATATGCTGTAAGAAAAAGTCTGTAACCCATTAACAGGACAATTATCATCTTTAACAGTAACTGTAAAAGTTTTCGGAAGAAGATCTACATCATTGAATCCGGGGGTCCAGCAAAATGTAAGAACCGGATGTGCTCCACCAGTGGAAGTAATGGTGCTGCCGGGAATTGAATTGTTGATGATAGTTGTGACGGTCTGAGCTGCATCGGCATCATCGGTAAATATATCGAAACAGATTTGCTGTCCCGGGCAAACCACCTTAGAATAAACTGCAGTTCCATTCATTCCACTGGCAACAGGAAGATTATTGTTACATGCAGCAGAATAAACCTGCATATCACGGATGACACTTCCAATTAGCTGACCGTTTCTGTACTCTTTAACAAGTACAGCAAGAACGCCTATCTGAATTTGCGAAGAAGTAAAATTAATATCACCGGTAATGGCATTAATCGTGAAAGGAGTTGACGATGCCAGGGGACTTGCCTGCGTTGCAGGAGGAAGATACTGAACAGTTGTGTTGGCTCCGGTTTTTGGAGTGATCAGTGAATAAGCCAGCGAATCTCCATCAGCATCAAAAACCCCTTGGTTAAAATTGAAATTTTGTCCAACGCAAACAAATGCAATTGGATTATTTGAGAATACCGGTGAACTGTTACAGGGAGCAGTTAAATTATTCAGAGTTGCTTCTACATACAAATTTGAGCTGCTTCCACATGGATCATCAATAGTAGTAATTGAACAGTTTCTGCAACACAAAAAATAACTGAACACCCAGTCGCTGCAATTTGCAGGAAGGTTTACAACAGCACGGTAAACAAACTTTTGAATACCGGGATTAATGCCACCACTGCAGGTGGTTGTTGCAGTACTGCATGGGTATGATATTTCAGTTCCTGTATTGGCAACAGGAGTTGCTGTAACATTGAGATTGTAACCGCATGAGACAGATCGGTAATAAATAGTAATTACCGAAGGTTCAGGGATACCGGCACAATCGCGGTAAAAGGATACCTCAACCTGATATTGATTCCCGCCAAGGCAACGGTATGTTAAATCGGTTCCGGCGGCGTGAGTGGCATACAATTCCTGACTCTTTGAAAAGACCTGAAACAGGATGATCAACATCAGTATTGTAATAGTTTTAATTCTCATGGGCAGTTTCTTTACTGAAAATTCGTTTTAATTCGTTGGTTTCGAACTATGTTCAAATTTATCCTGCTCCAACCATAAAAAATGAGAATTTCAGCCAATCAACCCAGGGAATTGGTAGAATGGTGAATTTAAGTGGTCAATTATTAGATTTTACCTTTTGAAGGGATCTCTGGGAATCCATTGCCCCGGACCGGTACTGCTTACCAGTGGCCTGGCAAGAGAATTCAGTATTCTGTTGGCAAATCTGAAATAACAGCCGAGATCGTATGGCCTTGCACCAGTTGTACTCTTTATTTCTAAAGCTGTTCTGCCAAAGAACAATCTACTTGATTTACAATCAATTGCGTCTTTTATGTAGGTATAAAGGATATTCAGATACAGGCTATACTGCAGGTTGAGTGAATAGTCCAGTCCTATACAATGAGCCTCCATATGTAAAGGCGACCACACTGCAGAAGTAAAGGCTACCATTTCATTTTCCAGGAAAAAGCCCTTCACTCTGAAATTGGGCCCATATTGTTCTTTAAGATTCAGAAAATATGGTGCCGATGGACGGACCAGTTTAACAGGTGCCTTACGAATTACATTATCATTCAGTTCATAGAGACGGTCAATATTTGACCTCACCTCATCGTCGCTGAGTTCTCTGATGACAACGGGTCCTAATTTGGTGAGTGCATTTTTTGCGCGAATTCGGTATTTGGAAGAAAGGGCCTCAAGGTAATCCTCAAAAGTGGTCCACTCAGGGCGTATATCAACTATCATTTCCGGGTCTGTATTCAGACAGAAATAATCTTTCTTGAGAATAGGAGCGGCAAGCAAATTTTCAGCTTCATAAAAATCTTTTACCATATAGCCCACTATACGTGAGTTAGACGGCAATGATCTTTCAATAGATTTTTTCACCTGCACAATAGCTCCCACAACTGCCTGAAAACTGTTTTCATCAACTGCGGCAATACCATGATTACCTGAAATGAGGAGGTTACCACAAACAAGCAGAAACGATGACCGTCCTGAATCAGGATCAAATAAAATATTGTTGATTCTTCCGGAAAGTGATCCGGCCAAACCTCCATATTCTTCAAGATTCAGAATACCACCAAGACCAGCATCAGATAAATTCACCAGTTGAAAATAAGCTATGGCCTTAGGAACTCCATCGAGTTTCATGGTAAGATAACGAAACTGCAATCCCGGCAAACTGCTCTCTTCACATGTTTTCAGATACTTCCTGGTAAGGAACAACGCTGAATCTGCCACACATGAATCCCAGTCGGAGGAATTGACCCCGGCAATAGATTCATAAAGGCTTCCTTCATATGCACCGTGATGAATAATATTATGAACGGATGGCATAGCTGTTGTGAAGTTGGACAAATTTAGCTTGTGTATTTGATACAAATGAGTAAGAGATAACAATTGACTCTGTTGAATGTTCACATAGTCCGTTAACTATATAGTAAGATAAAATCATCAAACTGCGATGATGGCTGGCAAATGCGGGTCATTCAAAACCGATCATTTAAGATCATTCAGCATCAGTTCACGAATATAGGGAACCGGTGCAGAGCCATAACTGAGAAATTTTTCGTGAAATTTACGAAGATCAAATTCCTTACCCATTTTAGCTTTCAATTCTTCTCTGAGGTCATATATTTCTGTGTAGCCTGTGAAATAACTGCAAAGTTGCACTTGAGTAAGTTTAACTCTTCTCCATTTGCCTTCAGCTTCTGCTGCCTGCTGAAAAGCATCATCGGTCAGGAATTTAACTGCCACCTTTTCACTCCATCCGTTTATATGCACCGAATAATCAAGTATGGTGTTGCAGACCGACCGAAGGTGCCATTTATAATACATGAGCCACATTTCAGGTGCATCTTTGCCATACCCTTCTTCAAGCATCATTCTTTCGGAATACACTGCCCACCCTTCGATCATTGCGCCATTTCCAAGGATACTCTTGATCAGTGAAGGTGATTTATTTGCATACACCAATTGAGCATAGTGACCAGGAATGGCTTCATGGATATTCAGAATCTGAAGCATGTAATGATTGTATTCGCGCAAATAGCTTTCTGCTTTTTCAGGAGTATAATCGGTTAACAGAGAAACATTATAGTAAGTATTCCCACCCGGATCATAAGGACCGGGAGATGAAATAGAAGCACCGGCTCCTCCCCCTTCCATGTATGGTGGTGTTTTTCTGACCACCAATGGTTTGGTAGGATCGAGGTACAACAGGTTCTTGTCGTTCACAAATGCTGCCAGTTCCGGAATTTGCTTTTCAATAGACTGAATGAAAGAGTCACGGTGAACATGAGTTTCCGATACTTTTTCAATGATTGTTCTGATCATCGATTTATCTTCATCAGGAATGGGAGCATCACCCATGTATTTACTCCACAACTGACGGGAAACAACTGCCATGTTTACGAGCAGTTCTTCTTTTCTTTCAAGAGCTTTTTTATAAATCTGTTCTGCGGTATAGCCTGAACGAATATCGAAACGAAACTTCGCATCATACAGTTCTTTACCCAACCTGAAACTTCTTGAATTATCAACCGTTTGATTTTTGCGAATATTCTTTAAGTACTCAATATAAGTTGATATACTTTCCTTTGCAAGCCCCATTCTTTCTCTGAACATCTTTTTTTCGCTCAAACTAAGTCCCGAAACTTTCAATGAGTCTTCGAGTTGTTGACCAAAAACATCAAGCGAACCTTCATTCTGGAGAATGGCAAGATCGGTATGTTCAATAACCGGGTTTTTAATGTTGGCCATTGCAGCACGATAGTAAGCATCGATATTTTTCATACGGCTCAACAGAATTCTCAACCGCGCATCTAATTTTTCAAACCTGGAGTTCAGAATTTCCGCAAACTCTCCTCCGACATTGTACGATGCCGGGTTCCATTCATAGTCACGATATTCATTGATGTACCACAACATGCTTTCCACTTTATCGCGCATCAAATAATAATCGGTGCGCATGTTGGGAGAAAGCTTTGTAACTTCATACGTTTTCAGGCTGTCGCCAAGCATTTTCAAAGTGGTTCTCTGAAAATTAAAAAACTTAGCATCCGGTACTACCAGTAAGCTGTCGTAACGGTGATAACCAGTATAGATAGCATCAACAGGGTTGATACGCCAGTAATAATTCAGGAACAATTTTTTAAACTTTTCAAGACGCTGATCTTCATTAACACCGGGAGCAGCCTTTGCAGCAGCCGGAAGCATCAGGGATGCTGCAGCAAAGCAGATTGTTGCCAGATACAACACCAAAATGTTTCTACGGATTATCATTTTTTTTCAGAGATTTGGTTCCTGCAAAAGAAATAAATCCTGCTGACATGCGACACAACTTTATTATTGCTGCCTTGATGGCTCTTCCCGTTCTGGCCAGTTCACAAAACATCAACTACCCGATCACTAAAAGGACCGATCAAACTGATGTATATCATGGTGTTACAGTTGCCGACCCCTACCGCTGGCTGGAAGATGACCGTTCGGAAGAAACTGCAAAATGGGTCGAAAGTCAGAACAAAGTGACCTTTTCCTACCTCGAAACCATTCCAATTCGGGCTTCGGTGAAGGAACGCATGACCAAATTATGGAATTATCCGCGCCAAAGTGCACCTTCCTTTGAGTCGGGTTATTATTACTATTCAAAAAACAGTGGCACCCAGAATCAGTCGGTTTTATACAAACGGAACGGTCTTCGTGGCAAAGAAGAAATGGTGCTGGATCCGAATTTTTTGTCGAAAGACGGAAGTACTTCCATAAGAACTTTCGTAGTGTCGAATAATGGAAAATATGCTGCTTACGGTTTATCAGAAGGCGGATCTGACTGGACCACTGTGAAAGTAATTGAAAACGCTACCGGGCGTGAAATGGCGGAAACCATCAAATGGGTTAAATTTTCCGGAATCAGCTGGGAAGGAAATGGATTTTATTACAGCAGGTACGATGAACCCACAACCGAATCTGCTTTAAAAGGTAAAAATGAGTATCACAAAGTCTATTATCATAATGTAGGCACACCACAGTCGGCCGATGTATTGATTTATGAAGACAAGCAACACCCTTTGCGGAATTTCAGCAATGTGGTGAGTGATGATGAAAGGTATCATTATATGGAGGGCTCAGAAGCTTCCAGCGGAAACAGTTTACTGATCAGAGATGCTGCCGGTAAAAAATCAATTTCAATATCTGAAAATTTCAATGACTCTTACAATGTAATCGGCAATGAAGGTGATGTTATTTTTATTCTTACCAACAAAGATGCTTCCCGCTACAAAGTGATTTCACTCGATTTCAATTCAGGAAAGCAAAGCACTTTGATTCCTGAAAAAGAAGATGTGTTACTGAATGTTGTGAGAGCCGGAAATCATCTTGTTGCTCATTATATGAAAGATGCCGGCAGCCGCCTCAGCATCTATTCGCTCAATGGTGCATTTGAAAATGAAATTAAACTTCCTACATACTGTACCGTTAGTTCCTTGAATGGAAGCATCAGAGATTCTTCTTTGTTTTATTCAGTCGTTTCATTTACATTTCCGGAAACCGTGTACAGATACGATCTTTTCAGCAAGCTGAGTGAAGTCTTCTTCCGCCCCGAAATTGATTTTGATCCTGCCGGATATGAAATCAAACAGGTGTTTTATCCCTCGAAAGATAAGACGATGATACCGATGTTCATAGTACACAAAAAGGGAATTGTTTTGGATCATAACAACCCAACACTATTATTCGGATATGGAGGATTTAACATCAGCAAAACACCGGAGTTCATCACTGAGCGACTGGTATTTCTTGAAAAAGGAGGCGTTTTCGCACTTGCCAATTTGCGGGGCGGCGGTGAATATGGTGAAACATGGCATGTAGCCGGAACAAAACTGAAGAAACAAAATGTCTTTGATGATTTCATTGCCGGAGCTGAATACCTGATTGCCTCAGGGTATACCAATCCCACTAAACTGGCTGCCGGCGGCCGCTCGAACGGAGGGTTACTGGTTGGAGCCGTGATGACACAAAGACCCGATCTGTTTAAAGTCGCTCTCCCCGCTGTTGGTGTAATGGATATGTTACGCTTTCACAAGTTTACAATAGGCTGGGCATGGACAGGTGACTTTGGATCGAGTGACAATAAGAGTGAATTTGAAGCCATCTATAAATACAGTCCCCTACATCGTTTGAAAAAAGGTCAGGCATATCCGGCAACACTGGTCACCACTGCCGACCACGACGACAGAGTGGTGCCAGCTCATTCATTTAAGTTCATTTCAGAATTACAATACTGTAATGCCGGAAGTGAACCTGTGTTGATAAGAGTTGATGTTAATGCAGGACATGGATCAGGCAAGCCCGTTTCAAAAATAATAGATGAGCAATCAGATATCTTTTCATTCCTCATGGACCGACTTGGAATGAAATAACTAAAAAGTATACTTCTTTTTTAACCGTTCGGTGATCTCATACACAGCGGGACAAACCGCGCTGTTCTTTATCACCAGTTCTACACTCTTGCGAAGAGGTAAGGATGCAGTATGGGGATAACTGCGGCAGGCAAAAGGGCGCTGCTCGTATACCGTACAATAATTATCAGCATCCAGAAAAGGACAGGGTGATGATTTAAGTACATAATCACCATCCTCATCTAGTAAGAGGTATTTTTCAGTGAAAATTGCAGGTCGAACCTTAAAATGGGCAGCCAGGCGGGTGATGTCACGGTCTTTAAACACCGGACTAATGGTTTTGCAGCAATTGGCGCATTTAAGGCAATCGATGTTGCTAAAAACCTCCTCGTCCAGAGCCATCACTTCATCATCGATACCGGCAGGGAACCGCTTTTTAAGACGCCGGTAAAACTTGCCGTTTTCGCCTTCTATGGCAGCCCGTTTCCGGTTCAACTCTTCTCGATCAATCATGGTTCAAATAAAGCAAAAGAGGCCGATTCAAAAAAATTTTAGGGGATTTTGTAACATTTCTTCTACTCAAATCATCTAAATCAATGTAAAAGGAATCAATAATAGCCTCCCCACTAAAAATTTTATGCCTGATAATCAACGTAATGCAAATTTATTTAGTACTATGTATTGCATGGTACTATCCAATAGATATATCTTTGCATCGTCAAGTTCTATAAAAAACAACATTTCAAAAAAATACGCCATGAAAAATTTAAGAAGTTTACCCGGAATCATTCTTTTGTTCATTTTGATGAACACTACCTATGCAGCGGTTTCAGTGCCTGTTCAGGCGGCTTCAGAAGTTAAAGTTCAGCAACCGATGTCACAGAAAGTGAAAGCAGCCCTGGTGGGCGGCAAATTGGTACCGGTTGTCGATCTGCCCGAAATCACTGTAAATGCCAGCAAAAAAGCGAGCATTCTTTTGTCGGGATACATCCACAATGGTGAATTTGTGGGAAGGGTGTTTTTGCCTTCGGTTGAAATTTCTGCCGCGGCTGTAAATCAGAATCAATTACCTGCAACCTATTTTAACGGTCAACTGATAGGAATGGTACAATTACCGGTGATCGATATTATTGCAGGACCACTGAATTCCAACCTATTAACTGCAAACCTGGACACTGATGGAAAATTGGTTGCAATCATCAACCTACCTGAAATTAACATTAATGGCAGTGCATCTGCTTTCGACGATGCTGTAAGGAGCCTGGTTTATAATGAGCCTGAGGGAGAGTTTGCATCAGTTTTAAACTTTCCGTTGCTTCTTGAAAATGCATTGAAAGCTGAAGTCAACACCGTTCCTTCCGGCAAATGGATAAGTATGAGTATTGAAAATTGTAAATGGATATCATCTGGAAAGGTCGCGTGTGAATTAATCAGTCGCCCTTTGGAGGCAAAAATAAACTGACTACCTGAATTTCAGACCTTTTGAAGTACAAATAAGATACACATGACGTAGCACAATTCTTTCCAGAATGTTGGAAGTTTCAAAATCGCTTTTCGCAACAATACTATTTATATACAACTGCCTCTCAGGAGGCAGTTGCCCTTTGAGGTAACCTAGGATTTCCATTTTCTTTTTTCTGGAATACTCAATTTTATCGTAAAGTCGGTTTACTGACCAGTGTTGAAGACTATCGTCGAGAAGAGCAAAATCATATTTGATGAGCTCTGCAGGGTTTTGAATCGAAGAACTGCCGAGGTCGAATGTTTCAAGATACCTTGTACAATGATCTGATATGCGGTAAACAAGACGGTTTTCATATGAAACAGGATCCAATAGCATAGCCTTATTGTCGCAAGAAATAACTTCACTCACCGCGGCTCTGGTTTCTTTCGAAAAACCAAAAAGTAAATTGTTTAACTCACGGTTTTTCTGGGCGAATTTACCCTCGTCTTTAAGTGGTTTAATCAAAGGCTCATGCTTCATTACACGGGTCTTTTCGAGAGGCCGGTTTACAACTCTGCCAATCTGCTCCCATCCCATAATTTCATTTGACTGCCTGTCACGTAAACAATATACCGGAATCAATTCAATTCCATTATCCTGAATCGACTGAACCACACTTCTGTAGTCGGGAGAACCGGTGTCGGTCCTTCCATTTCCAACTAAAAAAAGAATTTTAACGGCATCGGGCGATTTCGACCAGTTCATTTCCAATCCGGCAACTTCCAAAGCTGTGCTCACAAACTGGTCACCTTTTTCAATCTGAGGTTTAATCTTCCACAATTCGGCTTCAAAATGGTTGAAGTCGTTGGTGAGTTTACAGATGGTTTTCACATAATTATTCTGAGCTCCAAAGCTGGGACGTGAAAATCCTACCAATCCCAGCCGCAATTCACATCCATCTTGGGCTGTTGCCGACATGTTTACAATGCTCCAAACCTGTGCTCTAACATTATCAATCAGTCCGTTAGTGCTCCCACTCAAATCCAGACAAAATACAACATCCAGATGACGATGATTTGTAGCAACGGAATCGGTACCATTTTTAGAAAATGCCACATTTGGCTGGGAAAGAATGAACAACCAACATACCAGTAAGGCGGTCAGGCTGCTGCCGGAGGGTAAAAAAGCTTTGATAATGATAGTGTTAAGTTGGTAGTCTCTTTTCAACGGGGTTCAAAATTACCTACGATTGTACATTACTTGCAAGTGCTGCGACGAAATTGTATCAAAACTTAAGCCAAGCCCTGCTTTCGCCGCCCTTAGTAAGAAAAAACCTTAAATTTGCGTTTCAACTTTATCCATCAAATATCTTCCAGCGCACCAATGGACCATTTTGTTGTATCAGCCAGAAAATACCGCCCTGCAACTTTTAACACAGTTGTCGGTCAGGCTTCTATAACCACCACCCTTAAAAATGCTATAAAAAGCAAACATCTTGCCCAGGCATTTCTCTTTTGTGGACCCAGAGGAGTAGGAAAAACTACCTGCGCCCGGATTTTAGCAAAGACCATTAATTGCACTCAACCAACTTCTGAAATGGAAGGGTGCAACGAATGTGAGTCGTGTATTTCATTTAACAACGGACAGAGTTTAAATATTTTTGAATTGGATGCAGCATCCAATAACTCGGTCGACGATATGCGTAACCTGGTGGATCAGGTACGTTATGCACCGCAATCAGGAAATTTCAAAATATATATCATTGATGAGGTTCACATGCTTTCAGCTTCGGCTTTCAACGCCTTCCTGAAAACACTTGAGGAGCCTCCACCTTACGCCATTTTCATTCTGGCCACAACCGAGAAGCACAAAATCATTCCAACGATTTTATCACGTTGTCAGATTTTCGATTTCAACAGAATTACCATTGAAGATATTGCCGGCCACTTAAAATGGATTGCCGAAAAAGAAAATGTTCAGGCTGAACCGGAAGCTCTTCATCTCATTGCACAGAAAGCAGATGGAGCACTCAGAGATGCACTTTCTATTTTCGATCAGATTGTCAGTTTTGCCGGCAATAATGTTACCTACAAGCATGTCATCGATAACCTGAACATTCTTGATTACGAGTATTATTTCAGGTTAACCGATTACCTTATTGCAGGCGATTTTGCATCTGCGCTGTTATTGCTGAATGAGCTTATCGATGAAGGATTCGACATTCATCATTTTGTAACCGGACTTAATTCGCATTTCCGCGATTTGTTGGTTTGTAAAGATGCACAAACCATTCAATTACTTGAAGTAACTCCCGGTATCAAGGAAAAATACAAATCGCAGTCACAGCAATGTCCTGCAGAGATGCTTTTCAAATATCTTGAAACCGGAAACCGCTGCGATATAGAATTTAAAGCTTCACAAAATCAAAGGCTGCATACAGAACTCGCACTTTTGAAAATGTGTGCATTATCGTCAATAGTACTTAGCGGAAATGGAGAAAAACCTACTCCGGCTCCTGTTGCCAAACCCGTTTCGGCAGCGTCACCAAAGCAGGCTGCTACTCCTGCTCCCGCTGCTCCTGTTGCATCCGCAGTACCTCCTCCGGCTGCCCGGCCATCAGTTTCAGAACCACCACTTCCAAATCCTGCTACAGCAGTAAAAAATCAACCATCAGTGGTAACCGGAGCTGAAAAAAAAGCTGATGAGACCGCTTCGGCTGCTACTTCCAGAAGCACAACAGCTCAGGTAACCTCCAGAACCAGAACTTCAGGTGGTGGAGCCACTGTTTCTATTTCCAGAAATCTCAATCCGAAAAAGGAAGAAGGTACAGCACCTGAAGAAGAACAATTTACCGGCACACAAACGTTCTCAGAGGAAGACATGATTACGTTGTGGAAAAAAATTGCCGACAAAATACATGCTGAAGGGAGAAAACAACTTGCAGTTGCACTGAATAAACATCAGCCGGTATTGATTAATGAAACAACAATAGAAATACCTGTCGATAACAATATTCAGGCAGAAGAAATTCAATCACACAAAACCGAGTTGCTCGCCTGGATGAAACGCGGTCTTAACAACGGAAAAATTACAATTCAGTCAAGAGTGGTGGAAGAAAATGAACTGAAAGAAACAGCTTACACTCCTGCAGAGAAATTCAATAAAATGGCTGAAAAAAATCCGGATCTGAATCAATTACGCTCACAGTTTGATCTGGAACTTGACTTTTAAAAACAATTACAATCTGAATTTATACAACAATCATGGAAGGAAAAAAAATCACCAACAACAACGGGAAATTAAATGTTCCTGATTTCCCAATTATCCCTTTTATCGAAGGAGATGGAACAGGTGCTGATATCTGGGCATCTTCAGTAAGAGTTATTGATGCAGCAGTAGAAAAAGCCTATGGCGGCAAAAGAAAAATTGTTTGGAAGGAAGTGCTGGCAGGTGAAAAAGCCTTTAACAAAACCAACAACTGGCTTCCCGATGAAACTCTCGATATCATTCGCGAACATTTGATCGCTATTAAGGGTCCATTGACAACTCCGGTTGGAGGTGGTATCCGTTCTCTGAATGTTGCTTTGCGTCAGATACTCGATCTTTATGTTTGCCTTCGTCCGGTAAGATGGTTTGAAGGGGTCCCTTCACCGGTAAAACATCCAGAAAAAACCAACATGGTTATTTTCCGTGAAAATACCGAAGATATTTATGCCGGTATCGAATATATGGCCGGCACCCCTGAAGTTAAGAAGGTAATTGACTTCCTTCAAACGGAAATGAAGGTGAATAAAATCAGATTCCCTGAATCTTCAAGCATCGGTATCAAACCCGTTTCGCAGGAAGGTTCAGAGCGTCTCATTCGTGCAGCACTACAATATGCTGTTGACCATAAAAAGCCTTCTCTCACAATCGTTCACAAAGGTAACATCATGAAATTCACCGAAGGTGGTTTCAAAAAGTGGGGTTACGAACTTGCTGAAAAAGAGTTTGGCGACAAAACTTTCACATGGCAGCAATACGATAAGCTGGTGGAAGAAAAAGGTAAAGATGCTGCTGAAGCTGCAATGAAAAGTGCTGTCAATGCAGGAAAAATCATAGTGAAGGATTCTATTGC
>ERZ650309.1085-NODE-1085-length-12997-cov-5.533457_pt1 | contig 12997 bp, 12 predicted proteins | sample MGYA00376245_ERZ650309 | MGnify/ENA primary metagenome ERZ650309 (study PRJEB26733, sample SAMN07839294) | wastewater metagenome | biome: urban; feature: wastewater treatment plant; material: waste water | place: USA: North Carolina | collected 2016-04-26 ...
TCGGCGTGGAGCCGGGTGATGTCGAACCCGGGCGCCGCGTTCATGCGGGACAGTTCCTCGTCGAAGACCTACGACGACGCCGACGGTGCCCTGCTGCACGAAGAGGTCCGCAGTCTGCTGCAGCGGCTGCACGGCGGTTCGATCCTGGCTGCGGTGGAGAACCCGGCCAGCGGCGTCCACCTGCCGCACCGCTTCTTCGTGGTGTCGGCGTTGGGCCAGCCACCCGTCGGCAACCGGCTCAACCACAAGGGCATCGCGCCGTTCCGCTGCGCGGACCCGCTGCGTTGGGTCACCTTCAGCTTCGGAGCGCTCTAACCACGCCTGCCGGCGCTCCCCGGCGGGAGGGGCACCGTGGTCCGCCGGAAGTGCGGCGCGCTGTAGCCCGCGCTGTAGTCCGGCTGTACCGAGCAAGCGCTTGGTTGATACGCTGGCCGAGTGGACAGAGAACCGCCCAGCCGGCGCGATGAGCTCTTGGAGCTCTCCGCGCAGATGTTCGCCGAGCGCGGACTGAAGGCGACGACGGTTCGCGACATCGCCGACGCCGCCGGGATCCTCTCCGGCAGCCTCTACCACCACTTTTCCTCCAAGGAGCAGATGGTCGAGGAGGTGCTGCGCAGCTTCCTGGACTGGCTGTTCGCCCGCTACCGCGAGGTGATCGACACCGAACCTGATCCGCTGGCCCGGTTCTGCGGGCTGTTCATGGTCTCCTTCGAGGCCATCGAACACCGGCACGCCCAGGTGGTCATCTACCAGGACGAGGCCAAACGGGTCTCCAGCCAGCCGCGCTTCGAGTTCCTCGACGAGCGCAACCGCGAGCAGCGGCAGATGTGGCTCGAGGTGCTTCGCGAGGGCGTCGACGCCGGGGTGTTCCGCACCGATATCGACGTCGACCTGGTCTACCGGTTCATCCGGGACACGACGTGGGTCTCGGTGCGCTGGTATCGCCCGGGCGGGCCGCTGAACGCCGAGCAGGTCGGCCGCCATTACCTGCAGATCGTCCTCGGCGGTATCGCGCCGAGTGGAGCCGAGAAATAGGGAGTTGTGATGGGGCAAGCGTATGTGATCGATGCCGTTCGGACCGCCGTCGGCAAGCGCGGCGGTGCGCTGTCCGGCATTCACCCGGTGGACCTGGGCGCCTACGCCTGGCGCGGTCTGATCGACCGCGTCGGCGTCGACCCGGACGCCGTCGACGACGTGGTGGCCGGTTGCGTGGACGCCATCGGCGGGCAGGCCGGCAACATCGGCCGGCTGTCCTGGCTCGCGGCCGGCTACTCCGAGGCGGTCCCCGGTGTCACCGTCGACCGCCAGTGCGGCTCAAGCCAGCAGTCGGTGCACTTCGCCGCGGCCGGTGTGGTCGCCGGCCACTACGACGTCGTCGTCGCCGGTGGCGTCGAGTCCATGTCGCGCACCCCGATGGGCTCCTCGCTGGCGAACGGCGGCCACCCGTACCCCGAGGCCTTCCGGGCCCGCTACACCGAGACCCCCAACCAGGGCACCGGCGCCGAGATGATGGCCGCGAAGTGGAACCTGTCGCGCACCGAGCTCGACGAGTTCTCGCTGCGTTCGCATGAAAAGGCCGCTGCTGCACAGGATGCCGGCGCCTTCAAGGATCAGATCGTCGGAATCACCGACCAGGACGGCAACGCTGTCACCGAGGACGGCGGCATCCGCCGCGGCGGCACCGTCGAGTCGATGGCCGGCATCAAGCCTGCCTTCAAGGCTGACGGTGTCATCCACGCCGGTAACTCGTCGCAGATCTCTGACGGTTCGGCCGCGTTGCTGATCATGTCGGCCGAGAAGGCAAAAGAGTTGGGGCTCAAGCCTCTTGCTCGCCTGCACACCGGTGTGCTGGCCGGTGCCGACCCCGTCATGATGCTGAGCGCACCCATTCCGGCCACCCAGAAGGCTCTGGCCAAGTCGGGCCTCAGCGTCGACGACATCGGTGTATTCGAGGTCAACGAGGCGTTCGCGCCCGTTCCGATGGCCTGGCTCAAGGAAATCGGTGCCGACGAGAACAAGCTGAATCCGAATGGCGGCGCCATCGCCCTCGGCCACCCGCTGGGCGGCTCCGGCGCGCGCATCATGACCACGCTGCTGTACCACATGCGCGACAACAACATTCGCTACGGCTTCCAGACCATGTGTGAGGGCGGCGGCCAGGCCAACGCGACCATCCTGGAGCTCTTGTGACCGACGCAACCGAGATCGGCGCCATCGCCGAGCGCCGCGGGAACGTCCTGCTGATCACCATCAACCGGCCGGACGCCCGCAACGCGGTGAACAAGTCCGTCAGCATCGCGATCGGTGATGCGCTGCAGGCCGCTCAGGACGACCCGGAGGTCCGGGCCGTCGTGCTCACCGGTTCCGGCGACAAGTCGTTCTGCGCGGGCGCTGATCTGAAGGCAATCTCTCGCGGCGAAAACCTCTTTCACCCAGATCACCCGGAGTGGGGTTTCGCCGGCTACGTGCGGCACTTCATCGACAAGCCCACCATTGCGGCGGTCAACGGCACGGCGCTCGGTGGCGGTACGGAACTGGCGCTGGCGAGCGACCTGGTGATCGCCGAAGAGCGGGCGAAGTTCGGTCTGCCAGAAGTCAAGCGGGGCTTGATCGCCGGCGCGGGCGGCGTCTTCCGGATCGTGCAGCAGCTGCCGCAGAAGGTGGCTCTGGAGCTGGTGTTCACCGGTGAGCCGATGTCGTCGGCCGACGCCCTCAAGTGGGGTCTGATCAACAAGGTCGTGCCCGACGGCACCGTCGTCGACGCGGCTTTGGCTCTGGCAGAACGTATTACGGTCAATGCACCGTTGGCCGTACGAGCAAGCAAGCGCGTGTCCTACGGCGCACTCGACGGCGTCGTCGGCGCCGATGAACCGTTCTGGCAGCAGACGTTCGGCGAGTTCGCCACCCTGCTCAAAACCGAGGACGCACAAGAGGGACCGTTGGCCTTCGCGCAGAAGCGTGAGCCCGTCTGGAAAGCGAAGTAATGAAGAGACTGGTTTTCGAAACCGAGCACGAGCAGCTCCGGGAGACCGCTCGGTTGTTCCTGGAGAAGGAATGTCTGCCGAACGTCGAGAAGTGGGAGGCCAATCGCCTCGTCGACCGCGAAGCGTATGTGGCCGCAGGCAATTACGGGCTGATCGGGTTCAACATGCCCGAGGAGTACGGCGGTGGCGGAGTCGATGACTTCCGCTTCAACGCCGTCATCGTCGAGGAGTTCTCCAAGTTCGGTCTGGCCTGCCCGGGCGTCAGCCTGCAGAACGACATCGTCGGGCCGTACTTCAAGAATCTGGCCACCGAAGAGCAGTTGCAGCGCTGGATGCCCGGCTTCGCCAGCGGCGAATTGATCGGTGCCATCGCCATGTCGGAGCCCGGCGCCGGCAGTGACCTGGCCGGTATCCGCACCACCGCGGTTCGTGACGGCGATGACTGGATCATCAACGGCGCCAAGACATTCATCTCGGCGGGCATCAACTCCGACCTGGTGATCGTGGTGGCACGGACCAACCCGGACGCCGGGCACAAGGGCTTCTCGCTGCTGGTCGTCGAGCGCGACATGGAGGGTTTCACCCGCGGCCGCAAGCTGGACAAGATGGGCCAGCACGCCGCCGACACCGCGGAACTCAACTTCGAGAACGTCCGGGTGCCTGCGAACAACCTGCTCGGCACCGAAGGTCGGGGCTTCTATCACCTGATGGAAAACCTTCCCTCGGAACGTCTTTCGATCGCGATCGCCGGAGTCGCCGGTGCCCGTGCGACATTCAACGAGACGCTGCAGTACATCAAGGACCGCAAGGCCTTTGGTCAGCCGATCGGTAGTTTCCAGAACAGTCGCTTCGTGATGGCCGAGCTGGATACCGAACTCGACATCGCCGAGCAGTACGTCGACCGCTGCCTGCGCGCGGTGGTCGACAAGGAACTGACCGCGGTCGAGGCGTCCAAGGCCAAATGGTGGTGCACCGAACTGGGCAAGAAGGTCATCGACCAGTGCCTGCAGTTGCACGGCGGATACGGCTACATGAACGAGTACCGCGTCGCGAAGGACTACGTCGACGTCCGGATCCAGACGATCTACGGCGGCACGACCGAGATCATGAAGGAAATCATCGGCCGCGAGTTGGGTCTCTAGTCGGCACCGCCGACGCGGTCTCTAGTCGGCGCCCGCAAAGCAAAACGGCGCCCCTGCGAAATGCAGGGGCGCCGTTTCTCATCGACTGATTACCGCGGCGGTGCGGTGGTGGTCGTCGGGGCTGCCGACGACGAAGACGACGAGGTCGTCTCAGTGGCACTGGTCGTAGCCGTGGTGGACGTCGTCGACGTGGCCGAGGTGGTCGACGTCGCCGAGGTTTCGCCGGCTGCGGTGATCGGGGTCGGAGCCTCGGAGAGGTCGAGCACGGTGTCGATCACGTAGATGCGCGCATTGCTGGCCTGGATGGCGCCGCACACGAGCTTCGCGGTGTCGTTGACCTTCACGTCGCCGCCGTCGCCGGTGACCTTGATCGGGGCACCTTGCTGGGTCGGACGCTGGCCCTTGACGGTGTCATTGCCCAGCACGCCGAGGAAGACGTGGTAGTAGTCGAAGCTGGTCAGCGCGGCGGGGTCCGCCTTCAGCGCAGCGAGCTTGGCCGGATCCATCGCGGCGAAGGCATCGTTCGAGGGCGCGAAGATGGTGTACGGGCCGTTGTCCAGAACGGCGTCGATGTTCACGGCCGAGTTGAATCCGCCCGAGATGGCCGCGTTGAACGTGCTGATGGCCGGGATGGCGGCCAATGCTGCGCTGGCGGGCTTACCGGTCAGCGAGGTCTTGGTCAGGCCCTGCATGACCTTGTCGCAGGCTGGGCCCTGCGGGTCAGGCAGATCCTTGGTGGTGGGCTCAACCGGCGGTTGGGCGTATGCGTTCACAGCCAGGGGTAGCGATACCGTCATCGCCACGGCGGCCGCGGTGGCCCCCAGAAGTTTGCTGGCGCGAGTCTTCATGTTCGGCTCCTCAGCTCGATCTGATGCGCTCACGATCCGGTGGGTTGTTGCACGTACCGGGCGTGGCGCCCCTGCGATGCTAATGGCTGACTAGGGGAAACAGCAAAAACGGCCGCTCGTGGAAAGCCCGATGCAGGCCAAGCTGACCTGTGGTTTTGCTACGTCACAGCACCGGAGCGCGCCGGTCGCACAGAGGCCCGCGGACGGTCGGAATGCCACGTCGTGGTTGCCCCGCGGGTAGCGCAGTCACCAGCAAAAACGTGCCATACGATGACGCCCATGTCTGAGCCGCTGATTCGCCCCGTCCAGGGCATCGCCCCGCAGTTGCACGCCGAGTCATGGGTGGCGCCCAACGCCGCCGTGCTCGGTCAGGTGACGTTGGCTGCACGCGCGAGTGTCTGGTACGGCTCGACGCTGCGTGCCGAGTTCGAGCCGATCGAGATCGGTGAGGGCTCCAACATTCAGGACGGTTGCACCGTGCACGTCGACCCTGGGTTCCCGGCCAAGATCGGAGCGGGAGTCAGCGTCGGTCACAACGCCGTGCTGCACGGCTGCACGGTCGGGGACGGTGCGCTGATCGGTATGGGTGCCATCGTGCTCAATGGCGCCGTCATCGGCGAGGGTGCGTTGGTTGCCGCGGGAACCGTTGTGCCGCAAGGCTTTGTGGTACCGCCTCGGTCGATGATCGCGGGAGTCCCCGGCAAGGTTCGGCGAGAGTTGACCGACGACGAGGTCAACCACAACCGGGTCAACGCCCAGGTCTACGAACACCTGCTGACCCTGCACCGCGGCTAGTTCTCCCGCGATTTGTGCACGTTTTTCGGGGGTGAATGCGGAAAAACGTGCACAAATCACAGGGGGTGGGCCACCTCGTCGCGGTACATCCGGGCGGCGGTGTAGGCGATCGCGGTCAGCATCGCCGGCGCGAGTCCGGAGACCAGGAAAATCCATTGCATGGGAACGACTTTCGACAGCGGCCCGACGATCGCATAGGACACGGGCAGGAACACCAGCGACACGAAGAAGTCCAGGCTGGCGACCCGGCCCAGCATCTCGGTGGGTACGCGTCGCTGCAACAGGGTGCCCCAGATGACCATGCTTGCACCGTCGCCGATGCCGACCAGGAACGTCGCGACGAGCATGAGCGGGAACGACCAGGTGCTGCCGACCACGATCAGTGGCAGTGCACCGAGTCCCCAGATCGCCATCATCGCCGTCAGATAGCGCCGCGGCATGCGTGCGTACGAAACCGACAGTGCGCCAATGGCACTACCGATTCCGAACCCCGCCATGATGAATCCGTAGGCCCTGGGGCCGTCGGTGAATCGGCGTTCGGCGATGAACGGCACCAGCACCTCGATCGGTCCCAGCACCACCAGCACGTACACGCTTGCCACCAGTAGCGTCCACAACAGCCACGGGGTGCGCGTCATGAACGCAAAGCCGTCGCGCAGGTCATGCAGAACATGTTTGTGCTCGGGAGGTTCGGCGTCGGTCGCGGCAGCAGCGGGCCTTGTCGCGATCAACAGCACCAGTCCGATCGCGAACAACGTCGCGACGGTGGTCTCGCCGACGAAGGGCACGGTCAGTCCGACCAGTACACCGGCGGCGGCAGGGCCGACGGCCTGCTGAAAGACCGGACGCACCACGCCTTCGATACCGTTGGCGGCCAACAGTTGTTCGACGGGCAGAAGGCGGGGCAGCAACGCACTGTAAGCCGGGAAGAAGAACGCCATTCCGACGCCCAGGCAGGCCCCGGCCACTGCCATGTGCCAAATGCGAAGCGTCCCAGCCGAACTCAGAGCAGCCACCACCGACACCGTCACCAGGTTCATCACCTCGACGGCGATGATGATGTTGCGCTGATTGAGTCGGTCGGCCGCGATACCACCGACCAGGACGAAGCAGACCAGTCCGGCGCCCATGCAGGTCGCCACCAGGGACAGTGCCGCCGGGTCGTTGTCGAGGGCGATGACTTGGAGCGCGGCCACGACGGTCCACATGCCCTCGGCGAAGATCGACAGCGAGACGGCCGCGATGAGCAGGCGGTACTCACGAAAACGCAGCGGTGCGACGACCCGCCATCGGTCCGCGGGCTGCTCAGGCGTCGCGACGTCGGGCTGGGAACTCACCGGTCAATCGTCCCGCGCCAGTCAAGCGATTTGTGCACGAAAACGGGCGGTGAACGCCCGAAATCGTGCACAAACCACAGGTTAGGCGTCGGTGAAGACTGCGGGGCGACGCTGCTGGAACGCCGAGATGCCTTCGCGAAGATCGGGGGCCGCCAAAAGCTGGATCTGCCCGGCACTTTCGCGTGCGAACGCGTTGTTCAGTTCGGTCAGGGTGGCGTCGTTGATGGCCTGCTTGGTCTTGCGCAGCGCGACCGCCGGGCCGGACTTGAGGATCCCGATGACGCGCTCTACCTCGGCATCGAGTTCGTCGGCGGCATGCACCGAGCTGACCAGCCCGGCGGCGTACGCCGCGGTGGCCGGCAACTTCTCGGCCAGCAGTGCCATCCGCATGGCCCGGGCCCGGCCGATGGACGCGGCAACCAGAGCCGACGCACCGCCGTCGGGCATCAGCCCGATCTTGGTGAAGGCCAGCAGCAGGTACGCCGACTCCGACGCAAGCACGATGTCGCACGCCAACGCCAGTGACACCCCGACGCCGGCTGCGACGCCGTGCACGACGGCAATCGCCGGCTTGGGCAGGTTCACGATGGCGGCCACCGCGCGGTTGGCGGCGTTCAAAACCGCTGCGGAATCATGCTCTTTCGCTTCCTGGTCGCTGGCGCTGAGGCCCGCGCCCGAGCTGAAACCACGGCCGTTGCCGCCGAGGCGGACCACCTTGACGGCGGGGTCGGTGGCCGCCTGCGTCACGGCGTCGGCAATGCCTTCGAGCATCCGCAGTGACAGCGAGTTCAGAGTGTCCGGCCGGTCGAGCGTCACCGACAGCACGCCGTTTTCCAGTGAGACGGTCAGATCATCGGATCCGGTATAGGTCATTTCGACACCCCATTTTCAGGCGGGCAGCAGACCCGCGGTAGACGGACTTCGTTATACAAGTAAGCTATGTCGCGGTCAACAGACCCGGGGTCAACGAAGATCTATCTAGAGGTGCATGACGATGGCTGGACCTTTGCAGGGATTGCGTGTTGTTGAGCTGGCCGGCATCGGCCCAGGCCCGCACGCAGCAATGATTCTCGGCGATCTCGGCGCCGACGTGGTGCGAGTCGAGCGGCCGAGTAAAGCCGCCAATCCGGTCCCGAGTGGCGACACGATGTTGCGTAACCGGCGTTCGGTTGCCGCGGATATGAAGAGCGACGAAGGCCGCGCCCTGGTCCTGGGTCTCATTGCGAAGGCCGACGTTCTGATCGAGGGTTTCCGTCCCGGCGTCACCGAGCGTCTGGGTCTGGGTCCCGAGGACTGCGCCAAGGTCAACGACAAGCTGATCTATGCCCGCATGACGGGTTGGGGCCAGACCGGACCCCGCTCGCTGCAGGCCGGTCACGACATCAACTACATCTCGCTCAACGGTGTGCTGCATGCCGTCGGTCGTCGGGGTGAGCGGCCGGTGCCGCCCCTGAACCTGGCCGGCGACTTCGGCGGTGGGTCGATGTTCCTGCTGGTCGGCATCCTGTCGGCACTGTTCGAGCGGCAGACCTCGGGCAAGGGGCAGGTGATCGACGCCGCGATGGTCGACGGTTCCAGCGTCCTGGCGCAGATGATGTGGAGCTTCCGGGCCCAGGGCCTGTGGAGTGACGAGCGCGGCGTCAACATGCTCGACACCGGTGCGCCGTACTACGACACCTATGAGACCTCCGACGGCAAGTACGTCGCGGTCGGGGCCATCGAGCCGCAGTTCTACGCCGAGATGCTGGTCAAGCTCGGCCTCGATGCCGAGACGCTCCCGGCGCAGAACGACATGGGGCGCTGGGCGGAGCTCCGAGACACCTTCACCAAGGCGTTCGCGTCGCAGACCCGCGACCACTGGGCGACCGTGTTCACCGGCTCGGATGCCTGCGTGACCCCGGTGCTCAGTTTCGCCGAGGTCGAGACCGAGTCACACAACACGGAGCGGGACGTCTTCTTCCGTTTCCCCGGCCGTACCAACCTGGAGCCGATGCCGGCACCGCGTTTCTCTCGCAGCGAGCTGTCGGTTCCGACCCCGCCGGGTGTTCCAGGCGCCGACACCGACGCCGTCGTCCGCGACTGGTCCTAAACCACATCGATCCGGCTAGATAAGGAATTCAATGACGATCAAGACGAAGTTCACCGAGACGTTCGGTGTTGAGGCGCCGATCGCCCAGGGCGGTATGCAGTGGGTGGGTCGTGCGGAACTGGTGGCCGCGGTGGCCAACGGTGGGGGCCTGGGTTTCATCACCGCGTTGACCCAGCCCACCCCGGCGGATCTGGCCAACGAGATCGCCAAGACCCGGGATCTGACCGACAAGCCGTTCGGGGTGAACCTGACGATCCTGCCGTCGATCAACCCGCCGCCCTATGACGAGTACCGCCAGGTGATCGTCGAGTCCGGGGTCAAGATCGTAGAGACCGCCGGTTCCAACCCGGCCCCGCACCTGCCGATGTTCCACGACAACGGCATCAAGGTGCTGCACAAGTGCACCTCGGTGCGCCACGCGGTGAAGGCGCAGAGCCTGGGCGTCGATGGCATCAGCATCGATGGTTTCGAGTGTGCCGGTCACCCCGGTGAGGACGATGTGCCCGGGTTGGTGCTGATCCCGGCGGCGGCCAAGGAGATCGAGATCCCGATGATCGCTTCGGGTGGTTTCGGTGATGCCCGTGGCCTGGTCGCGGCGCTGGCGTTGGGCGCCGACGGGGTGAACATGGGTACCCGGTTCATGTGCACGGTGGAGTCGTGCATCCATCAGAACGTCAAGGAAGCGATCGTCGCCGGTGACGAGCGGGGTACCGAGTTGATCTTCCGGAGCCTGCACAACACCGCCCGCGTCGCCTCGAACACCGTGTCGCGTGAGGTCGTCAAGATCCTGCTCGACGGCGGCCAGTTCGAGGACGTCAAGGATCTGGTGGCCGGTGTGCGGGGCCGCCGGGTGTTCGACGACGGCGACCTGGACGCCGGTATCTGGACCGTGGGCACCGTGATGGGCCTGATCCACGACATCCCGACCTGCGGCGAGCTCATCAGCCGCATGGTCACCGAAGCCGAAGAGATCATCACCGGACGCCTGGCCGGGGCGGTCAGCTAGTCCTGCGGAAACTCTATGAAGGGTCGTGGCTCCGGGTGGGCCACGGCCCTTCGTCTATCTGGTACCTGCGCCAAGACAAGTAAAAGCCGCCAACCGGGCGGGTTGGCGGCTTACCCATCTGGGTGCGGTGGGCACTGCCGAATATGGCCGTATCAGTCAGCGCACGAGGCGCCTGAAATCAGACTGCTTCAGCGAGATCCGGGAACTGCTCGGAGGTGTCACCCTCGACCAGGACGTCTCCGTGGTACAGAGCGTCGAAATCAACCTTGATGACATCTGCATTGGTGTCGTCGATCCACATGCCACTGAGGTTATGGGTCGCGATTAAGGAATCTTTGAGTCACGTTTCGGAAAATGATGGCAATTCCTACTTGGGAGTAGGCAATTCCTACCTGGAAGTAAGTTCAGTCTGGCGAGTGCGGGCCTACCGATCGGTAGCTGGCGCTCACCTAGGACAACGCATCTGTGACCGCTCCGCGTGGCAGCCCTGGTCGATCGACTGAAGGCGAATTACAGCAAACTCGTCTCGGGGGCTGGTAAATGTCCACTGAACCTTGCCCCGACCTGCACCGTCGTTACTGGTGTATGCCGTTGACGACCTGACTTATCGTTGATAACTTAACGGCGATAACTCGGGAGGGTGGATGCTGAACCGAATCGCGCTGCTGGCCATCGCGGCGCCGCGCAGGGTATTGACGGTTGCTGCGTTGGTGATGGTGGCCGCAGCGATCTTCGGGATCCCTGTGGTCACCAGTTTGTCTGCTGGTGGCATGCAGGACCCGAACTCTGAGTCCTTCCAGGCCGGCCGGCTGCTCACCGACAAGTTTCATCAGGGCGACATGCCCATGCTCGTCACCGTCATGGCTGCGGACGGAGTGCACAGCCCGGCCGCAACGGCGGCAGCGCACGAGATCGTCGACCACCTGAAAGCTTCGCCGCACGTCGCGAACGTCACCTCGGCGTGGACGGTACCGCCGACCGCGGCAGGTGAACTGACCAGCAAGGACGGCACCGCCGGATTGATCGTCGCCGGGATCAACGGCGGCGAGAACGACGCCCAGAAGTACGCCCAGGAACTCGCCGACCAGGTGGTGCACGATCGTCCCGGCGTCACAGTGAAGGCCGGCGGCGGAGCGATGATCTACTCGCAGATCAACAAGCAGACCGCCGGCGACCTCATGGTGATGGAAGCGATCGCCATACCACTGAGCTTCCTGGTGATGGTCTGGGTCTTCCGTGGATTGGTCGCCGCTGCCCTTCCGATGGTCGTCGGCGGGTTCGCGATCATCGGCACGATGGCCGTGCTGCGACTCATCACTTTCGCCACCGACGTCTCGATCTTCGCCCTCAACCTGGCCACCGCACTCGGCCTGGCCTTGGCCATCGACTACACGCTGCTGATCATCAGTCGTTACCGCGACGAGTTGGCCGACGGCAAGGTGCCTGAGCAGGCCCTGGTCCGCACCATGATGACGGCCGGTCGCACGGTCGTGTTCTCGGCGACCACGGTCGCGTTGTCCATGGCCGCGATGCTCATGTTCCCGATGTACTTCCTCAAATCGTTCGGTTATGCGGGCATCGCCGTGGTGGCGCTGGCGGCGGTGGCGGCGCTGCTGGTCACGCCGGCCGCGATCTGGTTGCTCGGCGATCGCCTCGGTGCCTTGAGTATCGAGCGGTTGTTCCACCGCGACTCCACGCCCAAGCCCGTGTACGAGATGTTCTGGTACCGGTCGACGAAGGTGGTGATGCGCCGGGCCGTGCCGGCGGGTCTGGCGGTCGTCGCGCTGCTGCTGTTACTGGGCGCCCCGTTCCTCGGGGCGAAGTGGGGCTTCCCGGATGACCGGGTGCTACCGAAGTCGGCATCGGCGCATCAGGTCGGCGATCAACTGCGCGATGACTTCACCAACGACTCGGTCACCGACATCAGCGTTGTCATGCCCAACGCGGCGGGCCTGGCACCGGACTCCTTCGACACCTATGCCGCCGCACTCTCCCGGATTGCCGACGTCACCTCGGTGTCCGCGCCGACGGGGACCTTCGTCGGCGGCCACCGGGCCGGTCCCGTGGGGCCGGGTACCGGTATCGCCGACGGCACGGCCCTGCTCACCGTCAGCAGCCGGGCTCCGCTGTTCTCCGATGCGTCACAGGTCCAGCTCGATGCGGTGCACGCGGTCGCGACGCCAGAGGGCCGGGCGGTGCAGCTGACGGGTGTGGCCCAGATCAGCCACGACAGTGTGGAGGCTGTCACGGATCGATTGCCGTGGGTGCTCGGCGTGATCGCCGTCATCACCTTCGGGTTGTTGTTCCTGTTGACGGGCAGTGTGGTGCTTCCGCTGAAAGCGATTGTGCTGAACGTTCTTTCGCTCACCGCAGCATTCGGTGCGCTGGTCTGGATCTTCCAGGACGGACACCTCGGTGCGCTCGGTACCACGCCAACCGGGACGTTGGCATCCAATATGCCGGTGCTGTTGTTCAGCATCGCCTTCGGGCTGTCGATGGACTACGAGATCTTCCTGCTGACCCGGATCCGGGAACGCTTCCTGCAGACCGCCGACACCCGCGACGCCGTCAGCTACGGGGTGTCGACCAGCGCCCGCACCATCACCAGCGCCGCGCTGATCATGATCGCGGTGTTCGTCGGCTTCGCATTCGCCGGTATGCCGCTGGTCGCCGAGCTGGGCGTGGCGTGCGCGGTGGCCATCGCCGTGGACGCGACGGTGGTGCGCCTCGTCCTGGTGCCGGCCCTGATGGCGATGTTCGATCAGTGGAACTGGTGGAGATCGGAAGAGCGTCGTG
>ERZ650309.1086-NODE-1086-length-12983-cov-3.897509_pt1 | contig 12983 bp, 9 predicted proteins | sample MGYA00376245_ERZ650309 | MGnify/ENA primary metagenome ERZ650309 (study PRJEB26733, sample SAMN07839294) | wastewater metagenome | biome: urban; feature: wastewater treatment plant; material: waste water | place: USA: North Carolina | collected 2016-04-26 ...
AGGTCGCCTCGTTGCGTTGCTCGTTTGATTGCCTCATTGTAGGCAGCCACTAGCAATCCAATCTGCTTGTCACGCAACGCCGCGAACTCCTTATCGATTTTCTCGACCGCAACATCGCGTTTGGATTTTGCCGCACTTACTTCCTTCCGATATCGGTCCCGTGCAAGCTCCAGCGTCTTGTCTTCGGCGCATAGGAATCCGGCAAACACAACAAACAGCACAGTGGCAATCAGGTTACGTTCATACGCCGGCAGCGGCAAATAGAACACGCCCACGATCAAGGGTATCGCGACGATGCGCGTCCAGGTCAGCAGCGTGGGAATGGTGAAGAACATGCCCCGATTCTGGCATGAGGCCAGCGGCCCGCAAATGCCGGGGACTTTGCGGGCAACGCCCGCCTATTGCTGCTCTGCCAGCGACCGGATCTGGAACTTCAGGTCATCGTTGTAGAGGAATGTTTCGCTGAACTGCCATGGCCGCGGCAGGTGGCCCACGGGCTCGAACGGCCCCGCACGGCGCACCGCGTTCATGGCCATCTGCAGCGTCTGCGGCGAGAACTTGGGCACGCGCAGCACCGTCACATTGCGCACCGACCCATCCCGGTTGAGTTCCACCTGGATCACGGGAATGGACTGCAGCCGGTCGGGAATCGGGCCGCTGAACGTTTCGCCGGCACTGGTGTGCATGACGCGGCGGGCCACGCGGACCTTGTATTCGTCCCAGGTGCGCGCGGGTGCCTGCACCGCTGCCGCAGGCTGCGGAACCGGGGGGCGCGCCGCACCGCGAGGATTCGTGACTCGTGGTGCGTGCATGTTCGACGATCTCGAGGGGAGCTGGCGCAGGCGGCGCGTCGGGCTCGCCGGGAGAAGGCGGCGGCGCCGAGGGCGTGGCCTTGAGCTGCGGATCGCTCGGGCGCGACAGGCTCTCTTCGATGTGGGTGCCGTCGGCCGAGACCGTGAGCACCGGGAACGCGCCCGAGAGCCGCTGCAGGATGCGCGTGACCTTGTTCTTGGGCGCGGTGATCGTCGCCGGCAAGCCCGGAGGCGCCGACCGCGGCTCGGGAGAGCTCGGTGCCGCCGGCTTGTCGCCGCCGACCGCCGGCTGCTCACCGGCCGCCTTGTCGTCGACGGCAGCAGCGGGGCTGAGCGGCGGCAGGGTCGGCCTCACCGCTTCGGACTCGGCGCGTGCCGCCGGCCGCGGCGCGGTCGCCTGCGCCGACGGCGAGACCGACGGCGCTCCGGCGAGGGGCTCGGGCGCGGACCCCGGCGGAGCGATGATCGCGAAGACGCCGGAGCGCCGCTCCAGCACCCGCGCCATGCGCTGGTTCGACGGCGCGGCCTGGACCTCGGGCGCCGCCTCGGGCGCCTCGACCACCACCTCGGGCAGCTTGAGGCCGCCGCCGCGCACGATCTGCTCGATGGCGGCGATGAACTCGCCCATGTCGGGCAGGCGCTCGTCGGGGTCGCGGGCGCAGGCGCTGGTGATCAGCACCGTGATCTGCGAGGCCAGCTCCGGGGTCAGCCCGCTCTCGGGCTTTTGCTCCAGGGGCTTGGGCGGCTGGCCCAGGTTGTCGAGGACGAAGTCCGGATCCTCGTCGTAGAAGGCGGGCTTGCCGGTGATCGACTCGTACAGGATGGCGCCCAGGTCGAAGACGTCGGCACCCGGGTGCGGCCCGCGCTCGCCGAGGAGCAGCTCGGGAGGCCGGTACATCAGCTTGTACAGCGGCAGCTTGTCGTCGAGCCCCGGCTCGCGTCGGCGCAGGTGGTAGAACGAGTGCTCGACGATGACGACGCGGCCGGCGTAGCTGCTCTTGGCCGCGGGCTTGACCAAAAACAGGTTCTCGGGGCGCAGGTCGCCGTGCACGGCGCCGGTCTGGTGCAGCGCCTCGAGCGCGCGCGCCACCTGCAGCGCCACCGCCAGCGCCCGCTCGACGCGCATCGGCCCGCGCTGCAGCCGCCGCCGCAGCGTCTCGCCCTCGAGCAGCTCGGTGGCGAAGCCCGGGATCTGGTGCTGATCGGTGACCATGCGCACCGGCATCAGCCCGAGCTTGGCCAGCGGCTCGGCCTTGCGCAGGTCGTCGCGGACCTGCAGCATCATGCCCTGCGTCGGCTTGAGCTCGCGCTTGAGCATCAGCACCGCGAAGCGGCCGCGCAGGCGCGTATTCTCCGCCTCGTAGGTGACGCCGAGCTCGCCCTCGCCGAGCAGGCCCTTGAGCAGGTACTCGTTCTGCAGGATCTTGCCGATGCGGCTGCCTGGCGGCACCGGGTTCCCGGTAACCCACGACGGGAGCACCTGCAAGGCTTTCGGATCAGCGGGGCCAGCGGTCACGGCCCCAGAATATCAGGTATCGATTTTGGCCTTGCGCCCCTTTTCGCCCCACGGGCATTCTGTTTCTCCGCGTGTGAACCATGGCTGACAAGCACCCGATGACCCGTCGCGGCCTGACCGCGCTGAAGGACGAGCTCCGGAACCGTAAAGAGGTCGAGCGCCCGCGCATCGTGCGCGCCATCGAAGAGGCCCGCGCCCACGGCGACCTCTCGGAGAACGCGGAGTACAGCGCGGCCAAAGAGGCGCAGTCCCACAACGAGGGCCGCATCAGCAAGCTCGAGGAGCTCGTCGCGCTGGCCGATGTCATCGATCCGGCGACGCTGTCCGGCAAGAAGGTCGTCTTCGGCGCCACGGTGACCATCGAGGAGGCCGAGAGCGGCGAGCGCCAGACCTTCGCCATCGTCGGTGAGCACGAGGCCGACATCAAGGCCGGGCGCATGAGCTTCACCTCCCCGGTGGCGCGCGCGATGATCGGCCGCGAGGCCGGCGAGACCATCAACGTCCGCACCCCGCGCGGCTCGAAGGAATACGAGATCGTCGCGGTGAAGTTCGTCCCGCTGGAGTAGCGCCCGACCGTGCTGCGCCCGGCCCCGGCCCACGGTCCCTCGCAAGGCCCCAGGCCTAAGGCCCAAGGCCCAAGGCGCTGCGCGAGCCCAGGATGCAGGACCCGAACCCGGACCTGGACCAAGACCAAGACCGCGGCCCGCACGACCCGCGCCATGACACCGCCCGCCGACCCGACTGGCGCCGACGCCCGCACCGAATCGCCCAGACGGGCCGGACTCGCCAGCGTGGCCGGAACCGACGGGCCCGTCCCGCAGGACGCCGGCGGCGCACTCCCGGCTGGCGGCTCTCGTGCGAAGCAAGATCCGCTGCGCAGCCTCGGTCGCGACCTAGGGCTGGGGCTGCTCCTGTGTATCCTCTTGGTGCTCCTGATCCTGTTCGCCTCGGGCCCCAGCGGCGAGACGCAAGGCTTCATCTACGTTGACTTTTAGCTGTCTCTGAAAGAAAACACCCCGAATTGTCGCGCTGTGCGCGGCTTGTTTCGCAGACCGGTTCGTCGGATTAGTCCCGCAACACCTAGCTCGTATGCAAGTCAAGGAGAGCCAGATGGGCACCTTCATCTTCACCTCGGAGTCGGTCACAGAGGGCCACCCGGATAAGCTCTGTGATCAGATCTCTGACGCGGTCCTCGACGCCGCTCTCGCCCAGGACCCGCGCGCTCGCGTCGCCTGCGAGACCGTGACCAAGACCGGCTTCGTGATGCTGGCCGGCGAGATCACCACGCGGGCCGTGCTCGACTTTCCGACGATCGCGCGCGAGGCCATCAAGGAGATCGGCTACAGCGACTCCTCGATGGGCTTCGACTACAAGACCTGCGGCGTCCTCGTCGCGGTCGAGCAGCAGTCGGTCGACATCGCCCGCGGCGTCGACGGCCAGGGCGACTACAGCCCCGACGAGCAGGGCGCCGGCGACCAGGGCATGATGTTCGGCTTCGCCTGCGACGACACCGAGGAGCTCATGCCGGCGCCGATCTCGCTGGCCCACAAGCTCACGCGGCGGCTGACCGCGGTGCGCAAGAGCGGCGCGCTGCCCTTCCTCCGCCCCGACGGCAAGTCGCAGGTCTCGGTGCGCTACGTCGACAACCAGCCGGTCTCCGTCGACACCGTGGTGCTCTCGACGCAGCACAGCCCCGACGTCGACAACCGCACCCTGCGCGACGCGGTGATCGAGGAGGTCGTGAAGAAGGAGATCCCGGCCCACCTGCTCAGCGCCGAGACCCGCTTCCTCATCAACCCGACCGGCCGCTTCGTCGTCGGCGGGCCGATGGGCGACTCGGGACTGACCGGCCGCAAGATCATCGTCGACACATACGGCGGCTGGGGCCGTCACGGCGGCGGCGCGTTCTCGGGCAAGGACCCGAGCAAGGTCGATCGCTCGGCCTGCTACTACGCCCGCTTCATCGCCAAGAACATCGTCGCGGCCGGTCTCGCCCGTCGCTGCGAGGTCCAGGTCGCCTACGCCATCGGCGTCGCCGCGCCGGTCTCGATCCACGTCACCACGTTCGGCACCGGCCGCATCTCCGACGAGGCCCTCGAGCAGCTCGTGCGCCAGCACTTCGACTGCCGCCCGGCCGCCCTCATCCGCGAGCTCGACCTCCTGCGCCCGATCTACCGGCCGACCGCGGCCTACGGCCACTTCGGCCGCAACGAGCCGTCGTTCACCTGGGAGAAGACGAGCAAGGCCGCTGCCCTCAAGGAAGCCGCCAAAGGCCTCGCCGCCGCCTGAGCTCCGCACGAACGCCGGGCGCGCCGCGACGCTCTGCCGCGCGCGCGCCGGCCCCTTGCAGACCCCGCAGACCTACGCCGGCCGCACGACCGCGGGCCGGTGCCGCCCGCTGACCGCGCCTACTCGGTCAGCTTCTGGCGCAGCTCGGCGATCCGGGCGGCGCGCGCCCGCTCTTCTTCCTCGAGCGCCTGCAGCTCGGTCCGCAGCGCCCGCTGCTCGGCGGTGCGGCGGGCCCGCTCGCTCTCGGCGCGCTTGGCCACGAGCTCCTCGTGCTGCGCCTTCTTCTGCGCGAGCTGCGCCTCCAGCCGCTTGATCTGCTGCTCCAGCGACGCCAGCGTCACCCGCGGCGTGCGCTCCGGCTGCTGGAAGAAGCGGGTGGCGAAGTCCGTCGGCAGGTCGGCGTTCTGCTGCTGCAGCGCGACCAGCCGCTCGCGCGTCGCGCGCCGCAGGGTGTTGAAGCGCTCGATGAACTCGCTGCGCTCGCCGCTCTGCTCGAAGTCGGTGAGCGCCCGCTCGGCGCGCGTCCGATCGGTCGCTGCCTGGTCGCCTTGCGCGAGCGCAGCGGTCAGCGCCGCGGCCATGCGGTGCAGGGGCTCGACGTTGGTGCTGAACAGCACCGCCGGCCAGCGCCGCATCAGCTCGAGCTGCTCGCCGAGCACCGGCCGCCGCGCGTCCTGCGGCCGCTGGGTCCCGAGCAGCCGCCGCAACAGCGCCTCGGGCTCGGCGACGTTGCCGGTGCGCACCTCGGCGATGACGGCGTCGAAGAGGCGATCGAGCTCTGCGTCCACGGCGCGCGCCAGCGCCTGCGCCGTCACCACCGCCTCGGCGAGCTGGATCTCTTCATCGAGGACGCGCAGCCACACGATGTGCAGCTCGTCGTAGTCACGGGCCAGCTCCGCGGTCAGCGGGTGCGCCTTGAGCTGCGCCGCGGTGTACGCCCGCTCCTGCAGCAGCTCGATCAGGGTCATGGAGGTCGTCAGGGTCCGCATGGTTGGGCTCACCGAGCCCTCCATTTTCTTCCACCGCACCGGCCCGAGGCAAGCCAGGTGCGAGCGGGCGCGGGTGGCGCGCTCCAGGCGCCCCCCAGGCGCACCTAAGGCGCACCTAAGGCGAACCCTAGGCGCACCCCAGGAGCATTGTTTCTTGACGGCGTCAGCGCGCGAGGCCGCGCACGCCCGCCGCGGCCCAGGCCTCGACGACCGCTCGCGCCTCGGGGCTGGTCGCTGCACCGGCGGGGCCGCCCGCCGGACTTCCCTGGGATCCCGCGGGCGGGCCGTACAGGTCACGCGCGGCCGCGGCCATGGCATCGGCGGCGTCGGCGAAGTCGGCGTAGCGGTGCAGGTACAGGGTCACGGCGCGGTAGACCACGGCCGCGGTCTTCTGCGCGCCGATGCGCTGCGCGAGCTCGTAGCCGACGTGGGCGGGCAGCCCGGCGTTGTGCTGGCGCGCCGATCGCCCGAGCGCCGAGAGCAGGCCGAGATCCGTGAGGCTGAGCGGCGGGCTCGCCGCGTCCGTCGTGAGCTCGTCGAGCGTCCGCGCCTGACCGGTGCGCCGCGGATCGGCCAGGTCGCGCAGCGCCGCCGGGCCCTGCGCCGGTCGGTAGATGCGCTCGCCGACGGTCCAGGCGCCCTCGGCCGGCGGCGCGCCCGGCCCGTCCGGTGCTCTCGGGTCCGGCCCCGTCGAGGCTCCTGCCGCCTGCTCGATCAGGCACGCCCACAGGTCGGCCAGCCCCTCGTCGAGCGCGCCGCTCTCGCCGGTCCCGGCCAGGTCGGCGGCGCTGCGCACCACCGCGTGCGCGTACTCGTGCGCCACCACGTCCAGCGCCGCCCCGAGCGGCATCACGAGCTTCTTGTCGCCGCCGCTGAACAAGAGCCGCTCGCCGTCGAACAGGGCCAGCGCCGCAGGCTGCCCGGGCGCCGTGACGTCGTCTGCGAGCGTCACCGCGGTCAGGCCGTGCCCCTTGCCGTCCCAGCCGAAGCGCCGGTGCGCCCGCGCGAAGTAGTCCCACAGCGTCGCGAGGTGGGCGTGGACGTCGACGGCGTGGCCGACCTGGTCCCAGCGATCGGGCTGCTTGCTGGTGACGGTCTTGCCGGGCAGCCGCTCGCCGAGCCCGAGGCTGGTGGTGCGACCGCCGCCGCGGGTCGGATCGTCCAGGGAGTAGGTCTCGCCGCGCTGGCTCAGGGCGAGCGCACGCTCGTCGCCGAGAGCGCCGCGTCCGCGGCCGGTGGCCGGCACGGTCACGTCGAGCGCCGCGACCAGATCCTCGCGGCCAAGAGCGGCGCCGCCGTGTGCGTCGAGGAACAGCGCCATGCGCAGCGGCAGCGCCGCGAGCTGGCCGCTGACCTCGACGCGGTAGGCGAGCGCCAGGCGGCGCCCCACCGGCAGGTACCACAGGCTCGGGGCACCGGCGGTCACGCTGGCCTGGGGCGCCTCGCTGCGCACGAGCCCGAGCGCGAGCTGGCGGATCTCCTCGGGCGCGAGCGTCGGCACGGGCTCGGCGAGCGGCCAGGCGGCGAGCGGCACCAGCCGGCTGTGCAGCGCCACCAGCGAGCCGCGCGAGTCGAGGTGCCCGACGAGGACCGTGCCCCAGACCGGGACGCCGCGGCGCTCCTGGCGCAGGCGCACGTGGCGCTGGCCGCGCTCGTCGACCTCGGTGCGCTCGGGATCGAGGTCGCTGGCGTCGGTGACGCCGTAGAGCGCGCGGAAGCGCAGGACCCACTGCACGAGCGCGCTGCTCGGCGACGAGGCGCCCGACAGCGGCACGGCGCCGGCCTCGGCCTGGGCAAAGGCCACGGTCCCGAGCTCGGGGCGCAGCCGGGTCTTGATCCGGCCGCCGTAGGTGCGATCGAGCTCGGCCCGCGCCGCGTCCTGCGCCTGCTGCAGGCGCGCTTCGTCGAGCTGCGGCGGCGGGTCCGACGACCCCGGCAGCGGCGGCCGGCAGGCGAGCAGGCCGAGGAGCTGTGCGGCCACGGCGGCCAGCACGGCCGACACGTTGGGAAGACGGGCAGGGACGGGGCAGGACATCGAGCGACCTCCTGGGCACGAGGCAGGGAGCGGGTTTGCGGGAGCCGGGCGCGGTCAGAGCACGCGGCATGCCGCCGGCCGGCGCGTTCTCTCCGTCGAGGAGCTCCGCGGCCCGCGCCCGCCGGCGGCCGCATCCCGGACGGCGTCCGGCGGCTCGGACGCCGGGGCCTTGAGGGACGCGTACGCGGCGCTTGTGGCTCGCGCCGCCGCGACGGTATGGTGCCGCCCATGTCGCGCCTCGCCCGCCCGCCCGCTCGTCGCTTGTCGCTGCCGCTGTCGCTGTCGCTGAGCTTGGGGTCGCTCGTCGGGGTGCTGACCGGGCCCGGTTGCGGCGAGCCCGAGGGGCCGGCGATCGAGGCGCTGCACGTCGTGCCCGGCGGCAGCGCCGACACCGCCTCGACGGACTTCTTCGCGCTGCCGTTCCCGAGCGACCTGCGGCTCCGCCCGCGCGCTTCGTCACCGACGGATCCGCCGCGCGCGGAGCAGCCGATCGGCGAGGCGGAGCTCTTGGCCGGCTACGACCTGTCGCGCATCCCGCGGCAGCGCGGCACGCCCGGCCGATACCTCGACCTCATCGACGGCAAGATCCCGGGCGCCGGGCCGGGCGCGGCCATCTACTTCCGCTTCGCCGCGCCGCTCGATCCGCTGTCGCTGCCGCAGAGCCCCGCCGCGTCGATCGCGCCGGAGTCGAGCGCCCAGGTCATCGACGTCACCGCGGGCTCGCCCGGCTACGGCCAGCGCGCGCCGGTGCAGGCCACCTTCCACGCCGACGAGGGCCGCTCGATCGGGCCGAACTGGCTGTCGCTCTTGCCGGTGCCGGGGCTGCCGCTGCGCGAGCGCACGACGTACGCGGCGGTGCTCATGCGCAAGCTGCGCGGCGCCGGCGGCGAGCGGGTGCAGCGCAGCGCCGACCTCGAGCGGCTGCTCGGCAGCGAGGCGCCCAAGGACGAGCCCTACCACACGGCGTGGACCCGCTACGCGCCGCTGCGCGACTACCTGCAGCGCGGCGGCCTGGACCCCAAGGACGTGGTCGCGGCGACGGTGTTCACGACGCAGGATGCGACCTCGCCGATGCTGCGGCTGCGCCAGGCGGTCTACGGCCAGGCCAAGGCGCCGGTGCCCGGCGACCTGCGCTACCTGCGCAACCATGACGGCCTGACCGACGTGTTCGTCGGCACCTTCGAGTCGCCCAACTTCCAGGAAGGCGAGCCGCCCTACTGGGACGACGGCGGCGGCCTGCGCCTCGACGGCAAGGGCATGCCGCAGGTGGTGCGCACCGAGAAGCTGCGCTTCGCCGTCGCGGTGCCGACCGGCAGCCCGCCGCCCGAGGGCTGGCCCGTGATCCTCTACGCGCACGGCACCGGCGGCGACTACCAGACGTTCATCCGCGAGAGCCTGGACCTGCGCGCCGCGCTCGTCGAGCGCGAGGGCGCCGACGCCGGCAAGCCGCCGGTGCGCATGGCCATGATCAGCATCGACCAGGTGCTGCACGGGCCGCGCGACCCGACGGGGGCGGACCCCGAGGTGACGTTCTTCAACATCCAGAACCTTTTGGCCGCGCGCGACAACGTCAAGCAGGGCGCCGCCGACGACTTCCAGCTGCTGCGGCTGGCCGAGGGGTTCTCCGTCGACAAGGCGCCGGTCACCGGGCGCGCCATCCGCTTCGATCCGAAGCGCATCTACTTCGTCGGGCACTCGCAGGGCGGGCTGACCGGGCCGCTGTTCCTGGCGGCCGAGCCCAAGGTCAAGGCCGGCGTGCTCTCGGGCGCCGGGTCGGTGCTGATCCTGTCGCTCCTGCACAAGAGCGAGCCGACGGACATCGGCGGGCTGGTGATGTCGCTCCTGCAGGAGCCGGCGGGCCCGGACCACCCGCTGCTCAACCTGCTGCAGGCGTTCTTCGAGTCCTCGGATCCGAACAACTATGGGCCGCTCTTGTTCCGCCGACCGCCGCCGGGGCAGCCGCCCAAGAGCGTGTTCCAGACCATGGGGCTCATCGACCACTACACGCCGGTGCCGAACATCGAGGCGTTCGCGCTGTCACTCGGGGTGCAGCCGCTCGAGCCGAAGCTGCACGAGCTGTCGGGGCTGGCCGTGGCCGGGGCGGACATGCCGCGCTGGGGCAGCGGGCCGGTGCGCGGCAACGTCGCCGGCGGGCAGGTGACCGGCGGCCTGCGCCAGTACGTGGCGCCGCCCAAGGACGACGGGCACTTCGTCATCTTCGACCTGTGGGCGGCGCGGCACGCGTGGTCGCGCTTCCTCGCCAGCCACGTCGAGGCGCCGGACCGGCCGCCGGTGCTGGAGTGACGGCGCCCGCGAGCGCGCGCTGAGCGTCGGCTCACGCGGCGGCGCATGCAGCCGCGCGAGGCCGGTCGCGGTACCATGGTCCTCTGCCCGGACGCCGCGCAGAGGAGAGGACATGCAGGAAGGCTCGCGCCCGATCGTGCTGGTGACCGGATCGACCGACGGAATCGGCCTGGAGACCGCGCTGGAGCTGGCGCGACGCGGGGCCCGCCTCATCGTGCACGGCCGCCGGGCCGAGCGCATCGAGGCCGCCGCCGACGCGCTGCGTGCCGTGGCCGCGGACGCGGTGGCCGGGACCGCGCAGGCCGATCTCGGCGTGCTCGACGACGTGCGGCGGCTGGCGCAGAGGCTGGCGGAGCTGCCGGCCGCGCACGTCCTGCTCAACAACGCCGGCGTGTTCGAGCAGCAGCGCGCCGTCACAGTCGACGGGTTCGAGCGCACGCTGGCCGTGAACCACCTGGCGCCGTTCCTGCTGACGCACCTCCTGCTCGCGGACCGGGGCGGCGCGGGCCGGGCGCTCTTGCGCGTCGTCAACGTCAGCTCGATCGCGCACAACCGCGGCCAGATCGCGCTCGACGACCTGCACTTCGAGCGCCGCCGCTTCGACGGCTACAGCGCCTACGCCGCGTCGAAGCTGGCCAACGTGCTGTTCACGCTGGATCTGGCGCGGCGGCTGCACGAGGCCGGGCGGGCCGTGACCACGAACGCGCTGCACCCGGGCGTGGTCTCGACGAAGCTGCTCACCGAGGGCTTCCAGATGCGCGGCCCGGACTCGCTGGCCGAGGGCGCCGCGACGTCGGTGATGCTGGCGCTAGATCCACAGTTCGGGCCGCGCGCCGGGTCCGAGGCCGGCGCGACCGGCGGCTACTACTCCAACCGCCGCCCCGCCGCCGTCAACCAGGTCGCGCGCGACGCACGGCTGCAGCGCGAGCTCTACGAGCGCTCGCGCGAGCTGACCGGCGCGCCGTCGCTGATCTGAAAGTACCCTGCCCCAGGGATCTTGATGGATTCCCGCGCGAGCAGCGCGCGGCGGGAGGGAGGCGCCCCTACGGACTGGCAGGGGGCACGGGAAAGTGCCCCCCTCCAACGAAGGCTAGTTCCTCGAATGCCCCAATCAACCAAAACTCCTGGGTCGAGGAACTAGCGCACCGTCGGAGACTCGCCGACGATCGCGCTGCGGCGGCGCCGCGTCACGTACGCGCCGGCCAGCCCGAGCCCGACCAGCGCCAGCCACGGCGCGGTGCTGTGCCCGGGCGGAGCGGCCGCGGCGACGCGGGTCTCGACGTATCCCTGGGCCAGCCGCACCGCGGCCGCGGCGTCGATCACGCCGGCGCCGTAGTGCGGATCGTGCTTGCCGCGGTAGTGCGCCGGGCGGCGCGCCGACTTCTTGAGGATCGCGGCCACCGCGTTTGGATCGCGCACGCCCTGGCTGACCACCAGCGCCGCGACGCCCGCGACGTGCGGCGACGCCATCGACGTGCCCATGAACAGCAGGTAGTCCTGCTTGGCGGTGTTGCCCGGGGTCACGGTGTTCTGCAGGACGCCGTCGGGGACGCCGTCGTTGTTCTGATCCAGGCGGGTGTTGCCGCCGGGCGCGGCGATGAAGATCTCGCGGCCCCAGTTCGAGTAGAACGTCGTCGACTCGTCGAACTGCGTCGCGGCCACGGCCAGCGCGCCGCCGTTGGCGGCCGGGTACGAGACGCGCCCGCGCCCGTCGTTGCCGGCGGCGCAGACGACGACCACGCCGCGGTCGTGGGCGTAGCGCACGGCCTTGGCCAGGACCTGCGAGTTGAACGGCCCGCCCAGGCTCATGTTGATGACGTGCGCGCCGTGGTCGGCGGCGTAGTAGATGCCGTCGGCGATGCCGGCGACGCTGCCCGAGCCCGAGGCCGACAAGACTTTAATCGGCATGATCTTGGCGCCGAAGGCGACGCCGGCGACGCCGAGCCCGTTGTGCGTGGTCTGGGCGATGGTGCCGGCGACGTGCGTGCCGTGGCCGTGGTCGTCGCGGGCGTCGGCGTTGTTGTCGACGAAGTTCCAGCCTGGGGTCAGCTCGGTGCCGCCCAGGTCCTCAACGGGCGCGACGCCGGTGTCGATGACCGCGACGACCACGCCGTCCCCGCGCGCCGAGGCCCACGCCTCGGGCATGCGGATCTGGTCGAGGTGCCACTGGTAGCGGTACTTGGGGTCGTTGGGCGAGAAGCGCTCGTGGCCGCCGTCGTCGAGGGTGCGCGGGCCGCTCTCGGGGCGGGGCCGCAGCGCCTGGTCCGCGTCGTCGGTGAGGGCGCCGGGGGCCTGCTCGGGGATCTGGAAGGTCAGGGCCACGTCCGCGGCCTCGACGGCCGGCTCGCTGCGCAGCGCCCGCAGCAGCGTCAGCAGCCGCTCGCGGACCCGCCCGGCCTCGCGCTCGCTGCCCTCGCCGGCGATGAGCGCCCGGTAGAGGCGGTGCGGGCCGCTGTGGCGCGAGCTGGGGACCAGCCGCACGCCGAGCCGCGCCGCCAGCTTGGCCACGCGCTCGTCGCTGATGTGGTCATCCAGGTCGACCACGAGCTCGGGCCGGGCCTGCTGCGCGAGCAGGGCGGCGGCGCCGACCTCTTCGAGCGCCGGGCTCGCCGGTGCGCTCTCGGCGCGCGCGCCCGCAAGGGCCGGGGTCAGGCACAGCGCCCCCGCCAGGGCCAGGGACATGGACAGGGTGCGGCGGGTCCGCCGCGACGACCGGGGAACAGTCTGCTGGTTCACATCGACCTCCGCGTCTCCGTCGAGCGCACGCCAGCGCCCGCCGCATCAACGCCTTCTCGATCGTCACGTTCATGCTGCCGACGAACCCGTCGTCGTTCTCTGTCGCACCACACTGTGGGCATTCGATTCTGCGGAACTGACTCACGCTTCCTCCTCGGGTGTCCATCCAACAGCGATCAGGGCTCGACCGATCACACCCTTGAGGTACGGCATGTCGGGGTCGGCCATGGTGGCGTCGTAGGCGTCCCGGCACTGCTGCTCGGTGAGGTCAGGGAGAGATCGGAAGAGCACACGTCTGAACT
>ERZ650309.1088-NODE-1088-length-12960-cov-5.499806_pt1 | contig 12960 bp, 14 predicted proteins | sample MGYA00376245_ERZ650309 | MGnify/ENA primary metagenome ERZ650309 (study PRJEB26733, sample SAMN07839294) | wastewater metagenome | biome: urban; feature: wastewater treatment plant; material: waste water | place: USA: North Carolina | collected 2016-04-26 ...
CTCTTCCGATCTGGACGGCAACACTAAATGATGTATTAACCAGCTTTTGCAGCACTTCAAACGCAATTTGCTTTGAGTAGGTATTCAAGTAAGAGCTAATTGAGCCAGTCATACCCATATCATCCAATGCTTGAGCCATCGCAAAAATAGGGGTTGGTGAGATAGCAATAATCAGCATGTCATCATTAGTTAATGGCGTGTTTTTTACAAAATGATTTTGAATATCATTAACCGCAGTCTGAATTTTTTTGACTATACCTCCATTAAATTTATTAGTTGGATATGTACTTGAGGCTAAATTAAACCCAGTAGTACATTCGCCAGGCTTATCTGTTTTAAAATATAAACAATTGTAGGTATCAATTTGTGATGATTCTGAAGTCATAAACTGTTTTATGTCTGTTATTGCTGGTGGAATTGTTCTAGCTGCAAAACCTGTACCATCATTGAGTGGGGAGTAAATAATTACATCACCTGTTAATGAAATAACTAGATTGGCAATACTTGAGACAGATGCTGAATCATTGTCTTTAATTGGTAAGTTATATAATTTCAAGGCTTGCATACCTTTCCAAATTACAGAACCATCTCTGTTCGCAGCTTCAGAAACGCCAGCTTTTTGACTGCTAGGATTCATCGAAGCATTATCATTAACCCATTCATGATAGTTGTCTGCAATTTTATTCATCTTATCTGCAATAGTACTGCCGCTACTTCCGCTTGTTGTCGAATTAATCTCAGCAGATGATGCATCTGCAGAATCTCCATAAGACTGTCCCTTAGCCTTTGCAATTCTGTCATATGTCCATTGTGATCCGGCATTACCAAGAGCCATTCCGAGCTGACATGAGTTATTAAACATCCCCATCATTTTTTGTGCGGCATCCATCATTGACTGTAAAGTACCAGCAATGTTTGGAGTGGCCGCTTTCAATGCAGTCATAACTGCGGTCATCCCCGCAGTCATTAATGTATTTTGCATAAACGCAATTAATTGGTCGGTATTAGTCATAAACGTTAGTGAACCAGAATAAAAATTCATATTACCGCATGAAGTGTTAAAGCTCGGTGGGGTGTATGTCATTGGTTGCAAGTTTATCGTTTGAGACCTAGTGGCTATACCACCAAAAGAGATCACCCCAGCAGATTGATTTTGAGTAACAGTCGGTACGTTTACATCCGCAGTTATTGAACTAAAAAAATTATCCACCGCTTGATTTACATCTGCATTAGCATTACTCACACAGAGTTCACATAGCATTAGGGTAAGTAGTAGTTTCTTCATTGTGGATCCTTGCTAATTATAACAGGCTGTTTTTGCTCAATATACTGATTCCAGTTAGCAGTACCAGTAATGAATAGTGTCTGTAAGCGCTGTACTATTTGATCAAAATGGATATAGCCATAACCAAGGATAGTAGTTTTGTTATTATTGGCATCAAAAGCCATTAATTCACCAGCCTCTGTAACGCCAAGCTTAGCACTGATGCCGTTATCTTGAGTTGGGTTAGGATATTGCTCTAATGTGCTACCATCCATTGAAATAACACGAACTGCTACGTTATAAGTATATTCAAGTCGTTTTAATTCATTTGCTTCGACCGCACAATATTTGCAATTCTTATTTATGAAGTAGAAAATAGCATAACGCTTAACAATATCGGCAATTTGCTGGCGTTGACGGTCAAGATCAAGTTGCAACCCCGCTCCATTTGGCGCTGTATTACTAATTCCTGCATTTGGGTCTTGCCAATTTTGAGTAACAGATAACATACCAAAGCGTACTGCATTATTGGATATAGCACGTAGCGCCGTGTTATATGCTTGAATATTTTCTGGACTTGGATTATATATAGCTCGATATTGAATCTCATCAAACTCTTTTTTAACTGCATCGTTATATTCGCTATAATTTTTATATTTTACAGTTGGTGATTCAATTTGCTGGCTTTCAACTGGTGGTTGTTCATAGTAATACCAACCACGCATAGCTGTAGGATCAGCAAATACGAAGTTTGAAAGCAGAGTAAGAGCAATAATAAATTTTTTCATAAAGTTCAGCTTAATACTTTGCTGCTAAAGACTGCGCTTCATTCCAAAGCTGCAGCCACTCTTTGTCATAAGTTGCAGCTATTTGTGGTACATTCCATAGCACCAAAACATTTTCTGCATTTTTATTTGCAGCGGCGGCACTATAATTGAATGAGCCAGTTTCCAAGGTAGTTCCATCAATCACCATGAATTTATGATGAAAAATTGGATAATTACCATCTAGCTTTACTGGTATACCATTATTGGCCAAATAATTTACTGCGCTATATTTACCTGAGTTACTTTTCTGATCCGCAATAACTTGAACTTTAACACCACGTTTAGAGGCATTAAGTAATGCTGTTGCAATTGGTTTTGAAGTGAAGCTATACGCTGCTACATGGATCGACGTCTTGGCACTATTAATACTTTTGATAACAAGTGGTAAGCTGCCTTGATTTGGGCTAAAGCCTACATCGAAGCTTGCTCCAGAGTTAATAGCAGTAGTCGCTGTAGCAGTAAAACTCATACCAATAGATAAAATTAACAATAAAACTTTCATTAGGTTATTTCCTCTTAATAAAAATTAACAATTTAACTACTTTGTCAGTAAATCCTAGCGGGATTGGGGCGGCGATGAGCCCCAGGGGGTAATTAAAATAACGGATATGCCTTTCCATATATCTGCGATTCTGATATCAAACCAAACTCTTTGTACCTAGAGTCAAATGACGGCTGTGCATTACCATGCACAAAGTAGTATCCAGTAGGTATTACAATATCTTTGATAGTTAATGGAGTAAACCTGTAATGTGACAATATGTCATAGGTTGGGAAACTACCACTAGGCAGGATATAAACCCAACTTGTTTTATTTACTTTCTTAACTCCTTCAACGTAACCATTCCATTCTTTAGCAATTATTCTATCTCCAGATACTCCAGCAATCTGTTTAACCACAAGTTCATAATCAAATGGATCTTGCATCCGAAAATCATGAAATTTAAACACGATGTAATCATTAACTTTTACATCTCGCTCACCGACTTCAACAAGCCATAGTTTTTGTGGCATGGATGGACTAGGATTCCATTTTAGTTGATAATATCTTGTAACCACATAACCACAGAATAATACTGTCCAGCTTGCTAATAATATGATCCAACCACTTTTCTTCATTTTATTTTTTGATCCAACTCATCAATAATTTCATTAGTTATATCTGGGGTTGTAGTATCAACTAAAGCTTGGGACTGTAGAATCACCACATGGTTATCTTGTGCATATGCGGCAAGCATCGGCTCCAAATTTATCTTGATAGCTTCAGAAATTCTTTTGACAGCTACATCGTTATTACCTGCACTTTGTTTAAGCATTAATTCGGTATAATGATTGGTGATTGCTACTAAGTCAATTTTCACAATTGAAGGTGGCATTTGGCGTTTAATTACAATCATTGCAGCTAATACAATAATTGATGTAATTAATACGTTAATGCCGTAGTGATAAAGTCGTCTAAGCTGAAATTTTTTCATCATTAATTCCTAAAGTTGAAAGTAAACTAAAATAGTCGTTTTCTTTTAAATACTCAAGTAAATCACCAGTAACTAATTTCCCAGGACGCTTATATTGTGTTACATAAGTTTGTCTAATCTTTAGCAAGCGCTCTAGTCCATCGATAGTATTTAAGTTCTCAGCATCACGAATTTTCTGAAGCAAGATGATGTCCGGTGCTTTGGTTGAATAGAGCATCTGAGTGAAGTCATCAACCATAAAGCGGTACATCGAAGTGCTTTTATTCATTTGGATAAGTAATTCTGAGTAAACTCCTTCTTCAGAGTTTATTTTAGGGAGTAGGTATTTAGTGTACTCATCTAGTTCAATTGTTTTAGGCATTGCCTGTTTGAGCATGATTTTAATTGCAGCATTGGCATAGCATGCAGCAGTAGTTGTATTTTCTGAATAATCATCAATACTTTGTGTGATAGTAATAAACGCTCCATTATATTTACGTGCACGACGATAACCCCGCACAATAAATTCCCCAGTGTTACCACCAGCCATTAAATCCCAGGCTTCATCGATAATACAAATTTTACGTATTTCACGAGGTGATAGATACATATCTTGAGTTATTTTTAACATTAAGATCAATAATACGATAAACTTCAAGTGACCTTTACTTTGCAACTCTTCCAGTTCAAGCACTATTAGGTCGTTATTAATATCAAGGTTAGACTCACCCTCAAAATAACGTCCAAAAATACCTTCTTTGGTATATGATTTAATTGAGTTGGCTAATGATTTAGCTACACCAGTATCATCTTCCATCCCCATTAGTTCTTGATACACCGTTGTGTATGTTGATCTGGTTTGGTGTTTTTGTATACTTGAGATAATTGCTTGTTCAAAAAAACTGTCTGCTAATTGATAAGTATTGTCATCTTCAGAAACACCAGCGGAGACTAGAAAGATTGACTTAAGCATTGTAATTTGATCATCTAAATCTTCGAGCATCAATAATTGTTCTTTAGTAATTGATGTAAGATCGAATTCAGCGTTATCATCTAATTTAAGCTTAATGAAACTAAACGGATTGATACAGATTTGAGCTTCCCTAGTAAACTCGATATATTGTCCACCTAACACCTCGCATGTATCTTTATATGAGCGTCCAACATCAATAATACTAACTTTGGCATTAGTAGCACGGTAGCCTTTAACAAATTCATTAGTAACAAATGACTTACCAGCCCCTGACTCGGCTGAAATTGCCACATTGTAGTTTGTATCCGACTGAAAAATGTCATAAAACATCAGTTGGCCGCACGGTGATAAGAACATAAGAATTGGATTACCAGTTCCTTTATACTCGCCAAACAAAGGCATAGTGTTGGTGACATTAGTTTGTGTATATAGCTTTAGCATATTACGCTTCTTTTGATCTAATGCACTACTAAAATCATGACAGAGTGGGATTGAATAGAGCAGGGATGGCAACTGTAGATTTTTATTGGTAATAATAGTCCAGTCGAAGGTCTTATAAAGTGATTTAACCTCTTGCAAGGCTGCTTCTGACTCTCCAAGTGGATAGTAAACATGAATCATGTGATTCATTAGCATCAAGCCCTCACCATTTGAAATTGAGTTTTGCAGCATTTTATATTCAGCATGCTTTTTATGAAATACTGGGAATAATGCTGTAAACTTACCTGGCTTAACCTGTTCGGCAGTTTTGATTGCGCTAGCAGAGAGCTTTCCATTTTCTTTTGCTTGAGATAAGAATACTGTATTTTGAGTAATTACAAATGGATAGGAAATCTGACTAGCTTTTGAAACCATATCACCAATTAGTTTATTGCATTGTTCAAGCCTAAATTCAGAGGGGTATTTACTGACAGCCAATGATTTAACACCCATATCATTAATGCATAATCCGTCCGCATCAACGTAAATGTCATCATCAATTTGTGCCACTTGTGTTCTGATTGAATGCTGATTATCATAATCATGGCGCTCGATTGGCTGCATTTTAGTGCAGAGAAGCTCGCGGATAAGGTTAATTAATCCTTTAGGTGGCAGAATTTGATTATTTATATGACTATTTTTTAAAATTGCCCTAATAGTTTGTTGTAATGATAAAACTGAATCTTTAATTCCGTCATCATAAAGCCCCTCAAAGGCAAATGAAATTGTTAATTTAATATCCCTAACTGAAAATTTATAACCAGGTCGCAAACTTCTTTTTAAGCCTGTTTTGTAGAATTTAATTCGGTGATCCGCTACTTTCTGTAAGAGTGGACTTTGATGTATTGCGCGATATCGTTCAAACTGTTCTTCAAGCTCTGAAGATGCTTGTAACAGTACTTGCATACATGTGCCATCAGGAATTCCAGCATTAAATAATCCGCTTAGTTGCTCATCTAAATTCGCTGCATTACCAGTAAGTGTTCCACAGTTTAAAACAAATCCGTAGGCCCTGCTGGTTTGGTAAATTCCAGTTTCAGGGTCGTACCATTCATGAGGCAACATATCAGAAATATTATAAGTTTCTAAGATTTCCGCAAAATCAAGTGCACGTGGTGACAATGCCTTTTTAGAGACTACTGCCTGAACATAATCATCCGGTACTTGTTCTTTTGCGAGCTTATTAAAGTATTGCTTGCTTATTTCTGTTAAGCTATCCGCATTAAATTTATTGAGTAATTCACGTAGCATAATGGTTACCTATGGAGTAATAGTGGTAGTACGATCAATTCCGCTACCAACAGTTGTACTAGTGATGATTGGTGCTTGTTGATTTTGTAAAGCATTAATCGCAGGGAATGGTGTTACAGGTATTGTTGGATTGGTTGATTTAGGCGGTTGATCAGCTAACCCATAACTACCATATCCACCAATTTTGGCATCAGTAACCTGAGCTGCCGTCACGTCTTTAACACCACCAATACTATTTAATATTTTGTTATTGCTATAGTTCCAGCGTCCTTTATCTACTATCATATACTCGTAACCTTGATCATGATAAATATTGTCTGTATCAGTATATGGTGTGATCCAAACCCGCAGCATTTTGGGCATTGAAAGCAATGGAGAACCATCACTTGGAATCTGATTATAATGTTTAAAACTCACAGTTAATGGATTTGTCTGAGCATTAGATTTGCTTCCACCCCATCCAGAAGTTGAGGCATCTAAATCATCTGGGTTAGTATAATTGGTGTACGATAATCTATCATTGGCAGAAACCGAGCGGCAGCTGCCGCTACTTGGCTCACCACAAGGGTAATCTGTAGCGCAAGCACTAAGTGCTAAAATCAGGATTGGGGTTAATATCTTATACATTTTAATTTCCTATTGGTAATGCTAAATTGTTATCATTATCTTGATCATTAATTGGTAACTTGAGTTCAACACCTTTACTAAAGATATAGGTTACATGCCGACCAGCAGATACTTCAATGGTTGGTGAGATTTGAGTAAGCATACTCATATAATATTGTGAGAGCGTTTGACCAGCTTGTGATATTCCTGAACCAACACCAGCAGTTACAGCTTGATCTGGTGATATTGTTGTAGTTACACCACCTAAAGGTGTAATTGTCTGCGTTTGTCCCATAGCTTGACCTATAGCACCAATTCCTTGAATAAAACCTGCCATTGTAGCTTTACCCGCAACTGCACCGGATCTGGTTATTACCATACCGCGTACACCAGTTTTACTATCTTCACCAGCAATATACCCCTCTACAGGAATATCAATTGCTTTACCGTTTTTAAGTACACAAGATAGAGTAGTTGAGCGCATTTTAATCCGTTCAGTTGATAAATCACCCCAGCCACTTACGCCAACCCTACAAGATTTAAGGCGTGATTTAAACTCATTTGGTAATGAGGCAAAATCGGTTAATCTTACCAATCCAGGCGTTGGATCTGCACTGGCGCTACCTCCTGTATTAGCAGCCATAGAATCTATCAATATTCCTGGTACATAGGTATTTGATGGAATATAAGTTGTGATTACGCGATCTGGCTCATCTTTCCCTTTTTTATTGTTGATATTACCTAGATCATTAGTTTTATTCTTGAGTGTATCTTTCGCTGATTTCTCAAAACTTGAATCATCTGCAGAGTTATCAGAACTATCAGAGTTAATATCATCTTCAAGTACCATATTCTTCGGTTTTTCAGCCACAGCAACTACAGTAGCGGAACTATTCTTCTTACTATTTGCCGTTGAATTTAAGGTTGCTAATTTTGCATTTAGTACCTGCGCTTCAGATTCTGCCTGTGCTTTCTCTTGTTTTGATTGCTGAATTTCAGATTCCAAGGCTGCAATACGCATTGCATTTTGTTGATTAACGCTATCCTGTTTATCTTGCAGATCAGAAAGACGTTGTGCAACTACATCAGCAGGACTTACAGGCATTGGTTTAACTGCAGTAAACGTATCGGAGGCTTTGATTTTGGTCTTCTTAACACTTGGCTTACTATTACTTAGAAATGATAGAGTTAGCACGACTAAAACTACAATTCCACCAACGATAAAGAAGTGTTTTCTGAATTTCTTAAAAAGACTACTAACCCGGTACTTATTGGCTTTATCTGTGGTACTCATATACTAGCCTCTTTAATAACAAATATCCTAGTAAATTCATTAACTTTTAGCTCTGGATTTTCAATTGATACTGCGAGTGTGTGATCTGAGAAAAACTGTCCTTCTGTTAATAATAATTTCTCTTTTGACACATTCTTAACCAATATAACTTGCCCAATTAGCTCGCCGTTAGTAAATGTCTTGTATAAAATGCTATCTAATCCATCGTAAGTTTCAAATGGTTGATTTTCAGGAGTTACATTGTAATTTCCATCACCATCTTGATTAAGGTACATGATTTGAACCAAGTAGTTAATATTACGGATGTAGCTTTGATTATTAAAAACTAATTGATTAGCTGGTTTAGCTTTACTTGGTGCTGGTTTAATTAAGATTGAGTCACCAGTAGCATGCTTTGAGGGTGTAAGATGTAAGTTATAAGTATTACCGCTGTCGCTTACAATATACAAATTAAAGGATGCCGCCTGATTTGGTACTAAGTAAATTTGCCCCAATGGTTTAGTAATTTTCTTCGTAACATCTGCAGAAGAATAATCTTTAATGATTTTTTGACCGTCAATCTCAATCCGAGTCAAATTCTTGTTTGAGATGGTTGCAGAAATGGTATCACCATTATCAGCAATAAAAACCTCTTTGGCAAATACGCTTAACGATATTAAGCAAAAAATTGGTAGCAACCGCTTCATCTTAGCTCCTTCATTTGCGGATCGTTATCCGCTAATTGCTCAATCCCTGCGATTTTTGGGATATAGTTATTAATGATAAATGTAAGTTTATAATTAACGCGTCTTGAACTATTGATATTTTTGTCAATATATTGATTTAACGTACCTATCACATAGATAACATTATCTTTGTTGATAATCTTAATTGTTTGTACATAAAAACTCTGGGACAAGTTATTGGTTCTAACCTGGCTCGCAATATCCATTAACTTTGACTGTAATTCGTCGCGATACTTTGAGTCTACCATTGACATCAGCTCATTTTGTTGAGCTAAGACATTATTTGGTGTAATATTTAGCAATAGATCTAGGATATTTCGGCTTAGTAAATTTAAATACTCTGGAGATGCTTTATTATTAGTTACCATCATTTTGTATTCAGGTGCCATAACTGGTGACATTACAACCCGCTCATGAAAAATGCTATAAACTAACCCAAAAGACAAAATCACATTAGCAAATACCATAAATCCAAGATATTTTTTAAAAGATTGATAATCTTTTTTCAGTTTTGTAATTTGTTGTTCAAAAGTAAGCTTATCCATTTAACCTCCTATATAACGAATATGTGACGGTGGAAAAGTGTCATTGCGAAACAGCAACGACTCTTTTTCACTAAGATCAAGTCGTTTTTTAAAACCTGATCTGGTAAACACTGGTGGCACATTGAATTCTAACCAATGACGAATATATCCATTAGGTTTACCTATACTGACATAACGAATTACTTGACCTACTATAATCGTTACTATTAATGACAGAAATAACCCTAGCATTCCCGGAAATACAAGCCATAATATCCAGGGAATGAATAAAAAAATAGCTTCATCTGCTTTCCAGATTAAGACATAGTTCTGGTTGATTTCACGTGGAATGTAGTAGTTCTTATTGCTCATAATTACGCCTATACAGCACTCAAAGTTTTTTCAGTTGTATTGCGTCGACCGTATTTAGCATATACAGCTAAAGCAGAAGATGCCATTAGCACTACTAAATCCAGTAAAGTAAATTGTGGATGATTTATTGAATTAATTGCTCCACTTGCACCAAAGATATCTTCTAGTACTGCTGGTCCGTAATGTAGTGCTATAGTTAAACCAAATACAGGGAACATAATTTTCATTGGGGCTTGTCCTGCAACCGCTGCGGCTGCACCTAGAAAACCAAATAAAACAAACATGAAGCCCAGTGATCCACCAAGCATGTCTTTAATCTTTTGATTAATATCACCAAATGTTGTATCGCCTGTCAGTGCAAAACATAGTGCAGGTGAAAGCATTACTAGCATTAGAGCTGCATATTTAGTATAACGTTGAGATTTTCTATTCATAATTAGTTACTCCATTGAATACATTGTTTAGGTTTAGATTTTTGAAGAAGTTTAACTTTTTTTCGTTTTTTGATTTTGTGATGACTCCTTTTATGAGATGGTTTGATAAGTGGTGTTTCAGTAACTGCTAACGGTATGATTATTGGCTCATCAGGCTCTAGCGGCTTATATGCACCTTTAGTTAAAATACTTGGAGCAGGGCAAGACTCACAGTAAAAATATGTTTGCCCATGCGGCGTGGTAGCTATAGATGCATTAGTTTTAACTGGTTTATCACTACTGCAGCCAATAACTGCAATAGCTAAAACCAGATAGGGGATTCTCTTAATGTTCAACTTGTGTATGTTCCTCTAAAATTTGTTTTTTCAGTTTCTCTAATTGATTAATTTGATCTATTTGATCTTGGCTAAGTTTAGGGTGCTTCTCTAAATCATTCCAGCGATTTATTATCGGAATTGGATTATTAGTTCCATAAAGCATCATGTATTTATTAGCTCCAATATTTGCAATCTTTGCTTCTTGAGCAGCTATATCCATTAACTTAGCCTGAAGTTCATTGCCATAAACATTACTAGATACGAGCCCTAGACCAATTAGAAATAATAATTTTGGATTCATATTAACTTTTATTTCCATGTAATGCTGATAGAACCTCACGATACTCATCAGCATATTTGAATATTTCACGCTCAATAAGTTGTAAAGTCGCAACGTGTTTGAGTGTTACCTGTGGCTCTATAATGTGATATATCAGCTTATCTTGAGCATTATATTGGCTGTGTTCACGCTGTGAATTTAGTAGCTGATAGATCCAGTCAATAAATGTACTTTCCCAAGTTATTGTTACACCATCATAACTAAGTTTTTTCTCTAATGAAAACTCAAGGTTCATTGCAGCTTGCTTTCCAACATCCCAAAAGTACTTCTTCTTATGATAGCGTGGGTACAGCAATTTGACATCAACACCTTGTGCTATATAGATATTGGAATTTATCAACATGGGTTTTAATAAATTAAGTACCTCTGAAGATTCTTTGGTTAATGAATCAGAGCAAAGATTTTCTACCATTAGAACTCGGTTAAGTCCTTCTTGAATATTGTCTTTACTGGTAATTATTAGAGCATTCATTATTTGCTCAACCATTTGCACTGTATTAGAGCTTAATTCTGGGAATAAATTTATCTCGGTTAAAATTAAAAACGTTTGGTCTTCTGATATTTCATGCATTAAATTATTCCTTAAATTTTTACTAGCACAATTTTATAAAAAAAGTGTAAGAAAAAACCTGCCGTTTTGGCAGATTCGTCTGCCATTTTGGCAGGTTTCTTAAATTTAAAACACAATTTGTTGTAAATTTATTAATATTAACATTATTATTAATCTGGTTTATGCTACTTTGTCAAAAAATCCCGCGGTGGTGTGGCGGTGCGAAACCGCCACTTATCTGTAAAAACAAAATTTTAATAATTACAGAATGTCTAAATAATAGGTTATGGGGTTTGAAAGGGGTGAGCTCGTCGAACCCCTTTTACTAAATGCACCGCAGGTTATTTTTTAGGGGTGTTAACCCCGGTAACTGTGGAGTTATCAACACCCTTCGGGGTGTTGTACTTTGTAGAGTATGAAAAGTATGTAGTATGGGGTGTATATAGAGGCTGTTTTGTTTTAATATTTTAGTAATTTTATTGGGAATTACCCTTGTTTTGTAAATTTCAAACGTGAGAATTTAGGAATGTTTTATTGATTTGTGCTGTGTTCCCGTTTTGTCTATGACGTTATCCACAGCAAATTAAGTAGAATTTATGATTTAAACTTGGTGATAGTTTCAAAGTGTCTGAAATCATCATTGACATGCTGATACTGGAGAGTCGTTTCAATACAGGAATGGCGTAAATTTTTTTGAACTACTTTTAGGTTAATTCCAGCATCAACTTGTGCTGTTGCCGAACTATGTCTTAACCAATGTGGTGAAACTAATTTAAGCTTACATGATAGGGCAGTGTCATCAGTAATACTTTCAGATGCTAAAATACACGTAGATTTAACAATAAACCATAAGTGACTAGCGCTCATTGTGTAGTATTGATTATTGATTTTATTAAGTATAATCAATGGAATATTAGCTTCAAGACTGGAAAGATTATACATTGATGGCAGCTCATAAAAGTCACGGTACTGATCAAGTGCAATTGCTAGTTCCTTTACTACTGGTACATTGCCAACTTTGTTTCCTTTACCACATACCTGAAGCCAAAGCCTTCGATCTAAGTATATAACATCAATCATAGATGCTTTTACAACTTCAGAACGCCTGCACCCAGTATAGAAAAGTAATTTAAAAATCCATAGTACTCTCATTTTACTTTCTGAAAGCTTAGGTGATGAATCAGGTAAGTTATTAATGTATTCAATAATCATATTAAATTCATCAATTGTTAAGTATCTATTTTGTTTTGAGTATTTAATATAACTTGGTAGTCTCAGTCTAAAATTACTTGGATTTAAAAGTATTGACCCGTTATGAAATAAGTAAATGAACATTTGCTTAATAACGGTTAAATTGCGGTGAATTGATTTAAGTGATAATGGTTTTTGGAATGGTCGCCAGTCAGGATGACTAAATTTATGTCGGTGTATATTGCACCAGTTTGGATCTGGTGCTTTCAAAAAGTCAATATAACTGAGCAAATGGTACTTTGTTAATGCAAGATCGGAAGAGCACACGTCTGAACTCCAGTCACTTAGGCATATCTCG
>ERZ650309.1089-NODE-1089-length-12955-cov-4.101395_pt1 | contig 12955 bp, 9 predicted proteins | sample MGYA00376245_ERZ650309 | MGnify/ENA primary metagenome ERZ650309 (study PRJEB26733, sample SAMN07839294) | wastewater metagenome | biome: urban; feature: wastewater treatment plant; material: waste water | place: USA: North Carolina | collected 2016-04-26 ...
CGATCAAGCGAACCTGCTCTGGCACTGCGTTGGTGTAGACGTTGGCGTCGAAGCGAGGGCTGATGAACTTGCCCGAAGGAAGCAGCGCGGTGGTCTGCGCAACGGCTGCTGCCACATCCGTAGAAGTCAGTCCGCGCGCCTGCGCTCGCACCGGATCCACCACGACATTGATCTGACGCTGACGACCGCCATTGGGAGACGCGCTGGCCACTCCAGCGATTCCTTCGATCACCGGCTCGATGACGTTCTGTGCATAGTCGTAGATCTGTGGTCCGGTAAAGCCATCTCCCGACACGGCAATCTGAATCACCGGCGCATTCGACGGATCGTACTGAAGCACAAACGGAGGCAGCACCCCGAGCGACTTGGGAACCGCCGCCATCGCAAAGGCCACTTGCTGCTGCACCAGCGTCTGCGCTGCGTTGAGATCCGTTCCCCACTTTAGCCAGACATAGACCACCGACAGATCGTTGCGCGACAGACTCTGGACGTGATCGACTCCGGGGGTTGCGCTCACGTACTTTTCGATCCGCCACGTAATCGTCTTTTCGACATCCTTGGGTCCAAGTCCCGGTGCCAGCGTTCCCACCACCAGCACCGGCGGAGTCAGCTCAGGAAACGTATCGATCGACAGGCGCGGAACGATGACGCCCGCAAAGACAATCAGCGCCAAGCTCAGCATCAAGATCGCGATCGGATTCTGGAGCGAAAGGCGTGTCATGGTCGGGGCTCCTGCTTGCTCTGTACGCGATCTCCTTCCGACAGCAGCGCGCGTCCTTCTGTCACCACCAGCTCCCCTTGTGCGAGTGCCTGCTTCGGAACAAACAAGCTACCGAGCGCTTCCCCCAGCACCGGAACTTTGCGCTTGTGCGCGATGTCTCCTGCAAGGACAAACAGCGTCGCTTGGTCGCCACGAATTGATGCGGCGCGCAGTGGAAGCTCGCTTGCATCGACTGCTTCACCAACGGAAAGCGTCAGCTCTGCGGTGGTTCCTACCGGAAGCTTGCGCTGCGCATCCAGCAGATCGATCTCTGCATGAATGGTGCGCGTGGCGCTGTCCGCAGCCGGTGCGCGTCGTGCAATCTTTCCGACCATTGTGGTTCCCAGTGCCAAAAAGCGAATCTTTGCTTCTGATCCGGGTTCCACCACCGCACAGTCTGTCTCTGGAACATCGAGCACAATGCGAACTTGCTCGCGATCGACCACCGACAGAACCGGCGATCCGGGTCGCGCAAACGCACCGGGATCGAGGAAGCGATCCGCCACTTCTCCATCAAACGGAGCCCGTAGCACACAGTCATCCACTTCCAAGGAAGCGCGGGCCAGACGCGCATTGGCTGCCAGCAGCTCTGCCTGTTTGCTGGCACTGTCTGCGACGCGGCGATCCACTTCATTGGGAGACACATAGCCCCCTTCCAGAAGTCCCGAGACACGACCTGTTTCCTTGGCCAGTGCTTCTTGCGTGGCATGTAGTGCGCGCGCTTGCATCGCCAGTGCTCTGCTCTGTTCCGATGCGTTGCGACAGTCGAGCGTGGCCAGCACCTGCGATCTCCGTACGCGATCACCGGGCCGCACCAGCACCGTATCAACATACGCGGACGTAAGCTGCGGTCCGATCCGCGCTTCCAGCCACGGCGCCACCGTTCCGACATAGCGACGCGAGGGTCGATACTTGGCGAACGCCGCCGCGATCACCGTGACGCCTTTGGGCTGCGAACTGAGCGCAACCTGATTGGTCTGTTGTCGCGCGCGCGTGTGGAGCAGCGCCAGCAGTCCCAGCAGCAGACAGACCAGCAGTCCGATCAAAAGGGGCACGCGCAGCCGCGACAGGAAGGAAGCAGAAGAGGAGGGCCTAGACATCATGACCTCGACGGAAAAATCGGTTACAGACCTTGCGCAAGGGCGCGCTGAAACAGTGCTCTGCTGCGGGCCACTTCGAAGCGTCCAATCGCCAGCGAGATGTCGGACTCTGTTCGCAGCGCTTCGGCATCCGCAAGCTCGATGCTGCTGGCCAGACCGGAACGGAATCGCGCGCTCGCTTGATCGTAGTTTTGGCGGGCCGCGCTCGCAGAGCTTCGCAGTGCCCGCAGTGCATCGCGCGCAATGAGAACGCTCTGATGGGCCCGCGCAATCTGGGTTAGGACTTGTCGCTTCTGCGCATCGATCTCGTGACGCAGCACCGCTTCTTGGGCTTGACTCTGGCTCCGCTTGGCGAGCAGCACACCGTCGAACACAGGAACCGAAAGCACCACACCAACATCCCAGTTTGCGACTTCAGGAACCCAGCCTGAAAAGCCCGATGGACCGGCGTTTGTGGGGGCTCCTCCTGCGCGTCCGCTTACGCTTGCGGTCAGGTGCAGACTCGGAATCCACTGCATCGCTGCGGAGCGTGTCACCGCTTGCTGCTGAATCAGCCGCGCCAGCGCGACCCGCACCGCTGGTTCCTGCTCGATCGCGCGCTGAAACGCTTCCCCGAGCACGGGCATCAGGGGCTCTGCTTCGGGGTCTACTTCTTGCGCATCCAGCAGCGCGTCCTTCCAGCCCACCACCGACGCAAGCTGCGCCTGCGACAGCTCGATGTTTCCGCGCGCCCGGGTTCTGGCTACATCAAAGCGCGTCCGATCCACTTCCGCGCGCGTTCGATCAATCGGGGGCCGCAGTCCGCGCGCCACGCCCGCTTGCACAAGCTCCATCCGTAGCGAGGCGCGAGCGTAGGCTTCGGTGGCTGCGCGCTCGACCGCTTTGGCAGCCAGCACGGCGTAGTACGCACTCTCGACTTGCAGGCCCACTTCCAGCCGCTCCAGATCCGCACGATGAGAGGCCATGATCGCTTCCTGCTCTGCAACGGCGGTCTGTGCGGCAATTCGTCCAAAGTCAAACAGCGTCTGGCGCAGACCGATTCCTACCAGCGTCGATGGATAGATCTCTGCAAGATCCGCTGTGGTCGGTGATCGCGTGCCCCCAATGCGAGGCAGATCCATCGTGCGCACGGAAGAAAACATCGCGGTGCTGTTGTTCATCGTTCCGCCAAAGATCTGCGCGGTGCCGCCGAGCTGCGGCAGCCACTCTGCACGGACCACTGCTGCGCTGCGCCGCGCCACTTCCACCCGCGCCTTGACCGCTTGCAGCGTGGGCTGATGCGCCATCGCATACGCAAGTGCTTCGGACAGGGAAAGGGTCGCAACCGCAGTCGGTGCTGCTGCGGGTGATGTCGCGTCTGGATGGGCGGATGCTGCGTGTGTCTCTGCGTCGGGTTCTTCGGCTGCCGCACCCGTTCCGATCAGCAGCGAGCAAGCCAGCGAACAGACCCAGCGAAGGAGTCTGTTTGGGAGTCCGCTTGGGCATCCGCTCGGGAGTCCGTTTGGGAGTCCGTTTGGGAATCGGCTGGGGGAAGGACTGGGAAGCGAGGCTCTCATCATGGCGACATCCACAAGCGAGCCCGTTGTGCATAGGACATGCCAGGAACGGACCAGCGGGATCGTGTGGATCCATCGTCGCTGGACACCGCATCTGGGTCCGCGTAAGGGGTCGGTTCGGAAAAATTTCCCGGTAGGCATCGGAAAAATTTCCCGATTGCGCTACGACTCCTTCTGCGTGGTGCCGAGCGTGAGACGGGAGCCGCGCTGGCCTGGCCATTGCTCTAGCTCGGTACAGAGTCCGCGCCCCAGAGAGTCGATCGTGACCCAGCTTTCGTTTCCGCCTCCTGCATTCAAGTCATGGCACCGCACAGGGATCTTGGTGATCCTGATGGCGGCGTCGATTGCGACGGTGGCGCTCCTGACCTATCAGGATGTGAAGTGGCGCTACGCAGAGTCGCTGCAGGAATACGCCCGCGCGCAGGAGACGCTGGCGCGCAGCTTGGCCCTGGAGCTGTCGACCCGGCTGGCACTGCATACGGCGCGGCAAGCGGCGCTCGGTCCGGCATCGGGACAGGCTGCGCAGGCGGATCCGTTGTCGCTTGCTGCGCTGACGGAAGGACTCGGCCAGATCGAACAGCCCGGTGCGCTCGCGATCTTTGTGCTGCGTCCAGGATCGACGGTGTTTGAAGCACCAGACGGACAGACGTTTGCAAGTGAGCCACTGTGGCAAGCGGTGCAGCGCGGGGTCCGAACGCTGCGGATGACGCGACCGGATGCGGCGCGGCTGCGGCTGCCTCGACGGGCGGCGGTGGTGGGACTGGCTCCCCTACAGACTGCTGCGCACGACGTCTATTGGGTGGCCGCGGTGGCAACAATTTATCGCGCGAGGGATCGGGAAGACGCAGCGGGCTGGCGGATGGTACTGGCGGTGCTGGTGGCGGCGTCCGCGGTGCTGTTGCTGGGGGGCGCGGCGCTGTGGGGTCAGCAGCGGGCGCTGCGGGCGCACAACTCGCTGCTGGTGGAAGATGCACATCGGCGACGGGACACTGAGCTAGCGCGAGCCAGCCGCGCCGCCACGATTGGCACCCTGGCGATGGGCATCACGCATGAGCTTTCGACTCCGCTCGGCATCATCACCGCGCGCGCCGAGCAGCTTCAGTCCAAGGTTGCGGGCGACGACAGGAACCTGCGCAGCGTGCGCATCATCTTGGAACAGGCGGAGCGCATGAGTCAGATCATTCGCGGCCTGCTCGGGCTCGCGCGTGGTCAAGGGGTCGCGGCCACTGTGCTGACTCCGCAGGCGGTGATGCGGGGCGCGGTGTCGCTGCTGGAGCATCGCTTTGCCGAAGCGGGGGTGCGGCTGCGGGTGAATGTGCCTGCGTCGTCGGCTTGTCTGCGCGGCGATCAGCGCCTGCTGGAGCATGCCCTGGTGAACCTGCTGCAAAATGCCTGTGACGCCTGCTCGTCGGGTTCGCTCGGTCGTGGTCTGGTCGAGCTGACTGTGCGGGTCGAAGCGGATCGGGTGATCTTCGCGGTTGTCGATGGCGGCGTGGGCATCTGTGCGGATGCGGCAGCCCATGCGATGGAGCCGTTTTTTACCACCAAGCCAGCGGGTCAAGGCACCGGACTCGGGCTGGCGATTGCCCACGAGATCGTGAAGAGCCATCGCGGCACGCTGCGGATTGCACCGCGTGCGGAAGGTGGAACCTGCGCCGAGATCTCACTGCCTACCCTGTCAGAGGAAGAACATGCCGAGTGAAGTCCGGCCTCGTGTCCTTGTCGTCGATGATCACCTGGCGATGGCCGAGGTCTTGTCCGAAGGTCTGATCGATCAAGGCTTTGAGGCCGTGCCGCTTGGGTCGGGCAAAAAAGCGGCGATGCTGCTTCTGCGTGAGCCGTTCGATGCGCTGGTGACGGATCTGCGGATGCCCGAGGTCGATGGACTCGCGCTGCTTCTCCAGTCACGTCGGCACGCACCCGAGCGTCCTGTGCTCATCATGACCGCGCACGGTGCGATTGACAGCGCCATCGAGTCGATCCGTCAAGGCGCGGCGCACTACCTGACCAAGCCGTTTAAGCTCGAAGAGCTGGTGGTCTTTTTGCGGCGTGCGCTCGATGAAGCCAAGGTCCGTCGGGAAGCCAGCGCGCTGCGGGTCCAGCTGCGGGACAAGCACGGACGAACCGGCCTGATTGGACAGAGTCCGGCGATGCGTGCGCTGTTCGAGCTGCTCGATCGGGTGTCGGGGACTGACGTTCCGCTGCTCATCGGGGGGGAAACGGGCACCGGCAAGAGCCTGTTTGCGCGCGTCGTTCACGCCGAAGGTCTGCGCGCGGGCGGTCCGTTTGTGTCCATCAACTGCGGCGCGCTGCCCGAACACCTGCTGGAAAGTGAGCTGTTCGGTCATGAAAAGGGCGCGTTTACCGGCGCGATCCAAGCCCGCAAAGGACTGCTGGCCGAAGCCGATGGCGGCATCCTGTTTCTCGATGAGATCGCGGAGCTGCCCGCTGCGCTCCAGGTCAAGCTGCTGCACCTGCTGGAAGAAGGCGTGGTCCGTCCCGTCGGGTCGAACCGTCCGCTGCGCGTAAGCGTGCGGATCTTGGCGGCCACCCACTGTGATCTCCAGCAAGCGGTGAGAGCGGGTCGGTTCCGCGAGGATCTGTACTACCGGCTGGATGTCATCTCGGTGCAGGTGCCCGCGCTGCGTCATCGTCGCGAAGACATTCCCATCTTGATTGGACACTTTTTGCACGTCCTTGTGGCGCGACATCCGCAGTCTCCGGTGCGGCGAGTCAGCCCCGAGCTGATGCAGCGGCTCATCGACCATGAGTGGCCGGGCAACGTCCGCGAGCTGTCGCATGTGCTGGAGCGTCTGGTGGTGCTCGGGCGATCCGAAGAAGTCGACGTAGGTGATCTGCCTTCCTCGCTCAGCCCAGCGGGCCTGCGCCTGCCGTTTTCGTTAGACGGTGGAATCTTGCCAATTCGCCTGATTCAGCGTCGCTATGCAGCGTGGGCGCTGGCGCAGGTGGGCGGACACCGTGGGCAAGCGGCAGAGCAGCTCGGGGTCGATGTAAAGACGCTCTACAACTGGCTGGCAGAAGAGCGGGTCTAGTGGGTCCGCCCCCTGTTTCATCGGCATTGTTTCATGCTGAAACATCGGGATGAAACGGTCGCACCTGGGTGCGCGCGGGTGCTGGGTGGTCTGTCGGCTCTTGCGACGGCAGTGCAGGCCCCGTGGCACTGGTACGGTTTCTGCTGTACTGCCCGGGTGCAGGTTCCGGGACCGGGACGGGCAGTGCAAGGACCACGCTCGGTACGTCGGATGACGCACGGGACCGGATGTTGTCTCTTGAAGGAGCCTTTTACAGATGAACGCGAAAACCCCCACGCGGCGCGTGGTGATCATCGGTGGAGTGGCGGGCGGTGCCTCTGCGGCAGCCCGGCTTCGTCGGATGGATGAGTTTGCCCAGATTACGCTGGTCGAGCGCGGCCCTGATGTGTCGTTTGCCAACTGCGGGCTGCCCTATCACATCGGAGGCGAGATTGCCGATCGGGAGCGGCTGGCGATTCAGACGCCTGCGTCGCTCCGTAGCTTGCTGGGGATTGACGTGCGCGCGCTCACCGAAGCGACCCACATCGATCGCGAGTCGCGGACCGTCACGGTGGTCGAGCGCACAAGCGGTCAGGTCTCGCAGCTTCCCTACGATCGGCTGATCTTGGCGCCGGGGGCCGCACCGCTGCGACCACCGCTGCCGGGGATTGATCGGCCCGACATCTTGACGCTGCGCAGCCTGGAAGACATGGACAGGGTCAAGCACAAGGTCGAGTCGGTGTCGTCTGTGCTGGTGATTGGCGCCGGCTTTATCGGGCTGGAGATGGCCGAGCAGCTGGTTCACCTGGGCAAGACCGTGCATGTGGTCGAGCTTCAGCCGCAGGTGCTGCCCGCGCTCGATCCCGACATGGCGCTGCCGCTGGCGCACGAGCTGGTTCGTCATGGCATCCAGCTTCGGCTGGGCACTGCAGTCGTGGCGTTTGAGCCTGGCTCACGCAGCGACGCACCGGTCTGCGCGATCACGTCCCAGGGCGAGCGGCTGGAAGTCGGGGCGGTGATCCTGTCGATCGGGGTGGTGCCCGAGTCGCGGCTGGCCAAAGAAGCGGGCTTGGCGCTGACGCCGCGTGGTCACATTGCGGTGAACTCCTATCTTCAGACGAGCGATCCGCTGATCTACGCGGTCGGTGATGTCTGTGCGACGCCGGATCTGTTCACCGGAGAGCTGACCAACGTGCCGCTCGGTGGACCGGCCAACCGGCAGGGTCGCACCTGCGCCGATCACATCGTGCTGGGCGACCGCGCGCTGCCGTATCCGGGCTCGCTTGGGACCGCGATTGTGCGGGTGTTTGGCCAGACGGCAGGCGTGACGGGACTTTCGGAAAAGCGGCTGCGCGCGCTGGGACGGACGTATCAGACGACGCTGGTGGCTGGCTCGTCGCACGCTTCGTACTATCCAGGGGCAGAGTCGGTGACGCTCAAGCTGCTGTGGGATGCCGACAGCGGCGATGTCCTGGGCGCACAAGCGTATGGGGGCGCGGGCGTCGACAAGCGGCTCGACATCTTGGCGACAGCGCTGCGCGGTCGGCTGACGATCGATGACCTGGTCCACCTGGAGCTGTCCTATGCCCCGCCGTTTGGCAGCGCCAAGGATGTGGTGAACCTGGCGGGCTTTGCGGCCAGCAACCAGCGTGACGGCCTGGTGCGACCGATTGCGGCGCTGCCGGTCGAGCCCCAGACGCAGATCATTGATGTGCGGGGCGCAGCGGCTTCCCATGAGCTGCCGGTGCCGGGGGCGCGCAACATCCCGCTGGCCACGCTGCGGGCGGCGGTGGCGACCCTGGATCCGCAGGCTCCGGTCATCACGCTGTGTGCGCACGGCAAGACCAGCTACTTCGCGGCCCGCATCCTGGCGCAGCACGGCTTTGATGTGCGATCCCTGGCGGGCGGCGTCTACGCCCACCCCGAGCTACATCCTCCCAAGCCGAGCCCCTAACCGTCCGGTCCCACGGGCTGATTGAGGGTCATCACCCTGGTGAAAGTGGTTCGGGGAGTACTCAGGAAGGGTCGACGCCCTGGTATGAGTGCTCCAGGGAGTACTCAGGAAGGGTCGACGCCCTGGTGAAAGTGGTTCGGGGAGTACTCAGGAAGGGTCATCGCCCTGGTGAAAGTGGTTCGGGGAGTACTCAGGAAGGGTCATCACCCTGGTGAAAGTGGTTCCGGGAGTACTCAGGAAGGGTCGACACCCTGGTGAAAGTGGTTCGGGGAGTACTCAGGAAGGGTCATCACCCTGGTGAAGGGGGGTTCGGGCTGTACCCAAAACGGGGTGTCGTCTGCCCAAACGTGGTCTATGCGGGACCGCGTGTCGGCATCGCTTTGCCTGCTGGGGGACGCGCGGAGCGGCTGCCGTGATATGCTCCCGGGACGGCAGGTCGCCTGTGGAACCGTCCACCTCGTCCTGCAGGAGACCTGTCGATGGAGCCCCTTTCTCGAAAACGTCGACCGCAGCAAAAGCGCTCGCACGCGCTGGTCGGTTCCGTGGTGACGGCGCTGGAACAGCTGATCGAGCGGACCCAAGATCTCAGCGAGCTGTCGATGCGGGCGATTGCCCATCGCGCCGGGGTCGGGGTCGGATCGATCTACGAGTACTTTCATGGGCAGGATGCGCTGTTCGATGAGTTTCTGGCCGAGCTGACCGAGCGAAACTTCCGGCACCTTCTGGACTTTGTGGAAACCAGGCCAGAGCTGCCGCTGCCGGAGCTGGTGACGCAGCTGCTCGATCGGGTGATGGCGCTGTACCTGAGCGCGCCGGGACGGACCAAGGTGGCGATTGCCATCATCTTTCGCCTGGGACGCGCGGATCTGGTGGTGAGGGTGCGCGATCGCTTTGCCGAGCGGTGCGCCGAGCGGGTGCGCAAGGATCATCCGCAGCTTGACCGCGCGCAGGTCGAGCAGGTGATGCGGACCTTGATGGATGCGGTGATGGGGGTTGTGATGGCGGAGCTGTGGCGACCGACGCCCGATGTGCGCAAGACGCTGCGGCTGTTGACCGACGCCCTGTTTACCCAGCTGCTCGGGATCTCGCTGTGGGGACGCGCGGGCGAAGCGACGCATCAGCGAACGCTGTAACAAGTCGGTGAACCCGGACACGGTTCGGTGCGCGGTGGGCTGGCTTGCTCGGCTGCGGACGGCGTGGGCATAGTGTCGTCTGTAGCAGTGGTTGCGGAGCCTTGGGAGTCGGGGTGGCTTGGGCCCGCGTATGGGGATGTCTGCCTTGCAGGGCCTGGCCCAGTGCCTTGTGTAACAAGGGGGATGGTTCGGCATGCGAGCAGCTTCAGCAGTAGTGACTCTGTTTCTTGGGCTCGGCCTTGCGGCTTGTTCTTCGGACCACGCGGAATACCTGGACGGTGGAACCGGCGGTGGTGACTGCGCCTCGATTCCGGCGATCTCGGTGTTTGCCAGCCGATGCAGCAGCGCGGGCTGCCATGCGACCGGCGGTCAGTATCCCGACCTTACCGCGAGCGGACTTGGGTCCTGGAAGGGCAAGAACAGCCAGGCGATGCCCAATGAGCCACTGGTGGTGGCTGGCAATCCCGACGCAAGCTGGCTGTACCGCAAGGTGACGGGTATGCAGGGCGCAAGCGGAGGCGCGACCATGCCGCTGGGGGCCGCGATGCCGATTGCGGAAGCGGCGGTGATTCGTGACTGGATTGCGAGCGGAGCCCAGACAAGCTGCAGCGGGGCCATCACGCCGACCAAGATCGATCCGAACACGCTGGATCAGAGCGCGCTGTTTCGCTGTGACAACCCGACGGCACCGCGTGCTTCCGTGGGACGGGTGCGACGCATCGATCGACCAGAGTGGACACATGGAGTGGGCGCGCCGGACGACGCAAACGCGCTGAACCTGACGGCCCATGTGAATCCGTTTTCCAGTCAGTCGGCTGGCGCGTACTCGACGTATTCGGATGGGCTGACGGTCGATGACGCGACGCTGGATCTGTACTTCCTGAACCTGCCGGAAGCCGGGGTGACGTGGGACAACCGGCTGGCTACGGTGCGCACGTACAGTGTGTCGACGGATACCAGCTTGCAGTGCTTCTGGAATACGGCGATGCCGACCAGCACGTGCATCGACAACTACGTCACCAAGCTGCTGAAGATCGGGGTGCTGGCACGGACGCCGACCGCAGACGAAGTCTCGCGACTGAAGGCGTATGCGGTGGCCGCGATTGCGCGGGAGCCGGGCGGAGGACAGACCGGCGCTTCGCGGACCACCACCAGCCGAGAGATCGCGGCGGCGGCGTGGATGACCACTGGCGCACTGTTTCGATCGGAGCTTGGCATCCCCGTGGAGGGAGATCCGGCGGGACGACGCCGTCTGAGCAGTGAAGAGCTGGCGCTGGCGCTGGGATCGGTCCTGAGCACGCATCGACCGGGCGCTCCGCTGTGGACGGGCTTTTCAGGTCCAGCCCCCGATGATGCGGCCCCGAACCTGGGCTGGCTTCAGCAGGTCCGCGCGGCGGCCAATAACGGAACGATTCAAGACCCAGCGGTGATGAGTGCGCTCATCAAGGCCTATGGAAGCGGGGTGGACCTGGGACGCCGCGACACGCTGTTTGACTCGCTGGGCGACACCCGCGATGTGCCCGCGCGTGGGGAGTACTACCTGGCACCGCGCATCACCGGGTTCTTTCGGGAGTGGCTGGGGTACAGCGGCTCGCTCAGTTCCTTTAAGGACACGCCGGGCGGGACCAGCCGCTTTATGACCACGTCGAGCATCTATGACCGAACGTACACCGGCTTTGTGAACTTACAGACACGCTTCTATATGCACGACACCACGCTGGTCGATCAGCTAGACGACACGATTGCGCGGACGGTGATGGAGAGCGCGACGGCTCGCAGCGATGTCTTTGCTGCGCTGTTTACGAGCCTGAACTGGCGGCTTCCTTCGGATCAGATCAACCTGACGACGCAGACCTGCACGACCAACAGCGACTGCAAGGTGGCTCCGAACACGGTCTGTAACTCGGTCTTCAAGGTCTGCGGCGATGGGGTCGCGAACACCACGTCGGCGCAGGCGCGGGTCTACAACATCGAAGGGGTGCCGAACACGCAGGCGGGTCGCTGGGTGACGATGAACCCGGCAGAGCGCAGCGGCGTCCTGACGCATCCGGCGTGGCTGGCCGCGCATGGCAACAACTTCGAAGACGATGCGAGCTTGGTACATCGCGGCAAGTGGGTGCGCGAAAAGCTGTTCTGTCAGACGGTTCCGGGGCTGGAAAACGTGATGGTGCAAGCCAAGCTGGGGGCGCGTGGACCGTCGGCGCGGGAGCGTGTAGATACCGCGACGGTGACGGGTCCAAGCTCGGCGACCTGCCTGGGCTGCCACAACCTGATGAACACGCTCGGCTACCCGTTTGAGATCTACGACCACGCGGGCTTTCTGCGCGCCACCGATCACGGCAAGGCTCCAAGTGGTGCGACGACAATCACCAACGCGCCAGATGCTGCGCTCAACGGGTCGTTCCAAGATGCGATCGCGTTTTCCAAAGCCATCGCCGGATCGACGTATGCGAAGCGCTGCTTTGTCCGTCAGGCCTTCCGCTACTTCACGGGCCGCGATGAGACGCTACAAGATGCTTGCACGCTCGCTGCGATGGAGTCCGCGCTAGGCAGCGGCTCGTTCTTCGACATGCTGACCGTGCTGGTGCAGAGCGACACGTTCCTTTATCGCACCGTGGAAGGAGTAAGCCCATGAGCACGCTGACTCGTCGAGCACTGCTGCGACGGATTGCGGCCAGCGCGAGCGGTGCGATCCTGCTACCGCTGATGTCGCGACTGACCCACGCGGCACCAACTGCGACCCCGCGCTTTGTGTTCATCGTGGAAGGCAACTGCTACGAGCCGGTGACGGTGCTGGACCCGCAGACGCGGACCGCAATCAACAGCGCGACGACCACGCCGGTGAACAGCGCGACCCGGACGAGGTCGGCGGTGTAGGCGCGCCCGGTGCCGGCCTTGGCGCCGCCGGTTCCCCGGGCGGTCCGTTCATCCGATTCCGGGCCGGTGGGTCCGGAATCGGCGGGCTGGGTCTGCGGGATGGATTGCACGAGCACCTTCGCGTTGCTTATCGGTCGCGATGGATGAGTCTACGTGCGTCGCCTGTGAGCCGTCGGCACGGTGTGGATTGCCGTCAGGATTTCACGAGCCGGGCGATCGCCGCGGACGCTTCGCGCAGTTTCTCCTCGGCCTCGGGGCCGCCCTGTGTGGCGGCGCTGAGCACGCAGTGCCGCAGATGGTCGTCGAGCAGGGCCAGGGCGACACCTTCCAGTGCGCTGGTCAGCGCCGAGATCTGGGTGAGGATGTCGATGCAGTAGACGTCCTCGTCGACCATCCGGTGGATGCCCCGGGCCTGGCCCTCGATGCGCTTGAGCCTGGCGAGGTAGCGGCTCTTGTCGGCGATATAGCCGTGGGTGGCGCCCGAGTGGCAGCTGTCCGCCGCGTCGTCGGTGGCGGTGTCCGAAGGTGAGATCGGAAGAGCAC
>ERZ650309.1090-NODE-1090-length-12947-cov-9.554763_pt1 | contig 12947 bp, 10 predicted proteins | sample MGYA00376245_ERZ650309 | MGnify/ENA primary metagenome ERZ650309 (study PRJEB26733, sample SAMN07839294) | wastewater metagenome | biome: urban; feature: wastewater treatment plant; material: waste water | place: USA: North Carolina | collected 2016-04-26 ...
GCTTTGGCATTAGGTTGGCTGAGACGCTGACGCATCCAATATCCCATATGATCTAAACAAGGGCCTGATGCACTGGTATAGGAAGCAATACGATCTTGTAAACTAGGTTCAGTAACAGCTTCCCACGTTTGAATTGAACCCCAATCATGGGCAACCAAATGCACTTTTTGATTGGGGGCTAAGGTGTCGATCACTGCTTGTAAATCTTGGCGTAAATAACTTAAATCATATTGTTTAATGCGTTTGGGAATCGTTGACTCACCAGAGCCACGCACATCATAACTAATCACATAATAATCGTTGGCTAATAACTCCGCCATTTCTTGCCAAATTTTTGCTGAATCAGGATAACCATGAATCAATACAATAGTGGCTTTGGCCGTTTTAGGATTACCCCACGTATAAGCAGCTAAGGCAACACCTGCGGAAGGGATAAAATGCTGAGGAGTCATAACTCACCATAAAAACATTAATCAATGTAACAGTCAATGATGTGCTTTTAATCAGGTAAAAGTCAATAGAGCATAAGAGCAAACGCACTTAAAAACCTAGTACAGCGAGAAAGAAAGCCTCACTCCATCCTACGAAGTATTGAGAGAGAGAAGCTAATTTTTACTCATAAATTTTGCTTTATTTTTAAACACATATTAGCGATAATCTGATAATGACTACCTTTTATCAGATAGTTATCTATATCCTTCGCTAAACTATGGCGTAATAGTCATAGTTTATGGATATCTATTGATAAAAGCAGATGAATAAAAAACAAAAATCAGTGTTTGTTCAAGACATTGAACTTACATAGCTTAGCCTAGTTTGCATATATAAAGTTTGCAAAAGGCGTAAATCCGTAGGGTCTGTTGGATTTAAAAACAACATAGGTATTTATTGTGTTGAATGTTCCCCCGTCTTCGCCATCTTCTACAGCAGAAGCACCTGCTCAGCTTATCTCGCCGAAGACCTTAGCTTATATTCACCAATTGCTTAACGACAAACCATTGTTTTTTTATTTTGAAAATGATATCGAATTACGTTTTTATGCCAAACGTGCCGAAGAATATCGTCGTTTGCTTTCTTTAGGTAAGCTTTTATTTTTTGTGCTGTACGGCATTATTACCTTTATTGCCCTTGCCATATTTCCTGAATCAGTCATGGCCGAAGGGCAATTTATATTTAAATATGTTTTAGTTCCAATCGGTTTATTGCTGTTATTAGTCTTACTCTTGGCAGAACAACCGCTTTTTCAAAGACACTACCAATGGCTTGCCACGCCAATCAGTACGCTCATCTTGTACTGTGTCATGCTTGCCAGTGTCAGCAATATTGATAGCACTTTTGCTCAACATGCCGCCTACGATGTAATGATCATCGTCACCATCATTAGTTTTGGCTTACGCGTACAATTTCCCGTTTGTTTATTAATTGTCTGTTTGGCTGCTATTTTAACGGTATTAACCACAATCAGCTTAAATTGGAAAATTGATTGGTTTAAATTTACCCACTTTTATGGCTTAGGTTCAACCATCACTCTGCTGATTGTTGCCTTAATTGAACGCCAAGAACGTTTTGCATTTTTGCAAGAATTGTTAGTTGCTCACCAAACAGTTGAACTTGATCGTCTAAATCGGGCTCTTGATAAAATGTCACGCGAAGATCCATTAACAGGTTTAGCCAATAGACGGGCTTTTGATGATGTCTTAAATCGGGAATGGGAGCGCGCTCGTCGGGAACAACAAAGTATTGCATTACTATATATGGACGTTGACTTCTTCAAACTCTACAATGACACCTATGGTCATAATATCGGCGATGTTTGTTTACGTCGTGTAGGGCAAACGCTAAAACAAGCCTTACGCAGACCAACAGATTTAGCTGCTCGTTATGGCGGAGAAGAGTTTGTTGTATTATTACCTAATACTAACGCAGATGGTGCTACTGATGTTGCTCAACGCATTATCAAACATATTGATGCGCTAGCTTTACCACACAGTCGATCTAAAGCAGCCTCACATGTCACCTTAAGTATAGGTATTACATTTACTATTCCACAAAAACAACAAACACTTACTGAGTTTTTAGCCAAAGCTGATGCCGCACTATACAAAGCTAAAGAACATGGTCGTCATCAATATCAAATGGAGATTTAATGATATGATGTTAACTGCAGTACCCCTGTTATCATCATGAATCTAGAGGGTCAGTTACGCTCTTTACTGAATCAGTTATCGCAAGATAGCTCAGTGGCTACTTTTGCCCAAAATTTGCTCTATACCAAACCCATTTTTGTCAATTTTCGTCCTGACATCGAAAATGCTTTTTTAGCAAAACGTACCTTAGAGTTTAGTCTCATTTTTCGTATTGCTAGTTTTTTGTGGTTAACCTTATACCTTGTTATCTTGTCAGGCTCTTATTATCATTTCCCTGAAATATTTAAAGATAAAGCTTATATTATTTGGCAAAGTGCCTTTTTAAGTGCAGGAATTGTCATTTTTGCTAGTTGTATTTGCTGTTTTATTACTAAGACTCATGCGTTTATTCATCAATATATTGTAGCACCCGCAATCACTCTACTCCTTTATCAACTTTTGGTTGGTAGTGTTGCCCATGCTGACAATGAATCGGGGCTATATGCCTCTTATAATATTATTATCGCGATGATTATTGCCTTAAATAGCTTAAGAATTGTTTGGCAAAAGGGGCTATTTATTTTAGTGTGTAGCGGCTTAATGGCCTATGCGACAGCTTTTGTGAATAATTGGCATATTCCTCTATTACCTGCCTTACATAGTTTTGTATTGATCGGTGTTGTCTTAACTAATATTACTTTTTTTATTGAGCGCCGTGAACGCTTTGCTTTTTTAAATGAAATTTTAGTCGAAATCAAAAGTCACGAACTCTCCCGTATTAATCGCCACTTAATTACCATTGCGCGTGAAGATGCACTGTCAGGTTTAGCCAATCGTCGAGCATTTGACGACACCTTGATCATTGAATGGGATAGAGCACGCCGAGAAGAACAGCCATTATCTTTATTGTTCATGGATGTTGATCATTTTAAACTTTATAACGACACCTATGGTCACGGTGCGGGTGATGATTGTTTACGACAAGTCGCTAGTGCCATCAAAAAAGCGGTTCTTCGTCCTGCTGATTTAGCCGCACGCTATGGAGGTGAAGAATTTGTTGTCTTATTGCCTGCAACCGATGCCTTGGGAGCGGAAGAAGTTGCGGAGCGTATTTTACGTACCGTTGATAGCCTAGCTATACCCCATAAACGTTCATTAGTGTCATACCATGTCACCGTGAGTATTGGTATTTGTACCATGCTACCCTCTGATAAAAATAGTATTGCCATATTTGTCGAAAATGCCGATGCTGCCTTATACAAAGCCAAAACATCTGGAAGACATTGTTTAAAACACTATATTGAACCACCTATGCTTAATAATTTTTACTTTAAACACTAGGGAATACTATGCTGAAACAAGATATGTCTCCTAGTGATAAATTTTTAGAAAATCATCCAAATTTATTAAACTATACACATAATATTCTCAGCAAGCGCAAATATACTTTTTTATTTCCTCGTATTTTGGAAGCTCACTTTGTTGCCAAACGTGCATTAGAAAGTCAAGCCTTTATAAATACAGGTCGTATTTTGTTAATTTTATTATTTTTAATCATCGTTGCTAATGTAACTTTATATTATCAACATATTGTTTTGCAAAAAAATTATCAAATAATCAAACAAACTTATATTCCTCTAAGTCTAGCTATTACATTTATTTTATTCTCGCCATTTATTAATTATGTTCGTAGCCATTTTTATTATTTTATGGCGCCTTGCTCCATTTTTATTTTATATCATATTATTATACTAACACTGCAATATGGCGGTGATTACAGCGATTTTGTTGTCTACCACTTAATGATGGCTATTATTTTAATGGCCTTTGGTTTACGTTTTGTATTACCGTTATTTTGTATTGTTTTAACTACTGCTGGTTTATTAGGTGTAATCTACGCTCACATTTATAATATTCCCATTAATTTTGCTAAATTTTCTAATTATTATATTTTGTATTGCCTTGTTGTGATGGCACTTACCGCAATTAGCGAATGGCATGAACGCCTTGCATTTTTACAAGGCCTATTATTAGACCATCAATCTCAGGAGTTAAACTTACTTAACAAAGAGTTAGAACGTATTGCTCATGAAGACGCTTTAACTGGCATCGCTAATCGCCGCAGTTTTGATGTTGCAGCAAGTAAAGAATGGGACAGAGCCTTAAGAGATAAACAATCTTTAACTATTTTGTTATTAGATGTCGATTTTTTTAAACGTTTTAACGATCATTATGGCCATAGTGCAGGTGATGACTGTTTACGTTTAGTTGCTCAATCCTTACAAAAATCTGTATTACGTTCTTCTGATATTGTTGCCCGTTATGGTGGTGAGGAGTTTGTTATTTTACTCCCCAATACCAAGGCCGAAGGTGGTCATCAAGTAGCTGAGCGCATTATTCAAGCAGTGGATGATTTAAATATTCCACATAATCAATCAGATACCGCTCGTCATGTCACAATTAGTGTTGGTGTCAGTAGTTTAATTGCTCATTCTGAATTAAGCCTTGCAGCATTAATTCATCAAGCGGATGTTGCCTTATATAAAGCCAAAGAAATGGGTCGGCATCAATATGTGGTTTATGAGGATTTACTGCCTAAATCTCCGCCAAAATCTTCTGCATCGGCATAGGTAATCCCAATTCTTCTATAGCTTGTTTAGGCCGCTGCCATACACTCATTTGTTCTAAAACTTGTGTAAATTCCCCATAGACACGCACTGGTTTAATCATCAAATGATAATGGCTAAAGGTATGCCTAAACTCTGCTAACGGTTGCAAATGTAACTGTTTAATATGCCATTGCTGCTCAAGTATGGTTTGTAGCTCGGTTAACTGTTCAACATCCACTTGTGGTAAACACCACAATCCGCCCCATATACCTGTGGGTGGACGTTTAAGCCACAATAATTGCTGTTGTTGATTTTCGATGAGTAAAAAATACGCCGTTTTTGTTGGCAATACTTTGCTTTGTTTTTTTTGTGGGAATGCCGTGGGTGTCCCTAAAGCATACGCCTGACAAGTAGCTTTCACAGGACAATACAAACACAAGGGTTTGCTACGGGTACACAAGGTTGCACCTAAGTCCATCATCGCTTGAGTATACGCAGCAAAACGTTGACTTGGCGTGTTTTGTTCAGCAAGTACCCATAATTGCTGTTGAATTTGACTAGAGCTGCTATCTCCCGCCACCGCAAAATGACGGCTTAATACCCGTTTAACGTTGCCATCCATAATCACGCCACGTTGCTGCCAAGCTAATGACAAAATTGCTCCTGCGGTTGACCGCCCTACCCCTTTAAGCGTCATTAATCCATCTAAAGTCTGGGGAAATTCACCGCCCAGTGCCATCACTTGTTGAGCGGCATAATGCAAATTACGGGCACGAGCATAATAACCCAAACCTGCCCAATGCTGTAATACGAGGTCTTCATTTGCCTCCGCCAAACTTCTAACATCAGGAAAACTCGCCATAAAGCGTTGATAATAAGGAATGACTGTCGCAACTTGGGTTTGTTGCAACATAATCTCAGAAACCCAAACCCGATATGGCGTAGGATTTATTTGCCACGGCAAATCGTGGCGACCATGATCGTCAAACCATGTTAAAACTTGGCTAGCAAAACTATTCACGTTTAAATAACTTTTGTAATTGTTGATTTACTTTATCACCGAGTTGTTGATTAAGATTTTCAACGGCTTTTTGGCTTTCTTCACCTAATTTGACATTATTTTTTTGCAACGCTTCATTAAGTTTTTGTTTGGCTTGCGCCTCTGCTTCCGCCTTAGCTTTTTGTACCTTTTCACTTTCTAATAGAGCAGTTGCTGCCATTTCTTTGACACTACGGCTATCGACACTACACAACGAAGCTGGCTGACTAATATTACCTTTACAACGAATCGGGAACGGATATTTAGCCACATTCTCACCCACAAACTCTTTATTCAATACTAATTTAAACTGGTAATCCGCTTCTAAGGTCGTTAAGTTAAAATTGCCACCCCCTTCAATTTTACCTTTACGTAAATCTGCATTTAAGGCTTTGGTTTGTACAAGGCCATTTTTAATCTCTGCTTCGCCTAAAAAGCTGGCAATTTGCGTATCATTTTGTTTATTGGCTAAGGTATCAGCATTTTTACCTGTCACATAAGGCAATAAGGCTTGATATTTGCCCATTTCGCTGGTGACCAGCTTCATCATATTCACGCCTTTTAACACGCCATTATCAAATTTTAATGTCGAATTACCGCTAATACTATGTAACCATGCTTGTACAGAATTACCTGTTAACTGTAGTTTTCCTTGATAATTAGCCTTACCGGTAAATAAGTCTTGTTTGGTAAATTGCTGCACTAAATTGGCAATTTCAATTTGTTGAATGTTGGGTTGTACAGTTAATAATGGCTCTTTACCACGAACATCAATGGTTGTTGGTAAATTAAATGTACCACTGTAAATACCGCCCGCCAATTTTGCCACTTGTACTAATCCTTGATTAGCTTGTGCGGTCACTTGAAATTGTTTGATGGGATAATTCATCACCGTTAACGCACCAATGGTCAGCCCAACATCTAAATTTTGTTGCTTTAATAACTCTATAGGCAACAAACCGCCTGTGCTAGGTTTGGCTTTAGGATCTGTGGGGGGTAAATAATCATCAACATTAATCGAATCAACCGCTAAACGAGCATTAATTTTGGGAGCTTTAAAATCATTAACACCCACATCACCTGTTAAATTAGTATTATCCAGTTTTAGCTTTAAACCCTTTAAAAATACACTTTGTTCATTACCACTAATTTGACTGTTAACACTCACTGTTTTTAAGGTATTGGCATTTTTGGTGACAGGGGCTGCCATACCTAAATCTTGCATTAATTGGCGTAAATTAAAGGGCGAAGTGCTGATGTTGCCAGCAATACTCATCCCTTGAGTCACAGGGGGCTTAACCGCTGCCGTACTGGCTAAAGCTGGCAAATTAATCAATAATTGCCCTTTGGTATTAATTGCCAAGGCATTTAAATCAAAACCATTAAGAGCAATTTTGCCCTGTTTCCAATTTGCGGAAATCGGTGCGACTAAATGGATAGGCATTTCTTTCTTAAAGGATTTATCGCTCAATTTAGCTTGCAAATCTAAAGGTGAAAAATCAACCGCACCTGAGCTTAAATTTGCTGTCACTGCGCCATTAATATCCGCCGTAATCGGACTAGGTCTGCTTGCATCAGGATAACTAGCTGCGACTTTTAAAGCAGTTAATTTAATCAGTTGTTGTTGCAAATTGGCTTCACTATTGGCGGTTAATTTAATCGTGGCAGGTGCCGCTAAATTATTTGCTGGATAACTAGCTTCTAGGACTAAATTAGGAATCTGCCATAATTGAGCTGTTAGATTTGCTGTAATATCGCCCTGAATTTTTGCCGTTGCGGGGGCTTTTAAGCCTTTTTGTGGATAACTACTGCTTAACTGTAAAGCCTTGATATTAATTAATTGTTGTTGCAAATTTGCGTTAATATTCGCTGCCAACTCTAGCTTGGCTGGTGCTGTTAAATTCGCATCTTGATAATCAACCGCTAACTTTAGATTATCAAGTTGATGTTGCTGTTGTTTTACATCAGCAACAATATCCGATTTTAAATCAATAATCATTGGGGCGGGTAATAATGTGCCTTGCAAATGACTACGTGCGGTTAAACCTTTAAGCGTATAGCGTTGTGCTTCTTGATCAAGACTAATACTAGTATTTAAATCATTATCCGCTTGTAAAGTTTTGCCTTGAGCATCGGTTTGTTGATAAGCAAACTTTAAACGAATCGGAAATGCTTTTTTTAGGTCAATATCGGTAGCTTGAACAAGTAATTTATCAAGCTGCCCTTCTAATTTGTTTTGTTCATCTTTAAACTGTAAAGCACTGTTATTAATATTTAACAAATTGATATTAAAAGCAATTTTTTCAGACTTATCTTCAGGCTGACTCTTTAACTTGTTGAGCATTCTATCCCAACTGGTTGTGCCATTGGCATAGCGGACAAAATTAAGCTGTGCGCCGTCTAATAACACCGAATCAATCGCTATTTGTTTGCTTAATAACGGCATCACTTGCACAGAAACAGATGCTTGTTGAATATTGACCAGATTTTGTTGTGCGGCACTATCCGTTAAACTGGTCTTGCCAAGCTTTAAACCAATGTCTGGCCAAAGTTGCCATTCAATACGATCATTAATTGCCAAATCCATATCGGTTTTGTCTTTCACAACCTTATAAATTTCGCTTTTATAATCGTTAGGATCAATAATAAACAACACAAAGGCGACAAATGCCAAGGCGAGGCTAGCAATACCACTCACGAAAATGGCTACAACTTTGGTAATGTGTGACATCGTATAGACACCTTGTCAAATTCAAAACAAGGCAAAGATAGCATATTTAACAAGAAGGAGTTATTGCTTATTTATTAACAAATCTGACAACCTGCTCTGTTGTTTGCGATGTTGGACAGCCTTGAGAACAACTACTACAACCACTATCACAACCCGTTTTTATAGGAGCAGCAGGCTGTAAGCCATGAGCAAGCCACATCCATTTATGTTGCAAACAATAATCCGCTAATTGCTGTTGTTGTGCATACAACCAATGAGGTAAATAACGCTTTATGGTTAGCCATAGACTCCACAACACAATCACGCTCACTATTGCGATCTGAATCAACTCATTCATGATAAGGCTAACACCACCCGATAAGTGATAAATGATGCAAGATAGGCTGTACCAAATAAATACACTGCCATAATTGCCACAGTACGCCAAGAAGCTGTTTCGCGCTTAACAGTGGCTAATGTTGCCAAGCATTGTGGCGCAAATACGAACCATACCAATAACGATAATGCTGTTGCTAATGACCATTGATGAGCAATTAGAGTACCTAATTGTTCTGTAATCAATTCTTCATTACCAGCAATGGCATAAACTGTTCCCAAAGCCGATACAACAACTTCGCGTGCGGCCATTGCAGGAATAAGGGCAATACAAATTTGCCATCCAAAACCAATGGGCTCAAAAATAACTGCTAGAGCATGGCCAATACGTCCCGCAAAACTATAATCTATGGCTGGCATGGTCGCATCTGCGGGTGCTTGGGGGAAGGTTAATAGCACCCATAATAAAATGGTTAATGCTAAAATAATGCCACCCACACGCTTAATAAAAATACCTGCCCTTTCGTATAAACCTAAACTCACGTTGCGCAAATCGGGCAAACGATAACTGGGTAATTCTAATAATAAAGCATGTTCACTTTTATCTTTACGTAACCATTTGATAATCGTAGCAACCACTAAAGCACTAAAAATACCACCAAAATATAAAGCAAATAGCACAAGCCCCTGTAAATTAAACACTCCCCATACTGTTTGTGCAGGAATAAATGCACCAATTAATAAAGCATAGACGGGTAAACGCGCAGAACAGGTCATCAGTGGCGCAACCATAATTGTCGTTAAACGGTCACGAGTATCACTAATACTTCGCGTCGCCATAATACCAGGTACAGCACAAGCAAAACTGGACAATAAAGGAATAAATGCTCGACCTGTTAAGCCCGCTTTAAACATTAATCTATCTAATAAAAAAGCCGCACGGGGCAAATAACCAGACTCTTCGAGTGATAAGATGAAAAAGAATAAAATCAGAATTTGCGGAAGAAAAACTAAAACTCCTCCCACGCCTGCCAAAACAGCATCAATAATTAGGCTTTTTAATAAGCCATCCGCCATATACTGGCCAATTAGCTCGCTAAGCCATGTAACACTTGTTTCAATACCATCCATAAACGGTGCTGCCCATGCAAACACCGCTTGGAAAATAAAAAACATTAAAACACCCAAAATAGCTAAACCAGCAACAGGGTGTAACAAAATACTATCTAAAAAATCATCCCGTTGGTCAGTATCTCTGGGCATGACTACCGTTTCAGCCAATAAATCGCGTACTTGTTGATGAATATCGTGATCAGGGATTAATGTTGGCTTAGCTAAGGCAGGAATTTGTTGATCTAAACTTGCCAATAATTGATCAATACCATGACGTTTAACAGCGGCTGTTTCAATAACTTTAATGCCTAAGCGTTGCGATAATTTTGCACTATCTATTTGAATCCCACGACGTTTGGCATCATCCATCATGTTTAATACTAACAACATTGGACGACCAAGTGCTTGAACTTCTAACACAAAACGCAAATGCAAACGCAAGTTAGTTGCATCAACCACACATACCAATAAATCAGGGGTAGGCTCACCTGCAAATTCACCCAAACAAATCGCACGGGTAATTGCTTCATCAGGGCTAGTTGCTTCTAAACTATAAGCACCAGGTAAATCTAAAATTCGTAAACGACGACCAGATGCTAAGGTTAAAAATCCTTCTTTACGCTCAACAGTTACCCCAGCATAGTTAGCAACTTTTTGCCGCGCTCCAGTTAATTGATTAAACAAAGAGGTTTTGCCGCAGTTAGGATTGCCAACTAGCGCAATCTGTTGAATTGCAGTCATGTGCGTACCTCTTTGACTAAGACACGCTCCGCCTCACTGACTCTCAATGCAAAACGAGTAAATCCTACTTGTACTAAAATAGGATCTCCCCCAAATGGCGCACGAGTAATTAGGCGAACTGTTTCGCCACTGACAAAACCTAATTCGCTTAAACGTTTGGCAATCGGATCAACATCATCGTGTTTTTGTACCGATAACACAATCGCAGGCGTGTTTTTGGCTAACTGAGAAAGGCGCACTATGCTATGGCCTCAACATAAAATATAAATAAGAATGATTCTTATTTTTACCGCTAATCATATAACTGTCAAATCTTATTACATAATCGTAACGAGATTATCTAAAGATCCCTTAGAAAAGGTGTCCCATCTTTTCTTCTTTGGTATCTAAATATTGATCGTTATGAGGATTTCGGCCTGTCATAAGCGGCACACGCTCAACCACATGAATGTTATGTTGCTCTAAAGCAGCGACTTTGAGAGGATTATTGGTCATCAAACGAACTTGTTTTACACCTAAATGCGCCAACATATATTCACACATGCTATATTCTCGCAAATCAGGTGCAAAACCTAATTGTTCATTAGCTTCAACTGTGTCAGCACCTTGATCTTGCAACGCATAAGCTCGAACTTTGTTGACCAAACCAATGCCTCGCCCTTCTTGACGCAAATACAAAATCACACCACGACCTGTCTGGGCAATATGTTGCATAGCCGCTTCTAATTGTGGGCCACAATCACAACGTAAAGAACCAAAACCATCACCTGTTAAACATTCAGAATGTATTCGAGCTAAAACAGGCTGTCCATCAGCAATATCTCCCATCGTTAAGGCAATATGCTCTTGGCTAGAATCAGTTTCTTCAAACGCATGGATAATAAAATCACCATGTTTAGTTGGTAATTTAGAACGAGCAATAAATACGATAGACACCAATAGACTCTCTGAGGTTAGTAGAACAGATACATGATCAGCAAAAATAATGCATTGATGACGGTATCCGTCCTAGTTGAGAAAGAGATTTTAGTCTATATAAGGACAATTACGCAAAAAACAATCGGCAACAATAGTGAACTGGCGTACAAACCGCTTTATTTACAACTATTTTGCGTCACAAATAAAGCCGATATTCACTACTTTTCAGTTATTACCATTTTTTGGCCAGATTGTTCTAGTTTTACACGACTTAAAAAACTCATTCCCAATAAAATAGGAAGATCATCTTCTGTATCACGAATATTGGCCTCTACAAAAGACAATGTAATTGCCCCAACTTTGACACTATTAAGCATCATCTGCCAATGTTTAACATCTCCATTTGCCGTACTACTCAGGCCTTCTTTACCTTTAGCACGAAAATCTATACCTAAACGTTGGGCGTGTTTACGACTCATCGAAATGGACGTTGCACCTGTATCAACCACAAAAGAGACTATACGACCGTTAATTACACCACTGGTAATAAATTGATGACCTAAATTACTATATATCGTCACACTCGCTTTGGGCTTAACAACTTCGGGCTTTTTTTCTTCAACCACAGGAGGTGCTGATTGATAGGAATCACCTAGCCCCAAAGCAATATCTTTATTATCAACCAGTAATATCGCTTTTTGATTACTAATCGATTTAAGTTGTACATTTTGATGACTTTGGCCAATGCGAATAACGGCACTTTTTTCATCAACTTTAATAAAAGCTCTATCACCAAATAAGCCTAGTACTTTGACTTCTTGGCCATAGCTGATATTAGCCAATAAACCACTTATTACAATGCTAAATAACCGCCGCTGACGATAAACCACATCACACCTCCTGCGGCTAATCCTGCTAATACATCATCAAACATAATGCCAAAACCACCTTTTAGGTGATTATCGCACCATGATATTGGCCACGGTTTGAGAATATCAAAAACCCTAAACAAGATAAAAGCCAGTACAATTCCCACATAGCTTGCTATTTGCCATGTAGCAATAGCAATCAGTGGCCATAATGCTAACCATTGGCCAACAAACTCATCCCAAACTATCGCCTCGTGGTCGTGAACACGCAAAATTTCTGCCGCTTTACCACATAACCACACGCCAAATATAGCCGCAACACCAATAAATACCAAGCTGCCTACTTGTCCCAATAAAACTAATAATGGAAAAAATAGTAGTGCTAATGCTGAGCCTGCTGTTCCCGGTGCTTTAGGTGACAAACCCGAACCTAAACCAAAGGCTAAAAAAATAATGGGATTTTTAATGGGATACAATGAAGACATA
>ERZ650309.1091-NODE-1091-length-12940-cov-5.015988_pt1 | contig 12940 bp, 11 predicted proteins | sample MGYA00376245_ERZ650309 | MGnify/ENA primary metagenome ERZ650309 (study PRJEB26733, sample SAMN07839294) | wastewater metagenome | biome: urban; feature: wastewater treatment plant; material: waste water | place: USA: North Carolina | collected 2016-04-26 ...
CCAACGCCCACACCCTCACCGGTGACGGCCTGGGCATCGTCTTCCGCAAGGGACTTCCCTTGGAGGACATGGAGTTCCACCAGTTCCATCCGACAGGCCTGGCCGGCCTGGGCATCCTGATCTCGGAAGCCGTGCGTGGCGAGGGTGGACGTCTGCTCAACGGCGAGGGCGAGCGCTTCATGGAGCGCTATGCCCCCACCATCGTCGACCTGGCGCCCCGCGACATCGTCGCCCGCTCGATGGTGCTGGAGGTCCTGGAGGGCCGCGGCGCCGGACCGAACAAGGACTACGTCTACATCGACGTGCGCCACCTCGGCGCCGACGTGCTGGAGGCCAAACTCCCCGACATCACCGAGTTCGCCCGCACCTACCTCGGTGTCGACCCGGTCACCGAACTGGTGCCCGTCTACCCGACCTGCCACTACGTCATGGGCGGTATCCCGACCACGATCAACGGCCAGGTGCTGCGCGACAACGTCAACGTGGTGCCGGGTCTGTTCGCCGCCGGCGAGTGCGCCTGCGTGTCGGTGCACGGCTCCAACCGCCTCGGCACCAACTCGCTGCTGGACATCAACGTGTTCGGGCGTCGGGCCGGCATCGCCGCCGCCGAGTACGCGCAGAACCACCACTACGTCGACCTGCCGGACAACCCCGCCGACATGGTCACCGGGTGGGTCGGCGACATCTTGTCCGACCACGGCAACGAGCGCGTCGCCGACATCCGCACCGCGCTTCAGCAGTCGATGGACAACAATGCCGCGGTGTTCCGGACCGAAGAGACCCTCAAGCAGGCGCTGACCGACATCCACGCGCTCAAGGAGCGGTACTCGCGAATCACGGTGCACGACAAGGGCAAGCGCTACAACAGCGACCTGCTCGAGGCCATCGAGCTGGGCTTCCTGCTGGAGCTGGCCGAGGTCACCGTCGTCGGCGCGCTGAACCGCAAGGAATCCCGCGGCGGTCACGCCCGCGAGGACTACCCGAACCGCGACGACGTCAACTACATGCGCCACACCATGGCCTACAAAGAGGGCGCGGAGCTGCTGTCCGACATTCGATTGGACTACAAGCCCGTCGTCCAGACCCGGTACGAGCCGAAGGAACGGAAGTACTAACGATGACTGCTGTTCTCGACAAAGCGAGCGATCCCGCAGGTCCTCCGCTGCCGGCCGTGCCCGACGGCGCCACGATGGTGACGCTGAAGATCGCCCGGTTCAACCCGGAGAACCCGGACGCCGCCGGCTTCCAGAGCTTCCGCGTACCGTGCCTGCCCACCGACCGGCTGCTGAACCTGCTGCTGTACGTGAAGGGCTACCTGGACGGCACGCTGACGTTCCGCCGGTCCTGCGCGCACGGTGTGTGCGGCTCGGATGCCATGCGGATCAACGGCGTCAACCGCCTGGCCTGCAAGGTCCTCATGCGCGACCTGCTGCCGAAGAAGCCGGGCAAGGAACTGACCATCACCATCGAGCCCATCCGCGGCCTGCCCGTGGAGAAGGACCTCGTGGTCGACATGGAGCCGTTCTTCGACGCCTACCGCGCCGTGAAGCCGTTCCTCATCACCTCGGGTAACCCCCCGACCCGTGAGCGCATCCAGTCGCAGACCGACCGGGCCCGCTTCGACGACACCACCAAGTGCATCCTGTGTGCCTGCTGCACCACCTCATGCCCGGTGTACTGGAGTGAGGGTTCGTACTTCGGCCCCGCCGCGATCGTCAATGCGCACCGGTTCATCTTCGACTCGCGTGACGAGGCAGCCGCCGAGCGCCTCGACATCCTCAACGAGGTCGACGGTGTCTGGCGCTGCCGCACCACCTTCAACTGCACCGAGGCCTGCCCGCGTGGCATCCAGGTGACCAAGGCGATCCAGGAAGTCAAGCGCGCCTTGATGTTTGCGCGCTGACACTGCCTTCACAACGCCGGGCCTGAACGTGACGTTCAGGCCCGGCGTTCGGCTTTCGGACCCGATGTCGCTCGCCGTCGAGGCGGATTTCTGCGCCGGCGCGACCGGTGATAAGAACACTGGGTGCACTGGTACACCGGAGACTCCACCTATGACACCGTCCTGACGGCCGCCTTCGCGTTCGCCGCGTTCGTGATAGTCGGGGGGTTCTTCGGTCAGAGTTCCTACGGTCGGTTCTCCTCGGAGAAGCTCGGTTTCAATCTGAATCCGAAATTCGGCTGGTGGCTGATGGAGATGCCGGCGACGGTGGTCTTCTTGCTCGCCTATCTGACCGGACCGGCCCGGTTCGAGCCGACTTCCCTTGTGCTGGCCGGAATCTGGGCCTTGCACTACTTCAACCGCGGTTGGTTCTTCCCCCTGTCGATCCGCCAGGTGCCGGGCAAACGCAGCACCTTCAACGTGTCCGTGGTCGTGATGGGCATGGTGGTGACGTCGATGCATGGCTACCTCAATGGAGCACTGTTCAGCCACGACTTCTTCCGGCGGTACAACAGCAACTGGTTGACCGATCCGCGCTTTCTGATCGGTGTGGCGATCTACTTGTGCGGGTTTGCCTTATTGGTCAATTCCGAGTCGATCGTGCGCAATCTGCGTGACAAGAACAATCCGGGCGCCGCCGAATACCAGATCCCGTTCGGCGGCGGCTTTCGATTCGTCACCAGCCCGGCTTATCTGGGCGAATTGATCGCCTGGTCGGGTTTCGCCATTCTGACGTGGGCGCTGCCCGGGGTTGCGATTCTGCTGATCACCGCCGGCAACCTGATTCCCCGCGCCCGAGATACCCACAAGTGGTATCAGCAGCAGTTCGCCGATTACCCCACCGACCGAAATGCGTTGGTCCCTTTTCTATGGTGACCCGCCTTCTCTGAACGCATCGTCGATATCGCGTCCCGCATTTCGCACGCGCCGGCGAGACCATCAGGAGTTCCGGACAAACTTTGTCCCACAACGGATTTCGCATCTAATATTTGCTACGAACACGCCCTGCAGGATATATCCGTGGGTGAGCGGACAATGGCGGTAACAACGGCCGTTGCGCGCGAATTTGCGCCGAAATAAATTATCGAGAACGTCAAATAAACGCTTCCCAGATCGTCGCTCACCGCTTACAGTCAGCACGTCAGCAGCCCACGCTCAGCGATTTCACAGTGGCCCTCGGGATACGAATTCCTTTGCGGCCGAGGGCTTGTACACAATCACGAAGGAGTTTGTTGTGCAGTATGCGGCGTACGTCGGACGGGTTGGCGCCCTGGCAATTGCGCTGGGAATCGGTAGCGCAATAGCCGGCCCACACATCGCCTCGGCCGATCCGGGCAGCTCGACGGGTTCGGCGTCACGATCGGACCACAAGAGCGACGCCCGGTCATCGGACACACGGCACGCCCCCAGAGCCCTCCGCTCCGCCGGCGCGGCACAGCTGAACTCGGAGACTCAAACCGGCAGCGCAGCAAAGGATTCGACCCCGAAGAAGCGCGCATCGAAGGCAACGAAGACCATCAAAGGCACCACAAAAACCGTGGTGGCCGCATCCTCCGTCGACATGACGTCATCAGCCAAATCCGACGTGAAGGTGGTGATCAGCGAACACGACGGCACTACCTCCACCGTCAAAGACACGGTGAGTGCAGTCGGCCCGGGCCCCTACGACGTCGGGGTGAAAGAAACCGACACCAAGGACACCACGACCGAATCGACCACGGTCGACAACGGCGTCGACGTCACACCCAAGTCGAACACCGACCCCGACGACGGAGGCAGCACCAGCGGTACGCAGGCCCCCACCACCGGCACTGGGACCGGCTATGAGGACACCGGCGGCGGCAAAGGCTCATCGAGTGGGAGCAGCAACTCGTCGTCGACCTCGACACCGACCGCAACGGTGACGGTGGCCTCCGTGACGCCGTCCGGCGCAACCGTGCGCCCGCTGCACAACGTGGTGCTCGGCGTGTTGGGCCTGTTCGGCTACCACCCTGCCGGCGGGGCATCGAACAACCCGATCCTGGCCGGCCTCTGGGGCACATACCGCCGCATCGAGTCCGTCTTCGACAACAGCAGCCCGCGCATCACCGGTGCCCAGGTTGTCGGCACCACCATCACCGCAGATGGGCGTACCGCCGTCACCCTGTCCGTCACCACCACCGACCTGGACGGCAATGCCCTGCGCTACTCGACCAAGAACGGTGCCGACGGAACCCTGACGGCCAATGCGGACGGCACCTTCACCTACGTCGCCGCCGCGGGATACACCGGCTCCGACACCATCACGATCACGGCGAACGACGACCGTCGCTTTCACTTCCACGGCCTGCTGAGCTTCCTCAGGCCCAACTGGGGACACACCAGCGCGGCCAAGCTGACCGTCACGGTGAGTCGGTCCACAGCACCGACGAACGCCGCTCCCGTCATCGACGTGGTCACGTCCACCCCGGGAAAGGGCAATACCTGGACCGTCACCGTCGCCGCACACGACACAGACAGCGCCGACACCCTGAGTTACACCGTGGCGGCCGTCGATGCCGACCACGTCACCGTCAACGCCACCGGTCAAGCCGGGGTCTACACGGTGACCGTCAGCGATACCGCCTGGGCCGCAGCCAATCCCGGCGCTCAGGTCGGCATCACGTCCAGTGTCGACGACGGCCACCATGAACCGGCGGTGCGGACCGACGTGGTCGGGACCGTCAACAACGCAGGGTCACTCGACCTCGGCACCCTTGACGCCGGCGATATCCCGGCGCTGCCCGCCGGAGTCACCTACCTCGACGCGACCAGCACCGGGTACACCATCGAGCTCACTCGCTCCGACGGAAAAATCGATCGCATGGCCACCGTCGATCGCGCAGACGGATCGGGGCACACGTTCATGCTTGATCACCTTCCGGTGGGCGTCACCTACACCACCCTCAGCCGCAAACCCGCGGGCACTGTCGTGTTGCTGCGCTCGGACGGCCAGGCGGTCGCCGTCGGCGCCGGCGGTACCATCGAGACCGGAGTAATTCCGGCAGGGGACTATCACTATTTCACGCGCTTCTACGTCAACGTCCAATTCGAGACGATCTCCGGCAACTGGTATTACTACCAGCTCGATTGGTCCGAGAAGAGCAACTCGGCATCCGTCGAACTGGATGCCGAGTTGACCGATCCGCAAGAGATGCCGTGGGGATACGCAGACGACGACGGCCCGCTGCGGTTGGTGCGATCCGACGGATTATCGATCGAAATCAATTGATCGACAAACACCCAGGGGTGTGTGGCCAACGCGGCCGCACACCCCTGTCACATTTGGAAGCCCCACGTCGTCCACTAGATATGACTCCACGAATCGCACCCATTGCACCTGCGAAAGCCAACCTGATGACCCGGCTGATGTACCGCTACGCCAAGCGCGAATACGGCGAGGTGCCCGAGCCGTTCAGCGTCGCAGCGCACCACCCACGCCTGCTGATCGCCAACGCGGTCCACGAAGGTCTGCTCAAGAGTGGTTCCAGGAAGCTGCCACAATCGGTCCGCGACCTCGCCGTGTTCTGGACTGCGCGGACGGTCGGTTGCTCCTGGTGCGTGGACTTCGGCACCATGCTGATGCGGCTGGAAAGCCTGGACACCGAGCGGCTCAAGCACATCGACAGCTACGCGACGTCCGACCTTTTCACCGACGACGAACGCGCAGCGATCGCTTACGCCGACGCCATGACCACCGACCCGCACACCGTCACCAACGAACAGGTCGCCGACCTGCGGAACCGGTTCGGCGACGACGGGGTGATCGAACTGACGTACCAGATCGGAGTCGAGAACATGCGGTCACGGATGAACACGGCGCTGGGCATCACCGAGCAGGGCTTCAGCTCGGGCGACGCGTGCCGGGTGCCGTGGGCTGGTGATCCGCCTTCAGCGGCGAGCCGCTAATCGGACTTCAGCGGCGAGCCGCTAGTCGGACCTCAGCGGCGAGCCGCTGAACTTGTCCGGGTTGGCGATATCCCATACCGCGCAGACCTTTCCGTCGCGCACCGTCATCGCAGTGACTCGGGGCAGCAGTTCGGGGTAGCCGTCATGTGCCGGCAGCCCCGGGCTGTAGCCGCCGAGTTCACCGTTGACCAGCGCCAGCTGCGCTACCGAAAGCCATTGCGGGCCATAGCGTCTGGACAAACCGAACAGGAATCGCGCGACCTTCTCTGCGCCGACGATCGTACGTGGCGCGGTCGGTGCCCGCCGGTTGGAGTCGCCGGTGAAGGTGGCATCGGGATGCAGTAACTCGACGACGGCGGCCATGTCGCCATCCGACAGCGCCGCCATCAACTTCCCCACCGCTTCGTTGTGCGACGGGTCCGGCGGTGGCGCGGCGGCCACAGCTTTCCTTGCGCGCGAAGCCAATTGACGCGCACTGGCCGCACTGACCCCGAGCGTCTCGGCGATCTCGGCGAACGGCACCGCAAAACCGTCGTGCAGCACGAACGCCACCCGCTGATCAGGGCTCAGCGAATCCAGCACCACCATGGCCACGAAACGGGCGTCCTCGCCTGCCACGACGGCCGCCAATGGGTCGGTGCCGTCGAATCCGGTGACCACGGGTTCGGGCAGCCATTCGCCGTAGTACGCCTCGCGCCGGTGTGCCGCGGACCGCAACCGGTCCAGCCCCAGCCGGCTGACGACCGTGGTCAGCCAGGCGCGCGGCTGTTCGATGGCAGCGATATCTGCTGCCTGCCAACGCAACCAGGCGTCCTGCACGATGTCCTCCGCGTCGGCATAGATGCCGGTCAGCCGATAGGCCACCGACAGCAGGTGGGGCCGCAGTTCTTCGAATTCGTCGAGTTGCGCGATGGTCACCCCGCCAACTTACGACGCGATATCCCCGTCGGCGATCGCCGTCGATGCGACGATTGGCCGATGCCGAACAAGCCGCCGATCGCCCCTGTCCGCTGGACGCCGCCGCCAGTGGATGCACTTCCCGAATTCGGGCCGGCCGAGTTGACCATCGTCCCGATGCCCGGCGACGCCCCCGAGGACGTGGTGGTCGACACCGACGGACAGTTGTGGACCGGCTTGGCCGACGGCCGCATCGTGCGGGTAACAGCCGATGGCACAACGAAAGTCGTCGCCGACACGGGTGGACGGCCCCTGGGTTTGCATGTTGCCGGCGATGGCCGGCTGTTGATCTGCGACAGCCACCGCGGACTGCTGGCGATGGACCGGGACACCGGCGTCCTCGAGACACTGGTCACCCATGCCGCGGGCCACCCGCTCAAGTTCTGCTCGAACGTCACCGAAACCAGCGACGGCACAATCTATTTCACCGAGTCGACCAGCCGTTTCCACTACGAGCACTTCGAGGCGGCCATCCTGGAGGCCCGCGGCACCGGTGGCCTCTACAAGCTGACCCCGGACGGATCGGTCAGCACCATCGCGGACGGCCTGTACTTCGCCAACGGAGTCACGGTGACCGCCGACGCAACGGCGTTGGTGTTCGCCGAGACGCAGGCTCGTCGATTGTCCCGTTTCGAACTGACCGGGCCACAGCAAGGCACCGTCAGGCCACTGGCGGTCAATCTCGCCGGAATGCCCGACAACATCTCCACCGGATCCGACGGCCGGATCTGGGTGGCGATGGTGACACCGATAGTCCAAGCCGCGGAATGGTTGGCACCACGCGCGCCGATGCTCCGGCAATTGGTCTGGCGGCTGCCGCACGCGCTACAGCCCAAGCCGATCGACGAAGTATGGGCGGCGGCGTTCGATCCGGGCAGTGGCGCCGCAGTCGCGGGCCTTCGCCTCAAGCACCCGGATTTCGGTCAGGTCACCGGGCTCGTCGAACACGACGGACGGCTGTGGATGAGTTCCATCGGCCATCCCGCACTGGCCCATTGCGCGCTGCCCTGACACCACTTCAGCAACTTCAACCCCATCCGCCACAGCGCGGCAACCCGAATTCGGCGGCCCGGTCACCTAGTCTGGCTCCACCATGGCGACCACTCGAAGCACCGCGCGCCGCGCAACGTCGCTGGCAGCTGCGTTTTTCCTGGCCGCGGCACCGGCCTTGGCGCACGCTGCGCCCGACGGCCCGCCCGATGCCAACATCTGCCCCTACCGGGTGAACACCCCTCCGGCGATCGACCAGTCCGAGGTCCCCAAGGCCGGCGATCCGCCGGACGCGTTGCCGGTTCCGGCAACCCCCCTCGGCGGTGACCTGATGTCCGGCTGCGGCGTTGTCGCCGCTCCCGACATGCCGCCCCTGCCCGGCGACGTGTCAGCCGATGGTTGGCTGTTGGCCGACCTCGACACCGGCGACATCATCGCGGCCAAAGACCCGCACGGCCGCTTCCGCCCCGCCAGCATCATCAAGGTGCTCATCGCCACCCAGGCGCTACGCGAGCTGCCCCTGAACAAGATGGTCACCGGCACCCCCGACGACGCAGCGGCCGAAGGCACCCGGGTCGGTGTCGACGACGGAGGCAAGTACACCGTCAACGATCTGCTGCACGGCTTGCTGATGCACTCGGGCAACGACGCCGCACACGCGCTGGCCATGCAGATCGGTGGCATGGACACCGCACTGGTCAAGATCAACGACCTGGCCCAGAAACTCGGCGGCCGCGACACCCGCGTCGCAACACCGTCCGGTCTGGACGGACCCGGTATGAGCACCTCGGCCTACGACATGGGACTGTTCTACCGCTACGCGTGGCAGAACCCGACCTTCGCCAGCATCGTGGCCACCCAGCAGTTCAGCTTCCCCGGCCACCCCGCCAAGCCGGGTGAGCCCAGCGATCACCCGCCGTACGACCTGGAGAACGACAACAAGCTGCTCTACAACTACCCGGGCGCCCTGGGCGGTAAGACCGGCTACACCGACGATGCAGGTCAGACCTTCGTCGGCGCCGCCGACCATGGCGGCCGACGCCTCGTCGCCATCTTGCTGCATGGCACGCGCATCCCGATCGCCCCGTGGGAGCAGGCAGCGCACCTGCTGGACTACGGTTTCGCGACCCCACCGGGTACCAAGGTCGGCACGCTGATCGAACCTGACCCCTCGCTGACCATAACCAAGCCCGGCACACCGGGTTCGCCTGCCACACAAGCGATGTCGGTGCCCGATGCCAACACCACCCCGGTGCGCGTCGGCGTCGGCGTGGTGGGTGCGTTGGTGGTGTTCTCACTGATCATGGGTGCGCGCTCGGTCAACCGCCGGCCCGTTGACTCGCTCCGATAGCGTCGAATCGGCCGGTTCGCCCCCATTTGTGGGGTAAGCCAGTCTCAGCACTATCGAGCGGAGGGAAACCAGTGGGCCGATCCACACAGCTGGGAACCATGGTCGCGTTGACGGCGGCCAGTATCGGCGTCATCTACGGATACGACCTGTCCAACATCGCGGGCGCGCTGTTGTTCATCACCTCCGAGTTCAAACTGAGTACGCACCAACAGGAGTTGGTCACCACGGCGGTGGTCATCGGTCAGTTGGTCGGCGCCATCGGCGCAGGGGCCCTGGCCAATGCGATCGGTCGGAAACGCTCAATGGTGTTGGTTGCCTTCACCTACGCCGCGTTCGCGGTGTTCAGCGCGTTCGCGTTGACGGTCCCCATGCTGCTGATCGCCCGACTACTGCTCGGGTTGACCATCGGTGTCTCGATCGTCGTGGTCCCGGTTTTCGTTGCCGAGTCCGCAGCGGCGGAAACCCGTGGACGACTACTGGTGGCCTATCAGGTGGCGACCGTGGCCGGCATCATCATCGGATACCTCACCGCGTATCTGCTTGCCGGAAGCCACAATTGGCGACTCATGCTGGGCCTGGCCGCGATACCCGCGGTATTCGTCGCGCTGATGCTCCTGCGCATGCCCGACACCGCCCGCTGGTACCTGCTCAAAGGTCGGGACGACGACGCGCGAGAGGCGTTACGCCAGGTCGATCCCGGCGCGTCGAACGCGGCGAGGCCGACAAGGCCAGCGAGATCGGCCGCTTCCCGCGGCTGTTCCGCAACGTGGAGACGGTGCCCGCCGGCATGACCTGGCCGACCATGACCTTCACCGGCAAGATGACGCTGTGGCTGGGCAAGCTGGAAGTGCAGCTGCTGCAGCTGGGCCGCGGCCACACCAAGGGCGACACGGTGGCCTGGCTGCCGCAGCAGAAGATCCTGTTCAGCGGCGACCTGGTCGAGTTCGACGCCACGCCCTATGCCGGCGACGCCTACTTCCAGGACTGGCCGCAGACGCTGGACAACATCGCCGCGCTGCAGCCTGCCGCGCTGGTGCCCGGCCGCGGCGCTGCGCTGACCACGCCGGACGCGGTGGCAGCCGGCCTGGCCGGCACGCGCAACTTCATCCACGACATGTGGACCCACGTCAAGGCCGGCGTCGCGGCCGGACAGGACCTGAACGCGGTCTATCAGGCGACCTACGCGGCGCTCAAGCCCACCTACGGCCACTGGGTCATCTTCGACCACTGCATGCCCTTCGACGTGACGCGCTGCCACGACGAGGCCAGCGGCCATGTCGACCCGCGCATCTGGACCGCCGAGCGCGACGTCCAGATGTGGAAGGCGCTCGAGTCCTGAGGCGCCAGCCATGGCCGACGCCGAAGACTTCCAGCGCCGGGTCTACCCCTACCGGCGCAGCGCGGACCAGGACGCGGCCACACCGGTGCGGCATCCGGTGGTCGTCGTCGGCGCCGGGCCGGTCGGCCTGGCGCTGGCCATCGACCTGGCGCTGCAGGACGTGCCCGTGGTGCTGCTGGACAACGACGACCGCCTGTCCTCCGGCAGCCGGGCGATCTGCTTTGCCAAGCGCACGCTGGAGATCTTCGACCGCCTCGGCTGCGGCCAGCGCATGGTCGACAAGGGCGTGTCGTGGAACGTCGGCCGGGTGTTCTTCCGCGACGAGCCGGTCTACCGCTTCGACCTGCTGCCCGAGGCCGGCCATGGCCGGCCGGCCTTCATCAACCTGCAGCAGTACTACGTCGAGGGCTACCTCGCCGACCGCGCCGCCGAGCTGCCGCTGATCGACCTGCGCTGGAAGCACGCCGTCACCGGGCTGGAGGCGCGGTCGGATCACGTGCTGCTCACGGTCGACACGCCCGACGGCCCCTACACGCTGGCCGCCGACCATGTGGCCGCCTGCGACGGCTCGCGCTCGCCGCTGCGGCGCATGCTCGGCCAGGAGAGCCACGGCCAGGTCTTCCGCGACCGCTTCCTGATCGCCGACGTGAAGATGGCCGCAGACTTCCCGGCCGAGCGCTGGTTCTGGTTCGACCCGCCGTTCCACCGCGGCCAAAGCGTGAAAGACGGCGAATACACGCCTTCCAGCGTGTTGTTGCACAAGCAGCCCGACGGCGTCTGGCGCATCGACTTCCAGCTCGGCTGGGATGCCGACCCCGAGGCCGAGAAGGCGCCCGAGCGTATCCTGCCGCGGGTGCAGGCGCTGCTCGCGCACACCGCGATGAAGGACGCCGCCTTCACGCTCGAATGGGCCAGCGTCTACACCTTCGCCTGCCTGCGCATGGACGCCTTCCGCCACGGCCGCGTGCTGTTCGCCGGCGACTCGGCGCACGGCGTGTCGCCCTTCGGCGCCCGCGGCGCCAACTCCGGCGTGCAGGACGCCGAGAACCTGGCCTGGAAGCTCGCCGCCGTGCTGCAGGGCCGCGCCGGCGACGCGCTGCTGGCCAGCTACGGCCCCGAGCGCGAGTACGCGGCCGACGAGAACATCCTCAACTCCACCCGCGCGACCGACTTCATCACGCCGAAGACGCCGATCAGCCGCCTGTTCCGCGACGCGACGCTGGCACTGGCGCGCCGGCACCCGTTCGCGCGCACGCTGGTCAACAGCGGCCGGCTGTCGGTGCCGGCCACGCTGCACGCGTCGGCGCTGAACACGCCGGACGGCGCCGACGCCGACTGGCCCGGCCGCGCGGTGCCGGGCGCGGTGGCCGCCGACGCGCCGGTCCAGGCGGCCGACAGCACTGGCCTTGCCCCCTGGCTGCTGCGCCACACCGCCAGCGGCCGGTTCTGCGCGCTGCTGTTCGACGGCCCCGACAACATCGCCACGCTGGCGGCGCTGCAGGCCGGCGCCGACGGGCTGGCGCCGCTGGACGTGCTGCTGCTGCGCCCCACCGACGTGGCCGCCACCCACCCGGCCCTGCCCGGCTGCACGACGCTGGTCGACAGCCAGGGCCTGGCCGCGCAGCGCCATGGCGCGGCGCCGGGCAGCGTGGTGCTGCTGCGCCCGGACCAGCATGTCTGCGCCCGCTGGCGCGCGGGCCCGGCCAGTGCCGATGCGGTGCGCCAGGCCCTGCGCCGCGCACTGGCACTGGATGAGTCGGCCGTGGCGGCCAAGGTGGCCGATGCGTCCGCTTCAGCCTGACCGACGACCCGAGGAGCACGACGTGGCCCTGATCACCACCCCCCACCTCGACGCGCCCGACGACTTCTACCAGGCGCTGATCGACACCCACCGCGGACTCGACGAGGCACAGAGCCATGCGCTCAACGCCCGCCTGGTGCTGCTGCTGGCCAACCACATCGGCGACCTGCGGGTGTTGAAGGAAGCCATCGACGCCGCCCGGCTGGGCCTGGACGACGCGCCGGCCGCGGGCACGCCGTGAGCCCCGTCGTCGCCGTGTCCGGCCACGCGGCCGGGGCCCTTCTCCATCCTGCAGTTCCGACATGACTTCGACGCTCGCCTACCAATCCGGCTTCGGCAACCAGTTCGCCACCGAGGCCGTGCCCGGCGCGCTGCCGCAGGGCCGCAACAGCCCGCAGCGTGCGCCGCTGGGCCTGGTTGCCGAACTGATTTCCGGCAGCGCCTTCACCGCGCCGCGCGCCAGCAACCAGCGCACCTGGGTCTACCGCCGCCAGCCGTCGGTGGTGACCGGCGCCTATGCGCCGTATGCCCAGCCGCACTGGGTGACCGGCGCCGCGGCCGGCGCCGTGGTGCCGCCTGATCCGCTGCGCTGGCATCCGATCGCCATCCCCGATGCGCCGCTGGACTTCGTCG
>ERZ650309.1092-NODE-1092-length-12940-cov-4.581684_pt1 | contig 12940 bp, 12 predicted proteins | sample MGYA00376245_ERZ650309 | MGnify/ENA primary metagenome ERZ650309 (study PRJEB26733, sample SAMN07839294) | wastewater metagenome | biome: urban; feature: wastewater treatment plant; material: waste water | place: USA: North Carolina | collected 2016-04-26 ...
GGAACGAAGCATCACTGTTTGAAGCAGTTGCAGGTCCGGCCGCGCCTTGATAGCGTCCAAGAGACGGGCATAGTCACCAGCCCTCGGCTCCTCCCCGCCACCTAACTGGAGCCCGAACTCACCGAGAAAATCACGCAGTTTGGCAAGCTTCTCCGGCGTCGGACCTTCGTGGACACGGTACAAAGCCGGATGCTCCTGCCCCTGGAGGAATTCCGATGCACACACGTTGGCTGCAAGCATGCATTCTTCAATCAGACGGTGGGCATCGTTACGGCTTTCCGGAACAATCTTCTCGATCTTGCCCTGATCGTCAAAGACCATGCGCGTTTCCTGTGTCTCGAAATCTATCGCTCCTCTTTTCGCCCGAGCCTTGAGGAGTACCCGGAAAAGTTTGTCCAGATTTTGCAGGTGGGGTAGCAGGCCGCCAACAATCTCGAGCGCAGCCGGCTCGCTGTCGTAGAGTGCTGCCGCAACCTGGTTATAAGTCAGGCGCGCCTTGGAAAACATTACCGCCGGATAGAAACGATACTGCTTGATCACGCCGGTCTGGGAGATCGCCATGTCGCAGACCATGCAAAGGCGTTCCACCTGAGGGTTAAGGGAGCACAGTCCATTGGAGAGCTTTTCGGGAAGCATCGGAATCACCCGACGCGGGAAGTAGACCGAGTTTCCACGGTCATAAGCCTCCCCGTCCAAAGCGGAGCCGACCGTAACGTAGTGCGAAACATCGGCAATCGCCACAACCAGCCGAAAACCCCGTCCCTGTCGCTCGCAATAAACGGCATCATCAAAATCCCGCGCCGTCTCCCCATCAATGGTTACCAGCGGAAGCGCCGTGAGGTCTTCCCTACCCTTCCAGTCCATCTTGCGAACCTTGTCCGGCAAACGACGTGTCTGTTCCCGGGCCGCCTTACTAAACTCAAACGGCAGCTCATGCTTGCGCAAGGCGATTTCGATTTCCATGCCCGGATCGGCATAGTTTCCCAGCACTTCAACTACCTTGCCGATAGGCTGGGCATAACGAGTCGGCTGCTGAACGAGTTCGACCACCACCACCTGCCCTGCGCTTGCCTTCGACTTCGGGCCAGGCGCCAACAAAATTTCCTGACAGATGCGTCGATTCTCCGGTACCACCAGCGTAACCCCGTTCTCCACGAGAACGCGCCCCACCACCCGGGTATTGGCACGCTCCAGCACCTCAACGATCTTCCCCTCGGGCCGTCCACGACGATCGAGACCGGCAATGCGAACCATCACCCGATCCCCGTGCAGCACCTCCCGCATCTCATTGGGCCCGAGAAAGATGTCAGGCCCCTCCTCGTCGGCGCTCACGAATCCATAGCCATCGGGATGGCCCTGCACCGTCCCCCGGACCAGATCAGCCTTGGCCGGCAGCAGGTAGTCTCCGCGCCGGTTCCGCATAACCTGCCCGTCTCTCTCCATTGCAAACAGGCGGCGCTCGAAGAAGGGGATCTCGGCCTCGAGGATATCCAGCGCCACAGTCAAGTCGGAGCATGACGTCGGTACGCCGCGCTCCCCCAAGATCTGGACGATGAACTCCCTGCTTGGCAAGGGAAAGTCGTATTTCTGCCGCTCCCTTTCGAAGAAGGGGTCGCTGCGACGCAGCTTGCTGAGTTTCTTGATGTTCTTAGTTTTCGATATTGACACGGATAATTTCTACTCTATAATTCTTAGCTCGTTGCCCAGATGGCGAAATTGGTAGACGCGCTAGTTTCAGGTACTAGTGCCGCGAGGCGTGGAGGTTCGAGTCCTCTTCTGGGCACCAGATATTTCGGGAAGGCCGGTCAAATTGACCGGCCTTTTTGCATTGTGCTCACGAGCAACTTGCTCACCTTCCTTTCCGGACTGCCGCACAAGAGTGTCGCAATCCGGAAAGGCCGGTTTTCCAAGCTCGATCAAATGCCGAAGGGGTGACGCTTCAGAATGGTTTCGTCGCGCTCCGGACCGGTCGAGATCACATCAATGGAAACCTCGCAGATTTCCTCGATACGGTGGAGATAGGCCCGAGCTTCGGGCGGAAGCGCATCCCAGGTCTGGGCACCGAAAGTCGTGCCGCTCCAGCCCGCCATGGTTTCGAGGATAGGTTCGCACCGCACCACCTCCTCGGAGCCCATGGGCAACAGATCGATACGCTTGCCGTCCAGCATGTAGCCGGTACACAGCTTGAGTTCCGTAAGGCCATCAAGCACATCAAGCTTCGTGATGCACAGGCCGGAGACGCCATTGATGATGATCGAACGCTTGAGCGCCGCGAGGTCGAGCCAGCCGCAGCGACGCTTACGACCCGTAACTGTGCCGAACTCGCGACCTACCGTAGACATCTGGTAGCCCGGAGTTCCTTCGGTTTCAAAATCCAACTCCGTCGGGAACGGACCGCCACCGACACGCGTGCAATAGGCCTTGGTGATACCAAGCACGTAATGCAGACGCCCCGGACCGACACCGGAACCCGCCGCCGCCTGTCCTGCAACGCAATTGCTCGAAGTCACAAACGGATAGGTGCCATGATCGATGTCGAGCAAGGTACCTTGGGCACCTTCGAACAGAAGATTTCCCCCAGATTTGTTGATTGCGTACAAATCTGCCGACACATCGGTGACCATCGGCTTGATCTCTTCCGCATCCGCCATCGCCTGATCGAAAACGGTCTGGAATTCGACCGGCTCGGCACCGAGGTACTGGGTCAGCACAAAGTTGTGATACTCCAGATTCTCGGCCAGCTTCTCGGCGAAGCGCTTCGGATCGAACAAGTCATAGACACGCAGCGAGCGGCGAGCCACCTTGTCTTCATAGGTTGGGCCGATGCCCTTGCCCGTCGTGCCGATCTTTGCTCCATCGCTCTTCTTCGCCTCGCGGGCGCGATCAAGAGCGGAGTGATAACCGAGGATCAGCGGGCAGCCCGGACTGATTTTCAGGCGTTCCCGCACCTTGATGCCACCGGCCTCAAGACCGCGGACTTCCGCCAGCAGATGATGGATATCCAGCACCACGCCGTTGCCGATGTAGCACTCGACGCCTTCTCGCACGATTCCGGACGGAACCAGATTCAATTTGTATTCGGTCGTACCGACAACCAGCGTATGGCCGGCATTGTGACCGCCCTGAAAGCGGACCACACCCTGCGCTTGGTCGGTCAGCCAGTCGACAATCTTGCCCTTGCCCTCATCGCCCCATTGGGTACCGACGACCACTACGTTCTTTGCCATATTCTTAATCTCCCTGAAGCGGTTCAACCTGCCAGGCACCGCCCCGCAGAACCATACGCCGGTCGCAGCCGGCTTCGCGCCACGTGCCTTCATGGCCGGGCAATTCAATCATTACACTTTCGCCTGCACGCCGCAGCGCGGAAACCGCCTCTGCAAACCCCGGCTCATGGGATTCCGCGGCGAGAATCGCGCCGGGCGTTGCCGGATCCGGCACTTGAGCCGCCAACTCACGCAGATCAAGGCTGAAACCAGTCGCCGGACGTCCACGTCCGAACGCCCGACCGACGCTGTCATAACGCCCGCCCAGCGCCAGTGCCACCGGCGAGTGGCCGCCGTAAGCAGCAAAAACGACGCCGCTGTGGTAGTGGTAACCACGCAAATCCGCAAGGTCGAAACTGATCGGCAACCCGGTCAGACGCGTGGCCAGTTCCTCCAGGTCGTCCAGGGCCGTTTGGATTTCCACATCGGCAGGCAGAACTTCCCTTGCCTTGGCCAGTACCTCGGGCCCACCGTAGAGGTTCGGAAGCAACAACAGCGCACGGCGCACATCGTCAGCGGCATCGCCGAGAAGATCGCGCAGCCCGGGCAGATCCTTGGCTTGCAGACAATCGAACAGTGTCTCCTCGCGCTCGGGAATCAGACCGGCCTTATGGGCCAGCGCCTTGAAAAGGCCAACGTGACCGAGGTCGATGCGTGAAGTGCCTACGCCCGCGAGCTGCAAGGACTCGGCCAGCAAGCGAATGACTTCCGCATCGGCTTCAATACCGGCATGACCATACAGCTCGGCACCGAGCTGCAGCGGCTCGCGTGTCGCCGTCAGCGACGACGGCACGGCATGAGCGACACTTCCGCAATAGCACAAGCGCGCAACGCCCTTGCGGTTGAGCAGGTGAGCATCGATTCGCGCCACCTGCGGCGTAATGTCCGCACGCACCCCCATCGTCCGGCCGGAAAGCTGGTCGACGAGCTTTAAGGTCTTAAGGTTGAGATCCTGACCGGCTCCGGTCAACAGCGACTCCAGGTATTCAAGAAGCGGCGGAGAAACGAGCTGGTAACCATTCAGCCGGAAGGCATCGAGCAGACGACGGCGCAGATCTTCCAGTTTGGCCGCCTCGGCGGGCAGCGCGTCCTGGATATATTCGGGTAGAACCCAACGCAACATGGGTAAAGCGCCTCAGGAAAAAACAATCAGAATGACGAGGCCGACAAGCATCGACCCAAGCCCCACAAAGCGGATTTGACCGTCCGCCAGGCGGATCAGACGCGCAAAGGTTTCACGCCAAGTGGCTGGAGCAACGAAAGGGATGATGCCTTCCAGCACCAGCATCAGCGCAAAAGCCAGGATCAGGCTACGCCCCATTATTTCCCGCTCTTGCCGCTCTTGGCGGATTCGGAAGCCGAAGCCGAGCGCCCCCCGGAACCCTTCATATACTTGAAGAACTCTGAATTCGGCTCGACGACGAGCACATCGGACTTGTTCTTGAAACTGCTTCTATAGGCTTCGAGACTGCGATAGAAAGCATAGAACTCCGGGCTCTGACCGAAAGCCTGGGCATAGATGGCAGATGCCCTGGCATCGCCGTCACCCTTGACCTTCTGGGCATCCCGGTAGGCCTCGGCCACGATCACCTCGCGCTGTTTGTCGGCATCCGCCTTGATCTTCTCCGCCTCGGCGCCGCCTTGGGAACGCAGTTCGTTGGCAACCCGCTTACGCTCAGCCTCCATGCGCCGATAAACCGACTCGGACACCTCGGCAGGAAGATCGACTCGCTTCAGGCGGACGTCGACGATCTGCACGCCGATCTTGCGGGCATCCAGATCCGCCTTGTCGCGCATGTCGTCCATGATCCGATCCCGTTCGCCGGAAACGACCTCATGCACGGTGCGCTTGCCGAATTCCTCGCGCAGACCGGCATTCACCGTCTGTTCGAGACGCGTTCTGGCCCGCGCTTCGTCGCCGCCGACCGATATGTAATAGAGCTTCGGATCGACAATCCGCCACTTGACGAAAAGATCGACCAGAACGTTCTTTTTCTCCGACGTAATGAAACGCTCGGGCTCCGACGTATCGAGAGTCAGGATTCGCTTGTCGAAATAACGGACGTTTTGAATCAGCGGGATCTTGCCGTGCAGCCCCGGCTCGCTGATCTGCCCCTTGACCTCGCCGAGCTGAAAGACCAGTGCATGCTGACGCTGATCCACGGTGAAAAGACTCATGGACAGGATCGCGAAAACGAAAAGCGCGAGCCCAGCGAATAAAGGTAGACGTTCGCGCATCAGCGTTCTCCCCGCTCACGGTTACGCATCGATTCACGGGTTCGTGCTTCTCCCGAGAGCGCGTCGACTCTAGGCGGAGAGACGTTGTTCTCGGCGCCAACCGGCGCCGGAACAGGCCGACTCACTTGAGCCTGATCGGCGACCGGAGCATTCACCGGCGCAGCCGTTGCCTGGATCAGCTTGTCCATCGGCAAATAAAGCAGATTGCTGCTGCTGCGCGCATCCACCATCACCTTGGAGGTGTTCGAGAACACCTGCTGCATCGTATCGAGATACATCCGCTGACGGGTCACCTCGGGCGCCTTGGCGTATTCGGTGTAAACCTGTTTGAAGCGCGAAGCGTCGCCTTCGGCCTGGGCAACCACACGGCCCTTGTAGGCATCGGCCTCTTCAAGCAGGCGCGAAGCCGCACCGCGGGCACGCGGAATGACGTCGTTGGCATAAGCCTGACCTTCGTTCTTCTGGCGCTCGCGGTCCTGACCGGCCTTGACCGCATCGTCGAACGCGGACTGCACCTGCTCGGGGGGCTGGGCATTCTGCATCGTCACCTTGCTGACCTGGATACCCGTCGCGTAACGATCGAGAATCTCCTGGGTCAATTTCTGGGCGTTGGCCGCGACCTGCTCCCGGCCTTCGTACAGAACGAAATCCATTTTGCTCTTGCCGACGATCTCACGGACCGCGGTCTCGGCGGCCTGGATCACCGAATCGTCGGCATTGCGGTTATTGAAGAGATACTGCTGCGGATCCTTGAGGACATATTGGACGGCAAACTGGATGTTCACGATGTTTTCATCATCGGTGAGCATCAGCGCTTCCTTCAGCACCTTGTTGCGCTCCGAGCCGCGATAACCGATCTCGACGGTACGCACGCCGGTCAGATTGACCAGTTCGTGAGTCTGAATCGGGTAAGGCAGACGCCAACGCAGACCGGGCTCGGTCGACTCGACGAAACGCCCGAACTGCAGGACGATCCCCCGCTGGCTGGCATCGACAATATAGAAGCCGCTCGCCAGCCAAACCACCGCCGCAAAAGCCGCGAGCAGTCCGATCCCGCCACCGAACTGACGAAAGTTAAGATCCGGCATGCGATTGCCGCCATCCCCGCCGCCCGATCCGCTCCCCTTTCCAGGGTTACGGCCAAACATGCCGGACAGACGACGATTGAAATCGCGCCACAATTCTTCGAGGTCGGGAGGCCCCTGATTACCGTCGTCGCCGCGGTTGTCACCGCCGCCGCGATTACCCCATTTGGGATCGTTTAGGGACATGAGAATGCCTGAGATCACTGTGAAAATTCGCTCCGGGAAGTCGTACAACCGGGCCTTCGTCAATCCGAGTCCGGTTTTTGCTGGGCGGAAGCAAGCGCTGCCTTGTGTTCCAGTGCAACGTCAGTAAGCACCTGACGCAATAGATCGAGCCCTTCGCCCGTGCGGGCGCTGAGCAAAACGCGCGAAATCTTACCACATGCGTCCCGCTGGACCTCCGCACTCGCCAGGGTGACGTCGATCTTGTTCCAAACCTGAATCTGCGGAAGCTGGCCAGCCCCGATTTCGTCGAGGACACCATTGACTGCCGCGATCTGCCCTTCCCTGTCATCGCTGGAGGAGTCGACAACATGCAAAAGCAGGTCGGCCGAAATGGTTTCCTCCAAGGTGGCATGAAAGGCCGCGACCAACGAGTGCGGCAGATCCCGAATGAATCCGACCGTATCCGATATCACAATGTTCCCGGCCTCACCGAGAAACAGCCGCCGCGAGGTCGTGTCGAGGGTCGCGAACAACTGGTCTGCGGCATAGGCACCGGCCTTGGTCAGCGCATTGAACAGGGTCGACTTGCCCGCGTTGGTGTAACCGACCAGCGACACCGTCAGTACCTCGCGCCGCTCGCGGGCACGACGGCGCACTGCGCGCTGACGTTCCAGCTGGGCGAGACGCCCTTTCAACAGCTTGACGCGCTCACCAAGTAAACGACGGTCCGTTTCAAGCTGCTTCTCGCCAGGCCCACGCAGGCCGATGCCGCCTTTTTGCCGCTCACCGTGTCACTGTCGGCGGCCACCACCTTCAGCGTGGCCTCGGTTTCCTTGTGCGTGATCAGCCGGAAGTAATCTTGGACCTTGAACATGGCGTCCAGTTCTTCGTCGGCCAACATGCCGACCGCGGACGCCGTTTCAAAGCGATCGAAATCATTTGGCGCACAGTGGTTGCCGGAGTGCTCGCCTCGATCGGCACCGCAATCCTGCCGCTGCCGGCGACCATCGCGAGCGCGGTCACCGACGGTTCGACGTCCGGGGGCGTGACCTACACGGTCGAGATGCTGACGGTGTTCGCGGTGGCTCTGCCGGCGCTGTACAACCAGTGGCGAAGGCTGCGCGCCACCACCCCGAATCCACTCGAACCGCGCTACGTCACCTCGCCGGCGGTGATCGTCTACGCCGCTGCGTACCTCGCCATCATGGGCGTGCTGTGGATGTATGCCCTGCCGGACTACTTCGGCGCCAGTGACACCAACGGGCTGACCGTCAACGGCGACCCGGTCGGCAGTCTCTGGTACACGCTGCTGTGCTTCACCATCGCGATCGTCATGGTGATCGCGGTACGCACGGCAAACCCGACGCCGACCGATTACGCCGAAAACGACAAACTGGCTGCAGGGCGCTGAGGCCCCGCAGCCAGTTCTCCGGTATCTGTATCGGCAGTCGTACCGACGACCTACGGCACGTTGATTCCGTGGTGCTGCCCCGGCGGCACGGTCGGCGCCCCGGGCGCCGTGACACCCGGCGTGAAGAGATTGCCACCAGTTGGGCTGATGCTCTTTTCCGTCGGCGTCGGCGCTGCCGGCGCCGTCGTGGTGGTCGTCGTCGTGGTCGTGGTCGTGGTCGTGGTGGTCGTCGCCGGTCCCTGCTGGCCACTGCTACATCCAGCGACCGCCGCGCCCAGCGCGGCCACTACGGCAGCAGCGGCGATCGTCCTACGGCTGTTCATCATCGTTGTCCCATTCACCTTGAGTCGGCAGTGCTGTCAGTGGCGATGGACGCCGGGCGGCTCGGTCGGCGCCGGCGTCGCCTTGACGCCCGGGGTGAAGAGGTTGCCGCCGTTGGGGTCAAGGCCCTTCTCGGTCGGCGTCGCCGTGGTGGCCGACGTCGTGGTGGTGGTCGTGGTGGTGGTACTCGACGGTGACGGCGTCTTGCCGTTGTCATTGCCGCAAGCGGTCAGCGACCCCATCGCGATGAGGGCGGCACCGCCGGCAGCCAGCATCAATCGCCGAGTACGAAGGTTTGTGCTCATGAAATCCAAGCTACCGAATTTGCGGTGAACTTGCGTCACGTTTCCTGTGAAGGCACCGCGCTGGTGACCGCCAACACAGCGGCGGCCAGCTCGGGACGGCACACCACCAGGTCCGGAAGCTTGGGATCGGTCTGGTTGTAGATCAGCGGCGAACCGTCGATACGCGAAGTATGCAGGCCCGCCGCCCGGGCCACCGCGACCGGAGCCGCCGAGTCCCATTCGAACTGGCCACCGGCATGCACATAGATGTCGGCGCGACCCTGGACGACGGCAGCGACTTTCGCTCCGGCAGAACCCATCTCGACCAGAACACCGTCGAGCGCGTCACGCACCGCCAGTGCCACAGCGGGAGGCCTGGTGCGGGACACCACGATTCGCGGTGCACCGTCGACCGCGCGCGGCGCGGCCACCGAGGGCGTGTGCAGCGTGGTGTTCTGTGCCGGCAGCGCCACCGCACCGGCGACCAGTTCGCCGGACTGCCACAGCGCCACGTGCACCGCCCAATCGTCGCGGTCCAACTCGGAGAACTCGCGGGTGCCGTCCAACGGGTCGATGATCCACACGCGATCCGAGGTCAGGCGGGCGTTGTTCGCCTGCTCCTCTTCGGTGGCCTCCTCGGACAGCACGGCGTCGTCCGGACGCAGTCTGGTCAGCTCGGCCATCAGGAATTCGTGAGAGCGCTTGTCCCCCGCAGCTTTTCGTTCAGACGCGTCGGCCTTGGCGTACTCGGCGCGAACGTCCAGCAACAGATCACCGGCCCGTGTGGCGAGCCGCTCGGCGATGTCGTGATCGTTCATCGGGCCACCAGCATGTCGACGACCCGCTGCGCCTGGGCCTCTAGGTCACCCGGCGTCAGTCGCAGATCGGGGTTCTTGGGCCGCTGGTAGGGGCTGTCGATGCCGGTGAAGTGCGTGATCTCACCGGCACGTGCCTTGGCGTACAAGCCTTTTGGATCACGGGCCTCGCAGTCCGCGAGCGGCGTGTCCATGAACACCTCGCGGAATTCGAAGCCTTGATCGGAATGCACGGTCCGCGCCAACTCTCGGTGCTCTTCGAGCGGGCTGATGGCGGGCACCAGAACGATCTGACCCGAATCGGCCAGCAGCGTGGCGATGTGGGCCAGCCGGCGCAGGTTCTCCGAGCGGTCGGCCATCGAGAAGCCGAGATCCGAGTTGAGGCCGTGACGCAGGTTGTCGCCGTCCAAAACATATGCGGGACGGCCTAATTCGATGAGCTTGCGCTCCACCAGCATCGCCACCGACGACTTGCCCGAGCCGGACAGGCCGGTGAACCACACGGTGCACCCCTTGGACAGCCGGTCCTGGGTGGTGACCAGGTTGGCGTGCCGAACGGCGTTGGGGCTGGCCGACCGAGCGGTGACCGGGGTGGTGTCGCGGACCATGCCCGCGGCAACCGTGCCGTTGGTGTCCGGGTCGATCAGGATGAACGACCCGGTGACCGAGTTGCGCGCGTACTCGTCGAGCAGCAGCGGCGCCTGAGTGCGCAACGTGATACGGCCGAGTTCGTTGAGCTTCAACGCCGTTGCACTCTTGTCGCGGTGCAGGGTGTTGACGTCCAGGCGGTAATCCAGGTCTTGCACGCGCGCCCGCGTGGTGCGGGTCGTGTGTTTGATGACGTAGTCGCGGCCCGGTTCGAGCGTCGCATCGTCCGACATCCAGCAGACCGTGGCGTCGAATTCCTGGGTCGTATGCGGTTGATTGTGTACCCGCGCAAGCATGTCGCCGCGGCTGATGTCGATGTCGTCGGCCAGGCTGACCGACACCGCCATCGGCGCGAAGGCCTCATCGAGCGGACCGGTCGGGCCGTCGATCGCGGTGATGGTGCTGGTCTTTCCCGCTGGGAGAACGACGATTTCGTCACCAGGGCGCATGACGCCGCTGGCGATGGTGCCGGCGTAGCTGCGGTGGTCCGCATGCTCGTGGGTCTGCGGACGGATGACGTACTGAACCGGGAACCGCACGTCGACCAGGTTGCGGTCGCCGCCGATGTACACGTCTTCGAGGTGGCTCAGCAGCGACGGGCCGTCGTACCACGGCGTCTGGTCCGACTTGGTGACCACGTTGTCGCCCTTGAGCGCCGACAGCGGGATGGTGGTGACGTCCTGGATGTCCAGGCGCGCGGCGAACTCATGGAATTCATCACGAATCGCTTCGAATTTCGTTTGATCCCAATCGATCAGGTCCATCTTGTTGACTGCCAACACGATGTGCCGGATGCCGAGCAGCGACGCCAGGAAGGCGTGCCGACGGGACTGCTCCAGCAGACCGTGACGGGCGTCGACCAGCACGATGACCAACTGCGCGGTCGACGCACCGGTGACCATGTTCCGGGTGTACTGGATGTGTCCCGGGGTGTCGGCGATGATGAATTTCCGCTTGGCCGTGGCGAAGTAGCGATACGCGACATCGATCGTGATGCCCTGCTCACGCTCGGCACGCAGGCCGTCGGTCACCAACGCGAGGTCGGTGTACTCATGCCCACGTTCCTTGGAGGTGCGCTCGACGGCGGCGAGCTGGTCCTCCATGACGGCCTTGCTGTCGAACAGCAGTCGGCCGATGAGGGTGGATTTGCCGTCGTCGACCGAACCCGCGGTCGCGATACGAAGAAGTGTTGTCATCTCAGTTTCCCTCGGCGCTTCGCTTGGCCATGTCAGAAGTACCCTTGTCGTTTGCGATCTTCCATCCCGGCCTCGGAGATCCGGTCGTCTGCGCGGGTGGCCCCGCGCTCGGTCAGTCGTGACACCGCCGTCTCGGCGATGACTTCGTCGACGGTCGATGCCTCCGACTCGACGCAGCCGGTGCAGGTGACGTCACCGACGGTGCGGAACCGCACCGACTTCGTGATCACCGGCTCGTCGGCACGCGGCTGCAGGAACTTGTGTACGGCCAGCAGCATGCCGTCGCGCTCGAAGACCTGGCGGTCGTGTGCGTAGTAGATGCTCGGCAGCACGATGTTCTCGGCGCCGATGTAGGCCCAGATGTCGTACTCGGTCCAGTTGGACAGCGGGAAGACCCGGATGTGCTCGCCCTTGTGGTGACGACCGTTGTAGAGGTTCCACAGCTCGGGGCGCTGGTTCTTCGGATCCCACTGACCGAATTCATCGCGGAAGCTGAAGACGCGCTCCTTGGCGCGGGCCTTCTCCTCGTCGCGGCGGGCGCCACCGAAGGCTGCGTCGAACTTGTTCTCGCGGATGCCGCGCAGCAGCGTCACGGTCTGCAGCGGGTTACGCGACGGTCCGTTGTCCACCACGCGGCCGGCCGCGATGTCCTCTTCGACGCTGGCGACCACGAGGCGCAGGTTGTGCTCGGCGACCAATGCGTCGCGGGTGTTGATCACCTCTTCGAAGTTGTGACCGGTGTCGACGTGCATGACGGGGAACGGCAGGCGCCCCGGCGCGAAGGCCTTGATGGCCAGGTGCAGCATGACGATGGAGTCCTTGCCGCCCGAGAACAGCAGCACCGGACGTTCGAACTCGGCGGCGACCTCGCGGATGATGTGGATGGCTTCGGCCTCCAACGAGCGCAGGTGGGTCAGCTCGTATTTGGCCGCGCGTTGGCCTGCTTCAGAAGCGGCGGTCATGGTTTCCCCATAAAGTTGGTAGAACTGGTCAAGATTAGAACCATAATCGGAATTTACGGATGGTTCCGCGTGGTGTCAATGCATGCTGATCAGCGAGCGACCCGTCCGCCCGGTGATTTGTGCACGTTTTTCCGCGGTCACCGCGGAAAAACGTGCACAAATCACGGGTGGGGCAGCTGCAGGTCGTAGACGGTGGTACCGGCGACATCGAACTTCGTGAAATGCGAGCTGACCCACTCGGTGATCGTCGCACCACTTCCCGACTCATGCCCGCCGGGCCCCTTGTGGTCGCTGACGATGAAGTACCGGACCGCGCCATCGGTGACGTGCTGCTGATCGCCGCAGGCCTGGGCTTGCTGGTCGTCGGATCGCAATGGCTGGTGGCAGCGGCCACCGCATTCGCCCGGGCCATGGGCGTCAGTGATCTGGTAATCGGCCTGACCGTCGTCGCTGTGGGAACATCGTTGCCCGAACTGGCTACTTCGCTCATGGCTGCGCTGCGCAAGGAACGCGACATTGCTGTCGGCAACGTCATTGGCAGTAACATCT
>ERZ650309.1093-NODE-1093-length-12937-cov-4.615898_pt1 | contig 12937 bp, 9 predicted proteins | sample MGYA00376245_ERZ650309 | MGnify/ENA primary metagenome ERZ650309 (study PRJEB26733, sample SAMN07839294) | wastewater metagenome | biome: urban; feature: wastewater treatment plant; material: waste water | place: USA: North Carolina | collected 2016-04-26 ...
GCCGCGCGCGGCATCGGCGTCATCAACGGTCTGGATGCCAGCTTTCACCCTTTCATCGGTTTCCCAACGTATAAAACTCTTCACCCGTTGCCGCTGGCCGAACGCGCCGCGCGTATGCGTGAACCGGAGATCAAAGCCCGCATTCTGTCTGAAAAATCTGAAAAGCTGGCGGGCGATGGCAGTTCGGTTCCGCCGCTGGTGGATATTCTGCTGGCGCAAATTGATTTGCTTTCGGCCAGACTGTTTCCGCTGAGCGACGATTTGAACTACGAACCGCAACTGACGGATTCGTTTTTAGCGCAAGCCAAACAGCGCGGCGTGCGCCCGATTGAAGCGCTATACGATTATCTGTGCGAAGGCGACGGCACAAATCTGATTTACTTTCCGATCTTCAATTACGGGACAAATTCACTGGATGTCGTGGCGGAGATGATGAAGCATCCAGACTGTCTTTCCGGCCTGAGCGATGCGGGCGCGCACGTCGGCACGGTGTGCGATGCCAGCTTTCCGACTTCCCTGCTTTCATTCTGGACGCGCGACCGTGTGCGCGGCGAAAAATTCAGCTTGCCGCAGATCGTGGAAATGATGACATCCCGTAATGCCCGCCATCTCGGCTTGCTGGATCGTGGGTTTGTGCAAGTTGGAATGAAAGCCGACTTGAACGTGATTGATTACCAAACCTTGAAACTGACCAAACCGGAACTCGTTCGCGATCTGCCCGCCGGCGGCAAGCGATTTGTCCAGCGAGCCGAAGGCTACATCGCGACATTCGTTTCCGGCGTTGCAGTCACGCGCGCTGGAAACATAACCGACGCCCGCCCAGGCAAACTGGTGAGGATGCAATGACCGCTTATGCCGCAGCCCTGATCGCCGCCGTTGCTTCGATCGCCAGTGCCGTCATTGCCCTGGTTTCGCAGTTTCGCGTGGCCCGGTTGCAAACGGAAACCCAAGCTCGAATTGCCGAATTGCAAGCTCGAAACCAGGCCGCGCTGGAAGAGTTGAAAGACCAGTTGCAGCAGAAAAAAGAAGGAAGGCAGAAAACCGAGAAAGCCGAAGAAGTGCTGGCCAAATACCGAGAACCGTTGCTGCAGGCCGCGTTTGAATTGCAGAGCCGGTTGTACAACATCGCGCGCCAGGGCTTGCTGAACAACTTTTACATTCGTGGCAATGAACGCGACCGCAATTACACAGTGGAAAATACACTGTACGTGCTGGCGCAATATCTGGCCTGGACGGAAATTATCCGCCGCGAAGTCCAGTTCCTTGATTTAGGCAACGTCAGCCTGACTCGGAATCTGACCAATTTACAGGAACGCATTCGCGGAATTTTACTCACAACCCGATATGGCAACGTCTTCCGGGTATTTCGCGGCGAACAGCGCGCCATTGGCGAATTGATGATTGTTGGGCAGGATGGCGTAGACGATTGCATTGGCTATGCCGCGTTTGTCGCCAAACAGGAAGAACCTTTTCGGTCGTGGTTTGAACCTTTGCGGCAAAGCATGGACGCGCTGGCCAAAGACCTGAAAAGCGACAATGGCAGATTAAGAGAGTTACAGCATGCTTTGATCGAACTGATTGAATATCTGGACGCCGAAGGAGTTCGCTTCGACAAAAACCGCTGCAAAAAGGCTTGATCTACACAATGACTGGGTTTCTCAAAATTCTGGTTGCCAATCGCGGCGAAATCGCTTTGCGTGTGATGCGCACTTGTCGCGCCATGGGCATCACTACCGTCGCAGTTTACTCCGACGCCGACGCGGTAGCACCACACACCCGGTTTGCCGACGAAGCGGTTTTCCTGGGTGCTGCTCCCGCAAAAGATTCTTACCTGAGAGTCGAAAAAATCATCGAAGCAGCCAAGCTAACCGGCGCAGATGCGATTCATCCAGGATATGGGTTTCTGTCGGAAAATGCAGAGTTTGCCGAAGCCTGCGCAGCCGCAGGAATCGTTTTCATCGGTCCTTCGCCCGACTCCATTCGCAAAATGGGATTGAAAAGTCCTGCGCGAAAATTGGCTGCTGCCGCCGGATGTCCGGTCGTGCCGGGATACGACGGCGAAGATCAAAATGATGAAACATTGCGGGCGGAAATCTTGAGGATTGGTTTTCCGGTGCTGGTCAAAGCCTCGGCGGGCGGCGGCGGCAAAGGAATGCGCGTCGCTCACAGCGAAAGCGAAATCGCCCAAGCCATCGAATCCGCGAGGCGCGAGGCGGAAAAAGCTTTCGGCAACGGAACATTGCTGCTGGAAAAGTATGTCCGGCACGCCCGCCACATCGAAATCCAAATCCTGGGCGATCAACACGGAAACCTGATTCACCTGTTTGAACGCGATTGTTCGCTGCAACGGCGTCACCAGAAAATTATCGAAGAAAGCCCTTCGCCAGCGCTTACTAAAGCACTACGGCTCAAAATGGGCGAAGCAGCCGTCAGCGTCGGACGCGCCATCGGTTACACAAACGCGGGCACGGTCGAATTCATTCTGACGCCTGAAAACGAGTTTTACTTCATCGAAGTCAACACGCGGTTGCAAGTGGAACATCCCGTCACAGAAGCCATTACCGGCCTGGATTTGGTCAAGCTGCAAATCGAAATTGCCGAAGGCAAACCGCTTCCTTTTTCTCAGAGCGAATTGAAAACACGCGGCCACGCCATCGAAGCCAGACTGTATGCCGAAGACCCAACAAACGATTTTCTTCCTGCCACTGGCAAGCTGCACGCTTGGCGATTGCCCGACGCCATCGAAGGTTTGCGTGTTGATTCCGGCGTTGAAACCGGCAGCGAAATTGGCATTTACTACGATCCAATGCTGGCCAAGCTGATTGCGCATGCCGACGACCGGGCAACGGCGATTCGCAAGCTGAGTTACGCGCTGCGGCAATTATCCGTTCAAGGCGTAACAACCAACTGCGACTTTCTGATTCGGCTGCTTGATCATCCGGGCTTTGCCGCTGGCAAAGCGCATACGGAATTCATCGCTGAGCATTTGGATCAGTTGGTTGCCGATGCCAATGAGCCGCTCGATCGTGCTTCGGCAATCGCCGCCACCTTATACCTACAACAAAACTGGCAAAACACCGATTCCCTGCTCAACCAGATTCCGCCAAATTTCCGCAACAATCCTTACCGCGCGCCTTCCATCAAATTGATGGTCGGCAAACAGGAAACAGAAGTTTCGTGGCAATTTACTGGTGGCAAGTTTGAAATGACTGCCCTAAGCGCTAGCTCCACGGCAGAAGTGTTGGCTTGCGAACCCGGTAGCATCCGGCTGGCAATTGACGGCGTTCAACGGGAATTCCGCTTCACCGAGGTGGGCGATGTGCTGTACGTGCTTTCATCGCTGGGATCACGCGCAGTGGTTCGGCGGGCGCGCCATCCGTTGCCAAAATCCGCGACCGAACAAGGCACGGCCAGTTCGCCCATGCCCGGAGTTGTTCTGAAAATTTTGGTCAGCGAAGGCCAGCCGGTTTCCGCCGGTGATGTGTTGCTAATTTTGGAAGCGATGAAGATGGAACAAACGATTCGCGCGGCGGCAGACGGCGTGGTCGAATCTATCAAAGTACAAACCGGCCAGGTTGTGTCGCCCGGTGACGTTCTGGTGCAAGTGCAAACCGCTTAACGCAAAAAACCACGGATAAACTCGGATCAACGCAGATCAGCACAGATAACTTCCATAACGAATGTGTGTTGATCTATGTCAATCGGTGTTTATCCGTGGTGGGATCGCCTGATCTACAGCCGTTCCAGCTTAAACTTCCAGTTTCCACGGCGAGCGGTATTTTGCTTTCAGGTGCGGTTTGACGTTGGTTTGTTTCACCGTCCAGTTCTTTTCGTCCCAATCCAGCCAGGTCTTATGCCGCATCGAAAGGTTGGCCAGAATGCAGGCCGTCGAAGATCGCACGCAGGTTTCGATTTCGCTGATGGGCTTTTCTCGCGACTTGACGCAGGCAATGAAATTCTTCCAGTGAGGTATGTTCAGGTCGCGCATCTGCTGGTTGTTTTCGTAAGTTTGCGCTTCGACTTTTGATTTGCCGTTGGGAATCAGCCAGCAACCACCGCGCGTGACAATAACCGTCGCTTCCGTTCCATGAATCGCAGTTCCCGCGCCTTGATTGCCAAACATCGGCATCGGGTTGGCGGTGCGGCTTTCATACGTCAGCATGAATTTCGGATATCGAAATGTTGCGATCATCGTATCCGGCGTATCCGTGTTGTCCTGCACATACAGCTTGTCGCCTTGCGTTGAAATCGAAGTCGGCATCGGTTCGCCAAAACATTGATGAACGGGATCAATCAGGTGAACGCCCCAATCGGTCATCGCGCCGCCCGCGTAATCCCAGAAATAGCGGAACGTGGGAAACGTCGTCACGCCCACGCCCCAACGGTTCAGATTGAACGGCACTTTGGGCGCTGGCCCCAGCCACATATCCCAATCCAACCCGGCAGGCACGGTTGTATCCGTAGGTTTTCCCCAGCCTTCTTTTTTGACGGCTCCGGATTGCCAGGTGTGAACAAAGGTCACTTCGCCCAGGATGCCGCTTTTCACCAGTTCCGCGGCTTTTTTGAAATACCCGCCGGAACGTTGCATCGTGCCCGCCTGAACGACGCGCTTATATTTCCGCGCCGCTTGCACCATCTTCTGCCCTTCTTCGACATACACCGATGCCGGTTTTTCGACGAAAACATCTTTGCCCGCCTTGCAAGCTTCGATGGCCATATACGCGTGCCAATGATCCGGCGTCGAAATGCACACCGCATCAATGGATTTGTTGGCCAGGATTTCGCGAAAATCCTTAATCGCTTTCACCGTCTTTCCGGCTTTGGCGGCCGTGGCGACGGCTCTGTCCAAATGCGGCTGATACACATCGCACACGGCGACGGGTTCCACGGTATCGGTCAATTTCAACGCGAATCCCAGATTGCTTGACCCCATCGCGCCGATGCCAATGTGTCCGGTGGCGATGCGGTCATTCGCGCCTTTGACTCGTCCGGTGAACAAGGAAGTGGTCAGCGCCGCGCCAGCGCCTTTCAAAATGTCTCTTCTCTCAATCATGGTTTTATGTCCTCAAAATAGTTTGACCAAAAGTGAATGGCTACGATCCCTGCATTGCCCGCGCAGTTGATTCAATGCCCTGTTCGAACATGGCATCAATCCGTTCCGCGCGGAACGTTGGCAGGCATTTGTATTCACAATGATTTTTTGTTTCCAGATGAAGGGCAAGAACGCCCCGATTTGTGACAGCGTTGCTTTTACCGGAACCAGCGAAAACCCGCAAATCCCAGACCCATTTCTGCGTCGCTTGCCGAATTCATCGTCTTGCTCACAGAGTCCGCAACGGAATTTGCACATTGAAGGAATACTCCCGCGCCGGAGAAACATCCGCCGCGCACAGCAAAACCGCCGGGCGTCCCTTTTCAAACCAAAGCTGCGGACGTTCCAGCGAATTCAATTTTTGCCGTTGCCCGTTCGCCCACTGGATTTCTGTCGTCGCCACCAGCGGATGCGCCGACAGCTTCCAATCCAATCCATCCGCCGATTCAAACAGCGCCAGTGATTTGCCTGCGTTGGTGAAATAGCCTTCGTTGTCTTTGACGATGGCGCGATAGCGGTTGCCGTCGTGCCAAATGAATGGATCTTCGGCGGCAAAGGCAACGCCTTCTTTTTTAAACACAGGATTGGGATGTTTTTTGAATGGGCCGGTCGGACTGTCACTCTGCGCGACGCAATGCAGCACGGGACCGCCGAAGGGCATTTTGTTCTTGTCGCCGACGGCTTTGTACACCATCAAAAATCCCTTGTCGGGCCGTTGTGTAACACTTGGATTGGAACACATCAGCGCGTCATAAAATCCGGCGGTCGGTTCAATCAGCGGCTGGTCGAATCGCTGCCACGGCCCCAACGGATGATCGGCGACAGCGACACCAATGCGTTGATTGTTGCGATGCGTCCAGTTGAGCGTTTTCATGGCCACTCCGTCGCCCGTGTTGCCCATGTAATAGAGATAATATTTTTTGCCGAACCGCTGCACCGTCGGATTGTGCGTGCAAAGCCCATCCCAAAACTGTTTGCCGCGCGCAGGTAAAGCGACGGTTTTGAACGTGAACGGCCCAAGCGGGCTGTTGCCCACGGCCACTCCAACTTCGGAATGCGTCACCCACGCGTTATGCCCTAATGCGCGCGGCCAGCGAGAAAACAGCAAATAGTATTTGCCATCGTCGGCTTTCGTGAGCGTTCCACACCAGACGTAATGGTCCGGCAATTCAAATTTTGCGGTCAGCGGCACCGGCCGGATCAGCTTCTGAAAATCCAGGCTGTCCGTCTGGGCCAGCGCCACTCCGCTCGTAGCCAGCATTGCATTCGCAACAAATTGCCGTCGGTTCAATTTCATGGACATCCATTAAGGTTTCAGTGCCGGTCGGCCATTGCGCCAAACGACTTCGATTTTGGACAGGTACCAATCTTTTCCTTGCGTTTGATTGCCTTGAAAAAACAAATAAGTGCGCCCGTCGCGGTCACGAAAGATATGCGGATGGCCGGATTCGCTCGCATTCCATTCGCCGGGCTTTCCATTCGCCAAAAACGGCTGGTCGGACAAGCGTTGCCAGTGAAGCCCATCGCGGCTGATGGCGACGCCAACCTGTTGCGGAGAGTTGTTGTAAGCTCCGGCATAAAACATGAAAAACTCTTTGCCGCGTTTGATCACCGAAGCAGCTTCGATGCACTCGCCTTCCCACGGCAATTGCGGAAACAGAATCGAATCATCCGACGCCTGTTTCCACGCGTTGCGGCTGAAATCGGAACCAGCGGCGGCCGTCGCCACGCCCAGCTTTTGAATCTTGCCCGCGGGGTCGCGCGTGGCGAAATACAAATACGCCTTCGCGCCATCAATCAATACTTCGGCGTCAATCGCGCGCCCGTTGGTCCAACTCCCTGCGGGATGAAACACCGGATTGGTCGCATCGCGCGTGAAGCGGATGCCATCCGTGGAAACCGCGTGACAAATCGCGTCTTTCGGGCCGTTGCCATACGTCTGGTAAAACAGATGCACTTTGCCGTTCAACACAATCGCGCCCGGCGCGCACATCCCACGCGCTTCGTAATCCGTTTGCGGCAGAATTTCGCCAACCTTTTTCCAGTTGGTCAGATCGCGGCTTTCCGCAATGCCAATCGCCCAGCCATCATTCGCCCGTTGATCGCCAAACGCAGGGATCGAGTAATACAGCAAATATCGTCCCTGGAAAGAAATCACGTGCGGATCTTTGCTAAACGGCCGCCCGCGACTGTCATCGGCAAATTTCATCTGGGGGGCTGAACCGGCTTTCCCCTGCCCGAAAACATTCAGGCTGAATCCCAGCACAACCAAACAGAATGCGACTTGAATCGAGTAGATGTGTTTCTTGTTCATAGTTGAAAACCAGCGCGCGTCTTATTTCAATTTTGGCGCGTCAATTAATCGCAACATTGCGGGCAATAACCGAGTGGCAATTGCTTCGTTCCCTTTCGGGTCGGGGTGAACTCCGTCTTTGCTTAAACTTTCAGCGGGAATGACGCCGTATAAACTGACAAATGCGCAGCGTAATTCTTGCGCGAGCGTTTCGTACGCGATGCCCAAATCGCGTAGATTCGCTTCGCGTTGATCGGCAATCGGACGCGTCGGGCCAAGCGCGGTTTTGTTAATGTTCGGCGGGCCAATCAGCAGGATCGGCAACGTTTCGCCATAAGATTTTCGCGCAGCAAGAATCATGGCCTTGATGTTGGCGACAGCTTTGGGAACGCACTGTCCCGAAACATCGCGCGAGTCGTTGGTGCCCAGCAAAATCGCCAGGGCTGTTGGCGCAGCTTGTCGTTGCAACATCGCGGTGAATTCGCTGACTGAATCCGTTGGGCGTCCGCCTTTGCCTTCGTTGATCATTTGCAGATGACCGTTGGAACGCGCTTCGACCAGTCGAATCCATGCGCTGCTGCGCTGTTCCACAGGCAACGCGCCGCCTTCAGTAATCGAATCGCCAAACACGATGATCGAATTGGCAGCTTCAAAAAAACGCACGTAATCAAATTCGGCGTATGCGGGCAGCGCGGAATCATCCACTTGATCAGTATTGCCTTGTGGACCAGCGATCGAAGTCAGCCAGAGGTTTTGCGCGTCCAGCGGCAAAGTCGAAACATCTCGCCGGTCAACCACCTTGCCGTCGAAATAAAACGTCGCTGCTGCCGGCGTGAACTCACAGCCCCAGACGTGAAACTGCGCGGATAAATCCGGCGTTTGAATTGTGTGAATGCCTTGCGATTGCGACGCCGGATCGAACCACAGCACGTTGGTGGTGTAAGCGTGCCGGTTGATCGAATCGTTTTCGCCGATATCCAGAATTTGATTCCGGTCTTCGTCGTTGCGTTTTGCCCAAAACGCCGTGTGCCACCCTTTGCCGCGCGGCATTTTGATGCGGGCTTCGTAATAACCGAACTTGAAGGCGCGTTTGCTGATCACGCCGCCAGAGGTGTAGTGGCTTTCGCCTGCCTTTTCTTTTTTGAGCGCAATGCGCAACTTGCCGTTGGCGACCGAAACATTTTCGGGTTGTTGCAGACTCCAAAAACGAACGCCCGTACGATAATCCCATTCGTTTGGGTTGAGCGCCTGGCCATCAAATTCATCGCTCCACACCAGGCGATAACCATTCAAGCGACTGTCGGACCCAGCGGGCCGGATTGTTTTCTCCGTCGTCTGCGCAGCGACCGGCTGCAGCAACATGATCAGTGCGACAACCAGGAACAGGATTTTGCTGACGGTGAAGCGTAATTTCATATCGCGTTCCACTTAACCAACGATCACTTTCGCCAACGCTTTTTCATCGAATTCAACGCCAAGGCCGGGACGTTCCGGCACGCGCGCGCTGCCGGGTTTGAATTCCAGCGGCTCTTTCAGCAAGGCGTTGCCGAACGGACCTTCGGTTTTATTGCCGCCTTCGATAATGACGAAGTTGGCCGTCGCCACCGCCAGGTGCAATGACGCCGCAACATACGGCGCAGTGCCTGTGCTGACGTGCGGCGACCACAACACTCCGTGCGCGTCAGCCAGCGTGGCGATGCGTTTGCATTCGGTAATGCCTCCGGCGCGGCACACATCCGGATTGATCATGTCGCAGGCTTTGGTCGCGAACAGGTCGCGGAACTGAAAACGATTCGACAATCCTTCGCCCACACAAATCGGCGTGCTGAGCGCGGCGGCGAGACGCGGATACCCAGTCGTGTCTTCGGGCATTAGCGCATCTTCCCACCAACCAATGCCGGTCATTTGATCAAGTTCGCGCCCAAGCTGTTCGGCTTCGTGCAATTTGAATGCGCCGAGCGAATCCAGCAGCAACTGCGCGCGCCCTTTGATGGCTTGTGTCACGGCGACCAGACGATCCAGTCCGCGCGAGTTTGCGCCTTTGCCCAGTTCGGTTTTCATCGCGGTGTAGCCAGCTTCGACGGCGCGGAGGGCTTTGTCTTTCAACTCTTCGGCGGAGGAACTGCTGATGCCCAGATACGTCGGCACGCTGTCGCGGTATTTGCCGCCGAGCAACACGTACAATGGCTGTCCGGTGAATTTGCCGAGAATGTCCCAGAGCGCAAGGTCTATGCCCGCGATGGCTTCCGTAAACGGCGCAGTGGAATATCCGCGCAATCGTTCGCTGGAATACATGCGTTCCCACAATACTTCGATGTTGCGCGCATCCTGTCCAATCAACAGCGGCGCCAGCATGTCGCTGATGATGGTTTGGTGAACGCGTGGCGCGGCAGGCGCGTGACATTCGCCCCAACCAATCAAGCCTTGGTCTGTAGTGATTTTGACGATGACGGCTTGCGTGTAACCTTTGAACCGCGAAGGACTGGCGTGATCCAGCCGATCCCACAACCCTACGCCGCCGGTTCGATTGCCGACGGGCGGCATCTCGATTAACTCTACGGGCGTTTTGTTGTCGTTGGGCGTGCGGATGACAAAAGGTTCAATCCTGGTGATTTTCAGCGGACTTGTGCCCGCGCGGCTGCGCTCAACGGCAGGCGTTTGCGCCAGCGCAGTGCCCCAGGTTGTCAGCGCCATCGCGCCACTTAGTTTGAAGAGTTCGCGTCTTTTCATGAGCTGGATTCTTTCGGCTCGGATTCACAATCGCCCATCGTCTGCATTTCGTTCTAACAATTTTAGAAAGTCTGTTTTGTCAGAAAAAAGGGGAGACAGTCCTCGCATTTGCGACTTCTGTCTCCCATCGGTTTGTCAGAAGCCGAATTAGAAAATCAGCTTCAACCCAAGCTGCATGTTGCGCGGGTCACGCGAACTGGTGATGCGGCCAAAGGCGTCGTTGTTGTTTGTGCCACCAGGACCAGCTCCGAACGAAGTGTTCGGCGAGCCAAGGTTGACGTGGTTTGGAGCGTTGAACGCTTCAGCGCGGAATTGCAGCTTCAGCTTTTCGGTGATGACGAAGTTCTTAAACACGGACAGGTCAATGATGACCGCGCCCGGATTGCGGAACTGGCTAATCGCGCGGGGCGTGTTGCCAAAGGTATACAGCGCCGGATTCAGAAACGCCGCCGTGTTGAACCATTGCACACCGCGTTGCGGGTTGGCGTCCGTGAAACCGCTCGGCAATTCCAGGCTGCCGACCCAGTCGGGACGATTGGCCAGACCGTTGTTCGCGCCGCGCACGACGGTTGGCGTTCCCTGCACAATCGTCGTGATCGTGTTGAGCTGCCAGTTGCCCAGAATGTTGTTGGCTACGCCGTTTTTGAAATCCAGTTTTTTGCCTTTACCGACGGGCAGTTCAAACAATCCGCTGACCACCAACCGGTGCGGCACGTTCGACGGATCTTCGGCGCGTTCGGCGCGACGGTTGTACAACCCGTTCTGGTAGCCGAATTCGTTGCCGCCTTCCGAACCGATGAAGTTCAATCCGTTATAGATCGAATCGCTGATCAGTTTGGCGAAGGTATATGACGCCAGCAGCGTAAAGCCTTTCGAAAACCGTTTTTCGGCTGACACCAGCAGCGAATGATAGATCGAATTGCCCTGATGCGGTGATTGCACGGTGATCCCGCCAACATACGGGAACGGACGGATTGCCTGCGACTGGGTGATCGTCGCGCCGCCAAATGCGCCTGGCACTTTGCCCACGTACGGATTGGTGACGTTGTTGGTCAACTGACCCGCCAAACCGAACTGACGCACCAGCGCCGGATCAGCCTGGTTCAAATCGTAATTGCCCGTCAGCAGATGAGTGCCGTGGTTGGCCGAATACGCGACTTCAACCAGGAAGCCTCCGCCCAGTTGCTGTTGCAGCGACAAATTCCATTGCTGCGACATTGGCGTGCGAGCGATTTGTTCCCTGAACGACGAACTGGAAGTGGCAAACAGATTCGGCCCCAGCTTCGCGCCTTGCGGCAAGTTGGACAGTGAACCAACCACATTTGGAAACAGAAAATCGAACGTTACCAGCATGTCGAAAATGCGTTCTTGGAAACCATTCAGAATGACGTTCAACGGCCCGCACATTGGCAACGCGCCATCGTACACTTCCGGATACTTTTCAATTGTCGCAATCGTGATGGCTCCGCCCATCGAATGGCCCAAGACAATGGCTTCAGTCGGCTTGCCGTATTTCGTGACAAAATAGCGCCGCAAAGCTTCGGTGTCTTCGACAGCTTCTTTCAGCGCCCAGCCTTGTGTGCTGTATGCCGATTCGGCAAAAGCGAATCCGCGAGAGAGAAATTCTTTCCGTAAAGATTGCGCTCGCGGGTTTTCAAAATTGTTTGGCGTGCCGACGACTTGATAGCCGTGGCAATACATCACCAGGCCTTTGTTCCAGGTGCCAGGCATTTCAATGCGAAAGGCTGCGCCGTTGATGGTGCCGGTTTCAATTTTGGAATCCTGTGCGACGGCTGCGATAGACAACAGGCCAATTAGCGTGACAATAACTAATACTCTTTTCATCGAATGCCTCTCCTTGTGCGGGTAAACAATGACAACGAACAACACTTTGTTTAAGATTGCCGCCGGTCAAATAGATCAACCGGAGAAATGACGATGGCAGCGCCACAACGAAAACTCGCAGACAGTTACAGCCCAGAGGAATATCTGGTCTTTGAACGCAGGTCAGAAACGAAACATGAGTATCTGGATGGCCAGATTTATGCGATGGCCGGAGCCAGCCCAACTCACAATCAGATTTGTTTCAATGCCACTGTAGAACTTGGCATTCAGATCAAAGGCACCAGTTGCGTTGGTTACACCTCAGATCAAAAAATCAGAACGGAATTGATAGATTTGTTTTCGTATCCCGATTTGACCATTGTCTGTGGCGAGCCAATTTTCCACGACAAACAGCAAGATGTGATTCTCAATCCCACGGTCATTATCGAAGTCCTATCGCCGCGAACCGAGAATTATGATCGCAGCGCCAAACTGGAGCGTTACCAAAACATTGGCTCGTTAACGGATTACATCCTGATTTACCAGGATCGCCCTTGCGTTGAGCACTACGTTCGCCAGAAAGGTAAACGCCAGTGGTTGCTGACGATTGAAACCGATCTGACCGCCGAAATCGAAATCAGTTCAATCAAATGCAAACTCAAACTTGCGGACATTTACAATCGCGTCAAATTCGCGCCCTCAAAAGGCTTGCTTGCTGCGGTTGAGCGACCGCCCAAGTCTTCCAGAAAAAACGCCAAGCGAAGCAAAGCGAAATGAGATGAATCAGGTGGCTACTTTTTCCTCTTGAAGTAAAAATACAACGGCAAACCAACCACGGTCAGCCCTAAGCCAACTGCCGATTCAACGCGCTTCGTCATCAAGGTGTTAAAAATCAGCCAGATCGCGACCAGCATGACCCCGCCCAGCGCGAGGCCCTCCCAAGTGGGATTCAGCGTGTTGCGAATCACGTCGTTGGGCAGCTTGGCGCGGTTCTCGGC
>ERZ650309.1095-NODE-1095-length-12922-cov-4.864382_pt1 | contig 12922 bp, 10 predicted proteins | sample MGYA00376245_ERZ650309 | MGnify/ENA primary metagenome ERZ650309 (study PRJEB26733, sample SAMN07839294) | wastewater metagenome | biome: urban; feature: wastewater treatment plant; material: waste water | place: USA: North Carolina | collected 2016-04-26 ...
ATTCTGGTGGATGCCTGTGGCACACCTGAAGGAGAAAATGAAATGGTGCGATTTGATGTAGGATCGAATGCACTGAACACTGCCAACATGGTAGTTGACTGGCCAAACAATAACTTTCAGGGCCTTTGTCAGGATGCAACCACAGCTGCTTTGGTTGCTGCAGTTAACGCTAACATTGTAGGCTGCGGATCACTTGTTGAGCCAACAGGAGGCGTGCTTCCTGCAAACTCAAAAGTATTGCTGGTTACCAGTGTGAACCTGAATACTGTGAACAATTCATTTGCCAACCTGAATGAAGATCTGATCATTTTGTTTCAGTGTGCCGGAAATACATCGGGACACTTTGCAAACTATAATGTATTACCGGGACTGCGTACTTTATCAATTCAGTTTACCGGTCTTGCCGGTTGTACCGATTCAGTGACTTACGACAGAACACAATTGGTAAATCAGTTTGGTGTTATTGGTGGTTTCTCATTTGAAAATGATGGTGCGCTTGTTGAGTTTACTTCAGGCGGTACTCCAACTTATCTGAACTATGGATGCCAGGCTTTATCAACAGGACTCAGCCTTACTGCCGGTCCAGATGCAGGTCTGTGCCCCGGTGGTTCTACTACTGCTTCTTTGAACGGAAGCGCAGTGAACCTGGTGGGTAACCCACAGTGGAATGGTGGTACCGGAACCTTCAATCCGAATAATGCTCTTGCAACTACGTATACGCCCGGACCGGGAGAAACAGGAATCATTTACCTGACTCTTACAGGAAATGGTCCTTGTGGTGCTACCATTACCGACACTGTTCGTGTGAACATTGTACCATCACTTCCTGCAGTTTCAATTTCAGCTTCTGTAAGTGGAACTTTCACCAGCAGCGTAACTGACCCTAACTACTTTTACAACTGGTATCCTGATGGTTCAACAACATACATTCCCGGTGCATTCTTCCCTGACTACACACCTTCAACCAATGGATGCTATTATTTGATTCTTTCAACTGTTGGAGGATGCAGTGTGCAATCGAATACACTTTGCATTACCAATGTCGGACTCAGCGACCTGGTTTCTGAAACCTACATGGAGATTTACAACAATCCCGGAACTTCGCCTTGGATTTCAATTGCAACTGAGCGTCCAACAGCAGGCACTACTGTAGAAATAATTGACCTTTTTGGAAGAGTGATCCGCTCTGCAGGTGTTGATGGAAAATCGAATGATTTTGAAATTCATCCTGACTGGAACAGTGTTGCAGCAGGTATTTACATGGTACGTGTGAGCAACAGCGACTGGAAAGTTGAAGGTCGTGTTGTGGTGACTAAATAACATAAATTGACTCATAAAAAATCCCGGTTTGCGCCGGGATTTTTTTTTGTATTTTTATTGCATGAAGCAGAATAATAAAGCAGTTTCATTTATCGCAATTTGTTGTTTGTGCATATTTTTTGTTGCACTCATTTCCGGCTGTGGCAGGAATCATCCTGATTTTACAAAATTCAAAAGGCTGCAAGGAAGTTGGGTGTATGCTTCTGAAAAAGGAAATGTGATTGAAGCATGGGAATGGGTGAACGATTCGCTGCTGAAGGGGAAAGGGTTGATGGTGAAGGATGCAGATACTACCATCACCGAGTATCTCGAAATTCAGTACAGTGGGAAAGATATTTATTATGTTCCCGTGGTAACGGACCAAAATGAGGGGAAGCCGGTTTTCTTCAGGCTCACTTCTGTTGCTGATGATCGCTATCAATTCGAAAACCCTGAACACGATTTTCCAACTAAAATTATTTATCAGCTCAAAGGAAACGATAGCTTGCAGGTGACCATTTCCGGACCTATAAAAAATGAGTTCCGCGAAATAGAATTTAAATTCAGAAAATTTACTGAAAAATAGTTACTCACTTTTCAGTGCATCCCATCCCTGTGCTTTCAAGGGAGTCTGGTTGCCTGATTTATCGATGAGGGCGAGGCCTGCCGCGGCATCGGTGATGTGGCCGATAACCGATATGTTTCTGATGTGTTTTATTTTTTCGAAATCAGCCTGACGAATCGTGAAAAGCAATTCATAATCTTCGCCACCGCTGAGGGCTGCAATGAGCGGGTTGATATTCATTTCATTTGCAAGAGTAGCAGTTTCGAAGTCGATAGGAATTTTCTCTTCGTAAATTCTGCATCCTTTTCCTGATGATGTACAAAGGTGAAATAATTCCGATGCCAGTCCGTCGCTGATATCAATCATGGAGGTGGGCAGAATATTTTCAGTTTCAAGAGCAGCAATAAATTCACCGCGAGCTTCAGGCTTCAGTTGTCGCTCAACTACATAATCGGAACCACTTAGGTCGGGCTGGATGTTAGGATTATCCATAAATATTTTTTTCTCACGATTCAGCACCTGCAACCCCATGTAGGCTGCTCCCAAATCACCTGTGGTGCAAATTAAATCGTTTTCATTGGCTCCGGAACGGTATACAATTTTATTTCCCTGAACACTACCCAGCGCAGTGATGCTGATGACGAGTCCGGAACGTGAAGTGGTAGTATCGCCACCAACCAGATCTACCTGATGCTTCTCACATGCGAGGAGCATACCTTCGTATAATTCTTCAATGGCTTCGAGAGAAAAACGGTTCGAGAGTGCTATGCCGACAGTAATTTGTTGCGGTTTACCGTTCATGGCATATATATCGCTCAGGTTCACCATTACCGATTTATAACCGAGATGCTTTAAAGGATAATAGGAAAGATCAAAATGAACACCTTCTACAAGCATGTCGGTGGTCACCAGTTCAAGGTGGTCGCCTCTGTCGATGACTGCACAATCGTCACCAATTCCTTTTACCGTTGATTTGTTCAGCACAGGAATATTAGCTTTCAGGTGACGAATGAGTCCGAACTCTCCCATTTGTTCCAGTTCGGTGCGGTTGGATTTATTTTCAAACATAAGAGTGCCGGTTGAGAATTATTGTTGAAACGATAGTAATCTGAATGCTGCAGAAGTCAAGATTCGGGTTCAGGTGCTGGGGCAGCGATATTTTTTTCTTTAATGAAACCACGTGCAATCATAAAAAATTCTTTGCTCGCCTGTTGTGTGCTTTTCGGACGAAGGAGTGCAACATCACGGAACTGTTTTTTTAATTCATCGCGAAATCCCATGGCATCACCGCTGTCGAAAATTTTACAAACAAAATTTCCGCCGGGGCGCAGCAATCTTTTGGCAGCTTCAAGAGCCATTTCACAAAGCTCGAGTGATTTCATCTGATCGGTGAACCTGCTGGAAGTAGTATCGGGTGCCATATCAGAAATGATGACATCGAAGGGATGAATAAATCCATGTGTTTCAAGAATAGGTCCGAAATCAAGAGTCAGGATGTCGCCTTTCAGAAATACGGCATTGGGAATAGATAGAAAAACTTTTTTGAGATCGATTCCCAGCAGCCTGCCTTTGTCGCCGATTTTTTCTGTTGCATATTGCGACCAGCTTCCGGGCGAAGCACCCAGGTCGAGCACCTGATCACCCCGTTTGATGACCCTGTACTTCTGGTCGATCTCCATGAGTTTATAAACCGAACGGGCCACAAAATTTTCCTTTTTGGCTTTTCTGGCGTAATGGTCGTTCTTTTTGTACATGATGCTGAAGGAGCGGGTAAGGGCGATACAAAGGTAACAAGAGATTAAAGGGAAACCTAAATTCGGGGGCAAGGATAAAGGGAACGTATTGGTACTTGCTGATAATGACCAAGGTATGAAAATTCAGCCGGCACTTTTGAACTCCTGTGATCAAATAATTATCTTTACAGCGAATCCATTCAAAACCAGAACACTTATGAAATTCTTTATCGATACTGCCAATCTCAATCAGATCCGCGAAGCCAATGACCTTGGCGTACTGGATGGGGTGACCACCAATCCTTCCCTGATGGCAAAAGAGGGTATCAGCGGTCAGGACAAAGTCCTACAACACTATGTCGACATCTGTAATATTGTAAAGGGTGGCGATGTAAGTGCCGAAGTGATCAGCACCGAGTATAAAGAGATGATCAGAGAGGGAGAAATTCTGGCTTCGCTGCATCCTCAGATCGTGGTAAAGGTTCCGATGATAAAAGATGGACTGAAGGCTTTAAAATATTTTTCATCAAATGGCATCAAGACGAACTGTACCCTGGTATTTTCTGCCGGACAGGCGTTGCTTGCTGCGAAAGCCGGAGCCACTTATGTTTCTCCTTTTATCGGCAGGCTCGATGATGTAAGCTTCGACGGAGTGGAACTCATTGAACAAATCGTTCATATTTACAGGATGTATGATTACAAGACTCAGGTGTTGGCTGCAAGCATTCGTCACAGTATGCACATCATTCGTTGTGCGGAAGCCGGAGCTGATGTGGCAACATGTCCGCTTAGTGCCATCACCGATTTACTGAAACATCCGCTTACCGATATTGGTCTGGCCAAATTTCTTGCCGACCATGCATCAGCGAAATAACCTGCAAGCCCCTGCGTGATGCTCAATCGTTTCTCGTTTGGTGTTTTCACCTTTCTTTACAGGCATGCCTTCTTTATTTACAAGCCTCTTTATTATTTCTTTAAGAAATATAAGGACCGGCATGAGATAGCACTCATGAAGCAGCTGATTCGTCCCGGAATGACGGTGCTCGATATCGGATCCAACATTGGCTTTTACAGTGAATTATTTTCTGAGCTTGTCGGAGAGCATGGTCGGGTACACTGTTTTGAACCCGATCGCGACAATTTCCGTCATCTTCAAAAAGCAGTGGAACACAAAAAAAATGTGACACTCAACAATGCTGCAGTCTCGGAACACGATGGTGAAATTACCATTTATACTTCTCACCGTCTCAATGTAGATCATCGAACCTATGAGCCGGAACAGTATCAGGATAAATATCAGGTGAAGTGTATTTGCATTGATAATTACCTCGCCGCTGAAACGGAAGTAGGTTTCATTAAAATGGATATTCAGGGTGCCGAATATCAGGCTGTGAAGGGGATGAAGCAATTGTTGCAGCGTTCTGTGAATCTTTCAATTCTTAGTGAATTTGCTCCGCTCTTTCTGGAAGGAAGTGAAAAGGGTGCAGCCGACAAACTCATTCCGTTGTTGAGTAGTTTTGGTTGTATCACTTACAGAATATACGACCGGTCGCTCACAAAGTACGATACTGCAGGCAACGACTGGAGGAAAGAAGCGGCAAAAGTCAATACTGATTTTTATTTCAATATACTGGTAGTGAAAGGAAATGATGAAATGATTAATAATCTGTAAGCATGAAACCTGTAAAGAAGAACATTCAGCCAAAAGCTCCGGCGGCGGCGAAAAAACAAGTGGCACTTTCTGTTTTTGAGCAAACGGAACAATTCTTCCGTAATAATGAAAAGGTCGTAATACTGGTGATCACTTTACTTGGAATCCTTTTCTCATTTCTGCTCTTTGATGTTAAAATCAGTGAAGGAAACGACGATGCATTGTACATTGAAGGAGGTTATAATTATGCCACCGATTTTTCAAATTATCGTTTCACTGCCAATGCCCCGTTATATCCTTTCTTTCTTGGCGGTGTAGTTTATTTATTCGGACTGAATCTAATATTGATGAAAGCCATCAATGTAATTTTCTTCAATGCTGCAATTGTATTGCTGGCACTGGCTTTCAGACGCCGTATTCCCGGAATGGTTTTATACCCTGCACTTCTGGTAATGGCTCTGAATTCTTATTTTCTTTATTATGCCAGCCAAACATACACCGAATCGCTCTTCATGATGTTACAGGGGTTGACCCTTTGGGGAATCCTGAACAGCTTTGATAAAATGGATCTGCATCCCGGTGACCTGAAGAAAAACTGGATTCATTTCCTGAAAATCGGCTTGTTGATTTTTCTGCTTACCTATTGCAAGAATATTGCGATAGGAGCAGTCGGCGCACTGGTATTGTACTTTCTAATTTCGAAGAAATATCTTGAAATGGTTTACAGTGTTGCAGGATATGCACTGATCAAATTCCCTTTTGAAGCATTTCGGTCAATGATTTGGGGCAGTTCAGGACAATACAGCAACCAGTTACAGATTTTGCTTCAGAAAGATGCCTACAATCCTTCAATGGGTACTGAAGATATCAGCGGATTCATCGGTCGCTTTTTTGGAAACTTCGATATTTATATCTCCAAACGTCTTTTTCAGATACTTGGGTTCTATGATCCCGATGCTATAATAATCAAATCCGCCTTGGGTGTATTTGCTTTGTTGCTGGGAATTTTTGGCATTTATTGGATTTTTAAGAATGGCAATAAAGCTATGATTTACCTGGTGCTTTTTGCAGGTTTGCAAATGGGGCTCACTTTTCTGGTGCTTCAAACAAAATGGGATCAGCCGCGATTGGTCTTAATTTATGTGCCCTTTATACTTATGATCATCTTCTTTGGGATTTATAAGTTTACAGAAAATAAAGGGGTCGGAGGTTTCTCATTATTACTAACGGTATGGCTATTGGTAATTTCAAGCGTTTTCATTTCGACGTCTAAAAAGGCAGTTAAGAATTTTCCGGTGTTGAAGAAGAACCTTGCCGGCGACAAATTTTATGGCTACACTCCCGATTGGTCCAACTTCCTTAAGCTGAGTGAATGGTGTGCCGACAGCCTTCCTGCAAATAGTCTGGTCGCCAGCCGAAAGGCACCTATGTCGTTTGTGTATGGCCATGGTAAGAAATTTTATCCTGTTTATACGGTTCCTGCTGTAGATTCACTTACCAAACTCTCCAATCCCGATTCAGCTCTTGCTTTACTGAAAAAGGAAGGGGTTACACACATCATCGTTGCCAACCTGCGACGCAACCCTAAAAAAGTAGATGGCTATATCATCAACACCATTCATCGGATGATTTACCCGATTTCACAGAAGTATCCGGCCAAATTGAAATTTGTGAAGAAGTTTGGTGATACTGAAGATGCCCAACTTTACGAAATCAGATACGATAACTGATTTGCCGGAAAGGAGGAGGTCAATGAACCGGTTCCTATAGCATACTAAAAAAAGTGGCTTCCGTAGAATATTAACTACAAGCGTTTTATATATTAGTTGTAGCTTTACATATCAATTTAAGATACCCACTTAATGAACGTTTGGTATGAAAAAATCGAACATCCTGTCTAACAACGCCTACCGAACCATTCTGGAGGTAGCCGTGTTTGCTGTGGCTGTGTACTTCATCTTTGCAGCCTAAGCAGTCAAGATTCAGTAATTTGTTTTAAATCAACACATTACAATCTTAAAATTAACCTTACACCTTACATTAACACCAAAAAAGGGACTATAAAAAGTCCCTTTTTTTTGTGGCTGAAAATGATGGTCTATTTATTCACGACCAGCTTACGGACCGTGGTATTGTTAATTTTCACGAGATAAATTCCTGCTTTGAAGTTTTGCAGGGGGATGCCGGCCTGATTCAGATCATCTGCATTTGCGGTCCATATTGCTTTTCCCGTAAGGTCGGTGCATTCAAGATGGGTGAGGTTCTTAACTCCTCCAACGTTCGCTATGTTATTTGCAGGGTTGGGGAAAATAAATACGGTAGTTTCATTTTCAGGAGAAGAAATACCGGTGGGGCAATCATTTCCATATTTAGGAGTGGTATTGAGGAAAGGTTGCCACGGGCCGGTAGCATCAGGACAACGTCCGTAGCTGATATCGGCCGATTGTGGACCAAAGATGTAATAATCGTAAATGGTTCCGTTGCTATTGGTAAGATAAATTTCTTCTCCTGCAGAAGAGAGTTTAAAATTGCAATGCAATTCGGCTGGGTTATTGTCTTCATCGGCCCACACCAGGAGGAAGCCGTTTGCCGGAATCACCGTTCCTGCGGGGAATGCCCATTTGGTAAGTTGTGTTGCATCATCGGAAAGATACAATCCGAAAAGTGATAGTGGCTGTGAGGTGGTATTAACCAGTTCAATCCAGTCTTCATGTGCACCAATGGCATCGGTGGTATCGTTTTGGTTCACTGCCAGAAACTCATTGAAGTTCACTTCTCCCGAGGCAGCAGTGCTGAGAGCGGCAGTGAGCTGATAAAATTCATGTTCCGCCCGCTCAGGCGAGAAGATACCGGCACTACCGTTCTCGGCGTATACGTAGTAGTCGGAAAGGGGAGAAGTTACAGTAAAGGATGCGCCAAAAACACCGTCACCGGAGGCACCGTCATTATGAGAACCATCATCGAACATTTGCAGATATTCAAATCGTTTCCAGGTAGCATCACGGTATCCGAGTTTCACCACTGTGCTTCCTGTAACAGTACAATTAATAGTTACAGTTGTGTTGATGGGAGGAGTGGAAGGAATGGCAATAATATTTGAAATGGAAGGTGGTGTAGCTGTAAACTGCGATTGTGAAAGCAGCCATGTTGTTCGTGCTCCCATGAGCTGCGAAATACCCGGAATAGATCCCATACCTCCTGCAACAGCAGTAGTAAGCGAGTTTTGAAACTGGGTATAAGTGTAAAATTTATTGTTGTCGGCCTGCACCGATGAATCGGCAATAGCCTGCATGGTCTGAATGCGGTTTACATACAGGTTGTTTGCAAACTGTTCGTTGATGATGGTCCGCATGTGAGCAAGGTAACGCCGTTTGTACTCGGGGTTTGCCATCAGTTTACTGATGAGCGGTTTTGCGGTATTGGTTTCATGTAATAAAGGCGACATCTGTTGTTCCTGTGTGAGTGTCAGATTTCCCGAACCTGAATTGGTAAAGGAACCAAACGATTCATTAAGATCCCAGCTGATGGTATTGAATCTCTGGTTCACATCTTTATAGAGGTAGTAATTCTGAGAAAACCCTCCGGTATAGCTGTCGAGGTTAACGAGCACATTATTAAATGCAAGCATCCACAGAGCGCGGTCGACATCCAACACATTGATAGCATTGCCTGAATTATTATTCAGTTCATTGATGAATGAAACGAGATCGTTCCATCCATAATCACTTTTCAATTCATAGTTATTGAGATAAAGGGCGCTGTCGTTGCCCAGATAAATCAGTGATGGTGATCCACCACCTCCCGGACCGGCTCCTCCAATTGGGTTACACTTGAAGAAAGTTCCATTGGAGGAATAAAAATGGTCGCCTACAAATTTTTTAGTAATGGCTTCAGCGCTCATGAACAATCCGGTGTAGTTACCGTTGATTTTCACCCTTGCATAATTTGCTTTCGGTGCGTGCATGTAGTTGCGCAGAATTTCATAGGAAGCAGGTTCCCTTGCAAAAGAGGGATCTTTGAAGCCGTTGGAAAGTTTAATGTCGGTGTAGCCCTGATAACTTTGATTACCCTTGATGTAATCGAGTTCGATATGAAGTGGGTTTTTAGCGTTGTTGGCATTATAAGAAGAGTTGCCCTTGTATTTTACTCCTACGCTATCATATGCCACTCCGTTAATGGTCACCTGTGCAGCCACAATATAGCCTTCTGATCCGGTTGCAGCAGTGTCCATCATATAATCCCAATTAGATTGATTGAAAGTGATGTTGATCTCCTGAATGGTGTTGATATCGTAGAAATCACTTTGTGCAATAGCTTTCCCGGAGGTAGCAAAGATCAGGGCGAACGATGCCACTGCAATTAAATTTAGTCTTTTGTTTTTCATAGGTTGAAGTAGGTACCGGGTTTTGACAAATGTTAACGAAAGTGGTTTAAAGAGTTTAGCGAATTTAAAGGATTTTGTAACATGTTGTATATAAGGTAATTCCATGCGCCTTCAGACAATTCAGCCATAAGTATTACCTTTGGTATCGAAATAACGAGGCTATGCAGCAGATTCAGAACTATATCAACGGCGAGATGAGGCCACCGGTGAGCGACCGGTATTTGGATAATATCAATCCTTCTACAGGGGCAGTTTACAGTTTGATACCCGATTCAGATGAACGTGATGTAGAGGAGGCTGTAATGGCTGCACAGAGGGCTTTTCCGGAGTGGAGCAACATGGCGGCGGCAAAGCGTTCAGCCATCCTTGTCAAAATTTCTGAGCTCATCACCCGTGATCTTGAAAAGCTTGCTGAAGCAGAAACCATCGACAATGGGAAGCCTTTGTGGTTGTCGCGATCGGTTGATATTCCCCGTGCTGCTGCAAATTTTCACTTTTATGCAACCGGAATTCTGCACCAGCATAACGAAGCTCATGCTATGGAGCAGACTGCCATCAACTACACCCTTCGTCAACCCATTGGTGTGGCAGGATGTATCAGTCCATGGAACCTGCCATTGTATTTATTCACCTGGAAAATAGCTCCTGCCCTTGCATCAGGAAATTGTGTGGTAGCCAAACCCTCAGAAGTCACTCCTTTTACTGCGTATATGCTTTCGGCGTTATGTATAGAAGCGGGACTTCCAAAGGGCGTCTTAAATATTGTGCATGGTACCGGACCAAAAGTGGGAAGCGCGATTACTGCTCATCCCGGAATTCCTGTGCTGTCATTCACCGGCGGAACTGCTACCGGAGCAGAAATTTCGAGAGTAGCCGCTCCCATGTTCAAAAAGCTTTCGCTGGAACTGGGAGGTAAAAACCCAAATATTATTTTCGCCGACTGTGATTTTGAAAATGCACTGAAGACAACCATTAATTCATCCTTCTCAAATCAGGGAGAAATTTGTCTTTGTGGTTCCCGCATTTTTGTGGAGCGCAGTCTGTATACAAAATTCAGAGACGCTTTTGTCGAAAAGGTGAAGGCGTTGCGTACCGGAAATCCTTTTGATGAATCCAACAGGGTGGGTGCCATTGTGTCGAAGTCACACATGGAGAAAATATTATCCTATATCGAAATTGCAAAGGCAGAAGGCGGCACCATACTTTGTGGCGGTACACAAATTCATCCTGAAGGGCAATTTGCAAATGGCAACTATATCACTCCCGCAGTAATAGAAGGATTGCCCGCCGTTTGCCGTACCAATATGGAAGAAATTTTCGGACCTGTGGTAACGATCATGCCTTTTGATACTACTGAAGAGGTGATAGGTTATGCAAATTCAACCAAATACGGACTCGCTGCAACGGTATGGACCCAACACCTGACACGGGCACATCAGGTAGCGGCACAACTGCACTCCGGAATTGTTTGGATCAATTGCTGGCTCCTTCGTGATTTACGTACTCCATTTGGAGGCGTAAAGCAATCAGGTGTAGGACGTGAAGGGGGATTTGAAGCACTTCGGTTTTTCACGGAAGAAAAAAATGTTTGTGTGAAACTTTAAAAAAATCAATGACAATTAATTGTCATTGATTGTCATTGGGTCATTAATTGTCATTGCTGGTCATTGGTAGTGGATCCCAATTCTTCATTCTTAATTCTTCCAGGGTCATTAATTGTCATTGGTGGTCATTGGTAATGGATCCCAATTCTTAATTCTTAATTCTTCCGTGGTCATTAATTATCATTGATGGTCATTAGTAGTGGATCCCAATTCTTAATTCTTAATTCTTAATCACTAGTGTCCGGTAAAAACGAATTTATTTAATTTCATAAAAATTAACCCTCTTATTTGGGTAAGTTTCATGGTTTGTTCTTAAGCAGGCCCCTTTATGCTGAGGAGAATAAATTGTATTGGTAGTTTTCATTTGATTCTGGCGTAACTATTTTTGCTTTTTCCGGATTATTTAAGAATTTATTTAAGTCCGTATAATTCATTAAATGCAGCCTGATTAATGATGCTAAGTTCGTGAAGGCCCAGTGCTTTTTCACTCTGCTCGTAGCTGCTTTGAGTAACAGATCTGCTATTAGTGTACACCATATTTGTATCCGAATGGCATTTTCATTATCTCCCAAAAAATATTGAAATTGTAAAGCTTGTTTCATTCTTTTAAACAGAAGTTCTATCTGCCATCGTTGTTTATAGATCGCCGCTACAGTGGATGCATTGATTCTAAAATTATTGGTCAAAAAAGAGAATTCCCTCTTATTGACCGTGTCATAATATGTAATCAGTCGACATTGTACTTTTTGAATTTGAGTGCTTTTATGTCCAATAATTACTACTTCATCTTTTAAGACACCCGCATCTCGATCCAACGCACTTACTTTTCTCTTGTTGACTTTAGTGACGATGGTATTATACCTCAAACGTGTAACCCAATTCACTTTTTGCTCATTCCATTTGTGAAATTGCCTGAAACTATTATATCCTTTATCAAAGACCACATAACTGCCCGCTGCGCATTGTAACTTGCTGAGAAAAGTCGCATCATTGGCTGCAGCAGATGAGATCATTACCAGACCGGGAACATCCTCTGTGGCTTTTACTGCCATATGAATTTTAACACCACCCTTACGCTTTCCGTTCGAAGGCTGTCGGCCAGCAGCTTTTAGTATTTCTTGGTATAGCCCAATTGTCGTAGAATCAATAATATAAAGCTTCTTGAAAACGCTGCCGCGCAACCTGCTGTCCGGTAAAAGATGGCTTACCTTCTTATAGCTTTGGTAAAAAATCTTTTCGAAAACTTCACTCGATCTGCGAATATTGGCATCTGCTAGGGTGCTGCGTCTTACAAAATGCTTATGACCAATACTCTGCAAACGTCCCTCACATGCCTGAAGACCCGTAGTAACTTCTCGTAAACTCGTGCAATGCTGATATACAGTATATAACATGGTGGTCAGATGCTGCCAGGTAGTAAACTTTTTACAGTAATGGTCACTCTTCTGTGCCTTAACGATTTGATCAACTTCCCGCTTATCTATAAATTTAATAAGTTGAGCCAGGATTGGCTGTCCGGTAAAAAATGTACTTTTGTTCATAGTTGCAGTTTGTTTTGGTCGTGCTTAACAAACATATCAACTCTTAAGGAGATTTCGGTCTCCTTTTGTTGTTTTTACCGGACACTAGTGATTAAGAATTAAGAATTAAGAATTAAAAATTGAGAATTGAGAATTGAGAATTATG
>ERZ650309.1096-NODE-1096-length-12908-cov-6.477632_pt1 | contig 12908 bp, 8 predicted proteins | sample MGYA00376245_ERZ650309 | MGnify/ENA primary metagenome ERZ650309 (study PRJEB26733, sample SAMN07839294) | wastewater metagenome | biome: urban; feature: wastewater treatment plant; material: waste water | place: USA: North Carolina | collected 2016-04-26 ...
AATACCGAGCGGGCAAAATCCTGGGCCGCCTGTGCCGAACCAATCGCCTGCCGCAATTCCAGAATCCGGCTGCGTGTAATCATAAAAACGATCACGGCGACAAATAATCCAACCAGGAACGCAAACCAGCGCACCTGGCTGACTTCTGCCGCAGCGGAAAGCTGTTTGCTGGCAATTTGGAGAAGAAAAGCGTCCCGGTCATCATTGATTTCCTTGACCAAATGGGAAATGGCCTCGTCAATTCGACTGCCGACTTCCTTGAATTTTCCGAGATCAAATTTTGATTCCTTCGGCGAAGTATCGGAAGCCGAATTGGCCGAATCACCACTGGGCTTCTTTAAAGCCTTTTCCTCTTCCTTCACCAATTTTTCGATGGAACTTAAAAATTCCGGCACGGCGGCTTCAACTTCGCGCCAGGCAGCCAACTCTGTTGTTTTTATCGTTTGCTGTTTCGACCGATCTGCCCAAAACGCTTTGGCGTTTTCAAATGCTTTATCAAATTCTTGTTTTGCTTCATTGAGCACATAGCTGTATGGCTTTATTGACACCGGAAGAAGACGCGTGGAACGAACCAACTGTGCTTGCGCAATCAGGTTGACCTCTTCTTCCTGAATCTTGCCCGCTTTTGTCAGACGGTTTTGGTAATCCAATGAAATGTCGTTCGCCAGATTGCTGATTACCTGAAGCTCTTTCACGCTGCGCGACCCAATCAACCAAATCAGCGCCAGCAAAGACACGAACCCTATGGTCAGCGCCGAATTGATCAGCACCAGTTTCGGTTGGTCAGCATTTGATGATCTTCGCATCATGTTGTTTAAGGCTATGATTTCCCGGCCGACTGCCGATGATGGCTCCGCTTAAGCTGATAAAGCCGTTGATCCGCAACCTGAATCAGGTCAAAGGCACTGACGGCATCGGTTGGCAACGACGCGATGCCCCAACTGATTTTGACGCTGCGCAAAAACTCATCTTCGCCGCCCAAGACGGTTTGTTGGCTCTCGATCCGTTTTAAAGCTATTTCAATCACTGCGCCGGACGTTTCAGGACAAAGCGCGACAAATTCATCTCCGCCATAGCGAAAGACCGGGTCGCTCAATCGAAACGAAGTTTGCAGCAAGCGCGCCACATGAACCAGCACACGATCACCCGCCTGGTGCCCCAGCCGATCATTGACGGATTTGAAATCATCTACGTCGAACATCACGACTGTCAGGTGACGACCATATCGCTGCGCGCGCGCCACTTCTTCACTCATTCGTTCTTCAAAAGCTGCCCGGTTCAGCAATCCTGTCAAAGAATCACGCCGGGCTTGCTTCGTCAGCTTTTGGAATCGCCGCTCGCAATAATCTTTCACACCTCTCTGAAAGCATTCGTCCAACGCTTTGTGCAAAGACGATTGCAACGCGATCAATTCACCTTTGGTCACGCTTTCGGCCTGGCGTTTCAACACATCGTCCACAGATTGCCGCAGAGAGCGTTCCGCAGCCTGCAATTCTTCCAAACCGATTTTGCCGCCGTTTATGGCAGTACGCTCAAACCAATTGTTTGCTGAAAGCAACACTCTTGTTCGCTCCTGCTGCAAAGTTTCGGAAAAAGTATTTGGCGCCATTGATGGATTCCCAGAATGAACCGAGCGAATTGAATTTTGCGCGGCTCGGTCATTATAGTCCGACCGCCGTAACCTGCGGCAACCACACAAACTTGGGAGACACTTACGATGACCACAAGCTACGATGTCGCCGTTTTCGGCGCGGGAGTTTTCGGTTCCTGGACGGCTCTTTGGCTGCAACGCGCAGGGCTGAAAGTTGCGTTGATGGATGCGTACGGCGCAGCTCACAGCCGATCCAGTTCCGGCGGAGAATCTCGCATCATTCGCATGGGGTACGGCGCGGACGAAATTTACACGCGCTGGTCACATCGTTCGCTTGGGTTATGGAAACAGTTGTTTGCCGAAACCGGCAAGCCGGACCTGTTTCAACCGACCGGCGTGCTGTGGATGGCGCGAGAAAATGATCCGTACAGCTTGGCGACGCTGGCCACGCTGCAAACGGTCGGCATCAAATTCGAGCAATTACGGCGGGATGAAATGAATCGGCGCTATCCGCAAATCAATTTCGGCGACATCAGTTGGGCGATTTACGAACCCGATAGCGGCGCGTTGCTAGCAAGACGAGCCGTGCAAACCGTCGCCGAAGAGTTTGTTCGTGGCGGGGATTTGCTGATCGAAGCCGCGTTGAAACCCACCGGTTCCGGCAAGCTCGGAACGGTCAAAACCGTTAGCGGCAACGAAATCAAAGCCGGAACTTTTATCTTCGCTTGCGGCCCCTGGCTGCCAAAATTATTTCCGGAATTGCTGGCAAATCGGATTCATCCGACGCGACAGGAAGTTTTCTTTTTCGGTTCTCCGGCTGGCAACCAGCAGTTTGCTTCGCCCCAAATGCCGACGTGGATTGATTTTGGCGGAGAATTTTACGGCCTGCCGGATATGGAACATCGCGGATTCAAAGTCGCGCTGGATCGCCATGGTGCGGCAATTGACCCGGATTTGGCTGAACGAACTACGACGCCTGAAATCCTAAGCGAAGTCAGAGGCTTTTTGGCCGAACGCTTTCCGGCGTTGAAAGATGCGCCGGTGATCGAAACGCGCGTTTGCCAATATGAAAACACTTCGAACGGAAACTTTCTGATTGATCGTCACCCGGATTTCGACAACGTCTGGCTGGTCGGCGGAGGTTCCGGCCACGGATTCAAACACGGTCCGGCTCTGGGCGAATACGTCGCAGCCAAAATCACTGAAGGCGACGATGTCGAACCACGCTTCAGTCTGGCGACGAAAGAAGCTGTGCGACAACGGTCGGTGTTTTGATCGTCGGAACTTTTCTTCGCCCGTATTTCGTATCTTCACGGCGTAGGAGGAAAGCAAAATGAAAAATCCTGGAACGTCAGCAGTCTTGAGCCTTTTCATTCCCGGCGTCGGCCAAATTTATAACGGGGCAATTTGGCGAGGCATTTTCTGGCTGATCATCACGCCCGGTTTCTGGATTGGCACCGGCGGCTTGCTCGGCTGGGTTTGCCATCTGATCGCGGCGTGGACGGCTTACAATTACGCCAAAGTGCATCCGTATCGAATGCTTGAAGGGCGACTTCGATAACCGGACGACCAAACAATCAAGGCGCAATGAACGGCGACGGATTCAAGCTGTTCATTGCGCCTTCTGCGTTTTAGCTGACCTGAGACTTAGGGACAGACGCAGGTATTGTTGGCGATGTTGCTATCGTTGATCAGAAATACAGGAGCAATCGGGTTTGGTTTGAACCGGACGCTGCCTCGGTTTTGCGGAGCGATGATGCAGCGATCAAGCGTCGCCATCAGCTTGGCATCCTCCAACGTTACCAGACATGTCGTTCGAGTGACTTTCGCTTTCCCCATCACAGTAAACCCGCTCGGCCCACATCGTATGAACTGATAATCTCCTGTGAAGGAATTGAACCGCAGAATGTCGCCGTTCACGTCGTCCTGCATGCAGACATCAAAGACCGTCACTTTGAAACTGCAACTGACCGAATTCATCGCTGCGTCCGTGGCGGTGATTGTCACCGTCGTCGTGCCCAGCGGGAAGCTGGTGCCGGATGCTTTGGAGAATGTGACGCTGGTTGCACACGCCGCGTCAACGATCACGGGCGGCGGATAATTGACGACGACGCTGGTGGTTCCCGGACTAGGCGTGATCGCAATCACATCCGCCGGACAGGTGATTGACTGAAGCTGTCTGGCCAACCCGGAAACCGCCACCATCTGTGATCCCATATCGGGGTCGTTGCTGGTTACGGTCAGGTTGGTGGATTTAAGTCCCGTGCTGGTCGGCGTGAAATTCACCTGGAAGCTGAAGGACGAACCGCAGGAAATGGTTTTGGGAAAGCCTCCGACCGGCGCGACAACGGCAAATTGCGGGTTTCCTGAACTGATCGAAGTGATCGTCAAATCCGCTCCGCCGTTGTTGGTAATCATCATGTTCTGAGTGCTGCTGGTGCCGACACATGTGTCACTGAACGCCAGACTGGCTGGCGCTTGAATGTTCGGATCAAGCGTTACACGGAAAAAGATCGGATCGTGATTAGCAAAAGGACGACCGAACGGAACGCCATTGCCTGTGAAGACTCCGAAAAAGGTGTTGCCGACAGCTTTCAATTGCTGGTAATCGCCCAACACACGTTGCCGCGAATTGCCGTTGTCTGTCGCGACTGACAGGAAAGTAGACAGAACGCGATCAGTAAACGTCACACCTTGATCCATGCTCATTGCCAGATGCGCCGTAAACACCGGAAAGCCACTCATCCCCGTCCCGTCAAAAGTCGTGTACAGCACACCGACAACACCATTGGTTGTCACAGCTACGGAAGGCAGCGCAGCTTGCACCTGACCAGTGACGAAGTTTTCAGCGCCAATGTTCAGACCACCTGATCCGTTATCAGTTAATCGTCTGATGCTTAACCGATTATTTCCCGTTCCCGAATCACGATTGCCGTATGCGTAATAGACGTCTCCGTTGGTGGGGTCTACTGCGGCGTGATCCGCTCCGCCCAGCAAGGCGTTGACCGTCCCAAATTTCGCCGTCGGTTGCGTGCTATCTGCCGTTGCGACGGCAATGCCGCCCGCCATTCCGTTCAACGTCCAGGTACTGCCGCCATCCGTCGAACGATTGAGCATAAAGTTGATGTTTTTCGACCCGCCAGCTCCGGCAGCGTTAAAGCGTTGGAACAGGCTGTAAACAGTTCCATTGCGCGGATCAACGGCCAGCCTGTGGCCCGGATTGATCGAACCGGTTGAAGTGCCAGACTGATTGTCCGGAGTAAAACTGGGCGGGTTTGAATTATGACCGACAGAAACTTGCATATCCGGCCCGCCGCTGAAATCGTCGTAAGCCACATAAACATCATCCTGATCCGCCGCCAAATTGTTGCGCGTGACCTGCAACCAGGGCTGATCCGTATTGCCTGCACCGGTCAAATTTGTCGCTTGCGTCACTCCGCCCATCAGCAACCAGCCCCAGGAAAGCGCATTGGCCGGATTGGTCGTTGTGCCAGTGAACACGTTGAGAGTGCCTGTGCCACCGATCAGAAACGTGACTGAAAGACGGTTGCCACGCCCGTAATCAACAACTTGATCACAGGGACAGCCTGCGGCGGCGATGCCCGGAGGCGAAGGTATCGAAAATTGTTTGGTCCAGGTTGCGCCCGCGTCCGTGGAATGCCACAAGGGGGAATTGGCTCCCCAACCTCCGGAAAACGCCGTAATCACGACTTCGTTTGGGTTGAGCGGATTCACGGCAATGGTCGGTTCCGTGTCGCCGAAGGTGTCGTTGGCGTTAAGCGTCGGATCGGTATTGCTGACCACGACATCGCGCACGAAAAGTGGCGTGGTAGAAAGACACAAAGCCGCCGCCGAGGATTCCAGTTGGCGTATCTGGGTGCGCCGAATGCCCGGCGGTCGCGGAGTCGGTGTCGGTGTCGGTGTCGAAACAACGACGGGATTCTTATCTTCGGGAATGGCTGGCCTCGTATACGGGGTCAGGTCAGGTGGAAAACTGATGGTTGATTCCTGTGTTTGCGCGGTAACCTGTTGCGGCTTAAACCTAAGCGGCAACAGCAGTGCGCAAATCAGTGTGAGTGTAAAAACAACGAACAAACTGTAGCGAAACGGTTTCATGGATTTTCTCCTTTGGTAGGTTGACCGTTTGAGCGCTCACGTTCCGTCAAGCTGGATTAGGCAGTGGCGACAGGTGGAAAGAGGCTTAGCCAGAGTCGAATGAAACCCAGCGGCGCGCAAGCGTGGTGTGTCGGCTTGCTGTCAGGGAAGAGAGACAGCGAATGACGCTCTTTGAGAAAGAGCCTATTTTTTTCTCGTTGTGGTTGAAACCACCTATGCTCTATCGGCTGATCCGTTATTGGACGGGCGGATTATAGCACCGGGGTTGAGGAGGGCAATTTGTTTCTTCGAATTGGCCAATTAATGGTTGTGTGGATGCGATCAACTCGCATCCACACAAAAATCCTCCTAGTTCATCTTGCCAAGAATCACTGTCGGAACGTTGTGCTTTTTCAACGGGTCATTCACCTTCGGCAATTGTTCGCGGATGAATTTTTCGGATTCGGCAATTTGAGTTTGGAATTCCGGTTGAATTTCAGCAAAGAATTCTTTTTGCGCTTTGGTCGGAGCTGTATTGACTCCCTGAATCGTGCTGAAGAGCAAAGAGAGTTTATCGCTGATCATCAGCTTGCCGCCTTGCAAGCCGCCGTCGGAATCTCCGCTGGCCCGGCTGGCAAGTTTGTTGATTTCGCCGTCAATCTGTTTAATCGAATCGGCAATGGCTGTGGTTAGTTCTTTCGGTGCGTCAGGCATTTGCGCTTTCACTGTGCGTTCGATCTGCTGCAATTGGTCTTTGACGCTGTCCAGAGTCCGCAAGGTCACATTCACTTTCGAACTCATCTCTTGCAACTTCATTGAAAGGTCGAATTGCTCCTGCAACTCCGCCGCAGTCACCTTCACCGTTGGGTCAACGCCAACCTGCACTTTCTTTTCCTGGGATTTGTCTCCGATGACCAGCTTGACGGTGTACGTGCCGGACAGGACTTGTGGGCCGCGCGGACGGAATCCGAATCCGCCGCCAAGTTGTTCCAACTGTTCCGGCGTCAATTGCCGACGCTGCGTTGCGCCTTCGATTGCTAAATCCCACGAGGCGCGATTGAAGCCTTTTTCTTTTGGAATGTTGGCGACTTCACGAATGACTTTGCCTGTGGAATCCAGAATCTGAAGTTTCGCCGTTGTCTTGGCATCAAGCTTGTCTTTCAGGAAGTAAGTGATGATCGCTCCGCTGGGCGGGTTCGGCCCGGCAAACGGTTTGTCGCCAATGCCGTACCGCGTGAAGCGTGTGGTGAAGCGAATCGCCGGACGAACATCAAACAGCGTCGTGTCTTTGGCGGCAATGTCTGCATTCATCTGCTGAATTGCTGTCGCGTCGTCCAAAATCCAGAATCCGCGACCATGCGTCGCCAGAATCAAATCGTTTTCGCGCGGATGCACAAAGATATCGTGAACCGCGACGTGCGGCAGATTTTTCATCCCCAACTCAATCCAGGTTTTGCCGCCGTCGTACGTTCCATACAATCCAAGTTCAGTCCCGGCATACAGCAAACCTGTATTTTTCGGGTCTTCTTTCAACACGTGAACGTAAGCGCTTGACGGCAAATTGCCCGTAATGTTCGTGAAGCTTTTGCCGCCATCCGTGGTTTTGAACACGTATGGTTTGTAATCGTCCAGCATGTGCCGATCGAACGAAACGTACGCCACGTCGGCTCCGGTTACTGATGGTTCGACGTGCGACACTGCCGAGTTCGCCCCAAGACCGGGAACATTCTTCGTCATATTCGACCAGTTTTTGCCGCCATCCGCGGTTACCTGCAAATTGCCGTCATCAGTTCCTGCCCAGATGATTCCGGCCTTGGCGGGCGATTCGTTCACGCTGATGATCGTGCAGTGATATTCCGCCGTGGAGTTTTCAGTGGCAACCGGGCCGCCAGCATCTTTGAGTTTTGCCGGATCGTTGGTCGTCAAATCTCCGCTGATCTTTTCCCAGGTTTTACCGAAATCCGCCGATTTGAACAGCACGTTCGCGCCCATGTAAATCGTCGTTTTGTTGTGAGGGGAAATCACCAACGGAGTGTTCCAGTTGAACCGATACTTTTGATTTTCCGCCGCGCCGCGTCCAGCTCCCGCGTATGCTCGCAAAGATTGCTGTTCGCGGTTTCGCATGTCGGTGGAAGTGATGTTGCCGCCCTGTGAAAGCGACAGATAAATTTCCGGATCGTCCGGATGATTCAGCACCTTGAATCCGTCGCCAAACGCCGTCATCCGCCAATCGTCATTCAAAATTCCGGCAGGTTCGCGCGTGCGGCTTGGGCCAGTCCAACTGCCGTTGTCCTGCATTCCGCCCATCACGTTGTAAAACGGTAGCCGGTTGTCGGCGTATACGTGATAAGGCTGAGCCAGCGGCAGGTTGTTGACGTATTCCCACGATTCACCCTGGTTAACGGAAACAGCCACACCACCATCATTGCCAACCCACATGCGTTTCGGGTTCAGCGGATCAATCCACATAGCGTGGTAATCAATGTGAATTTGCGGAGCGATGGTTCGGTAGCTGCGGCCTCCATCAATCGAAACATATAGCGGCGAAGAAACCGCATACACGCGGTTTTCGTTTTGCGGATCAACGCGCACGTCGGTGTAATAAAACCCGCGACCGACAATGTTCGATTGACGATATACGTTGCGGAAGGTGTCGCCTTTGTCGTCGGAACGGAACATCGCGCCTTCTTTGGTTTCGGCAATGACGTACACCAGGTTGGGATTGTTCGGCGCACAGCGAACGCCAATGCGTCCAATCAATTTCGGCAATCCATTTGTCAGCTTTGCCCAGGTTCGCCCGCCGTCAATCGAACGGAACACGCCGCCCTTTTCGCTGCCGCTGGTAAACGTCCACGGTTTGCGCTCAAAACGCCAAACTCCGGCATAAAGAATATTCGGGTTTTGCGGATCAATGTCCATGTCCGAAATGCCGTGTTCGGCATCCACAAACAAGGTCTTCGCCCAGGACTTGCCGCCATCAGTGGTCATGAACACTCCGCGCTCTTCGTTCGGCCCGAAGTTATGACCGAGCGCGCCGACAAACACGATGTTTGGATTGGTTGGATGAATGACGATGCGCGTGATGTACATCGTGTCTTTCAATCCCATGTTCTGCCAGGTTTTGCCGCCGTCTGTGGATTTATACACGCCGTCGCCAAACGAAACGCTATTGCGAGCATTGCCTTCGCCGGTACCGACCCAAATCACATCGGGATTATTCGGTTCCAGCGCGATGTCGCCTACCGAATGAGTTCCCAGCCGTTCAAAAATCGGCTTCCAGGTCACACCGCCATTGGTCGTCTTCCACACTCCGCCGTCCGCCGCGCCGACAAAAACAATATTCGGGTCGCCGGGCACGCCTTCGACATCAGACACACGCCCGTCAAAAATCGCAGGGCCAATGCTGCGCCATTCCAACCCTTCGAAGGTTTTGGAATCCACCGTGCCGTTGGCAACAGGAGTAGGTTTAGCAGGCTCGTTGTTGGCCGACACCCAGGTCGAAGCAAAGACAAATGCGGCAGCGATGGTCAACAGTAATACCGCACGTCTGGAAGAGAAGAGACGACGAAAAGACACGGCAACCTCCGGGAAGTTTGATTGGTTTTGTTACGTAAATCAGGAGATCAACAGAAGCAGGCGGAATTTACTGTGGCTGATCGTTATTCGTCAATTCGCGCTTTGAGTAGACGTCATGAAGGTTGAGAATTTGTGATGCCCGCGTCGGCAAAAGCATTATTTAGCAAGTCAGAAATGCCAAGTTCAGCAGCCCAGGCATTAAGGTAATCGTAATCAAGTGTGCCAGCCTGCACTTTCAGAACCCCAAGAATGTCATCCCATTGCTTTTCTGAAACCCCGCCGCCTTTTTTGTACCACAGTAATTTTTGCAGCACTGTCGTTTCCGCACTTGAGATATACCTTGCCGTTGAATCTTCATCTGCAAGCAAAGGCTTTAACTGGCGCAGTCGCATACCTTCTTTAGACCACGAATCACCTTGGGGAATAAAGATATCAACCTTATACATTTTATCGAGATAGATCATATTGAAACTGGCCTGAGTCCGAACCGCTCGCCGAACAGCATGCTCATCAATATAGAAATCTTCTTCAAAAACTGAGACCAACTTTGCAATTTGCTGTTCTTTAATGTCGGCGACTAAATCAACGCCCAGGGTCAGACGAGGGATTCCGTGGACAATGCTCGCCACTGACCCGCCAATCAAATACGGAATCCCAATCTCTTCCAGTTTGCTTGTCACTAACAGCGCCACCTTAATTGAATCAGGAAACAGGTCGAATGATATGGATTGATCTTGTGGCATCAGTAACCTTCTTTTTCAATATCCCAATTAAAAGCGTCTTTCATCAACGCCGGCTCAATCCATCGAGACGCCAATCTCAACTGCAACTCGTGTTTGTCCGCATTTGGGTGACGGCGCTTGATATCTCCAAGTGCAAGCAACTGAGCGGTGTAATTTAAATCCTGCATAATTTGTAGTTTCTGCGCGGCAGACATCTTGCGGTAGCCTTCGATCAGCATCTGTTCAATTTCCGGCGGTGTGTCCATTGCCATTGGTTTCATAACTTGATGTTGAGGCAGAAAACAACCATTCGTCAATGATTCAGCGGTTCTTTCTGACGATCCGGTAAAGCTGTTCGGTGATGAGTTCCAGTTCGTAATGGCTGCGAATCATTTCCAGCCCGGCGGCTTCGCGGCTGTTTTCGCGCACGCCGGTTTGCCAGATTTCCGGATCGAAATCCACGTACACCGTTCGCCCCGCGTAAAAGAAATCGTCAATCGCTTTGTCGAGCTTGGCGTCTGGCCAGCCCGAACCGGGCGAAATCGTCCGCCAGTACGGTTGAACTCCGATGGCGGAAAAGTAATGAATCAGCGGCGAACGTTGCCCAACAATGAATCCGGAATTCCAGGGAAGTTTTTCGACTTTTGCGATGAAGCGCAAAGCCCCATTGGCGTTCCATTCAGCGCTGTACAATTCTTTGGCTTCGTAATTCCAGGTGGCTTGGGTCAGGGCAATCAAGCCAAGTGACACAATCGCGCCGCGCACAGGTCGCAGCGTCAGCAATTCGGCCAAACACCATCCGCTGACCGCCCCCAAGCCCAGCAAACCTGTCAGCGCATATCGCGGGTTGACCGGCAAATCGTGATTGGCAAGCAACACCAAATCGGCGAGCAACCCGCACAGTCCAAACAGCCACAACAACCGCAACTGCTTTTTCGCCGACAGCCAAACCAGCGCCAACGGCGAAAGCATCGCGACCGTCGCTGAACCAATGAACGCGAACCTGCCGAAAAACCAGAGGTTGCGAATGGAAACCGGAAAGCGTCGCCGCTCTTCTGCGCTCAACCGATACCATTTCGTTACGGCGTCCAGATACAAATTGCCTTCGCGCAAATACCAGAACACCATTCCGCCAATCGCCGCCAAGCCGGTCAACGCCAACGCCAAGACAACCGTTCTCCACCTTACACCGTAACTCCAGCCTGCCAACGCAATGAAAGGGAAGTAAAAGACAGCAAACTCTCGCACGTTGGCGCTGAGGCCAATCAAAAAAGCCGCGATCAAAAAACTGCCCAATTGATTCAACCGCAAACTCCGCAGCATCCACCATAACGACCAGCTCAACATCAGAAAGCCTGGAATTTCACTCATCGCCCGCCCGCTGTAGGTAATGAAGTACGGCGAGGCAACAACAATTAGAGTTCCGAAAAAGGCCGCCAATTTGCTGGCCGATAGCTCCTTGCAGAGCGCGTAAATTCCTGTAATGGCCAGGCCGGTTTGCGCAATGACGCCGTATCGCAACAGCAGGTAAGCACTGTCAGGCTTCCAATCGAACCAACGATGCGCGGCGCTCCATAGCAAATGGTTGTAGCCAAGAAACAACGCTCGCCCAAGCCCCAGCACGGAGTACTGCCCTTCGACAACGCTGGCTGTGTAATCGAATCCGTCCCAGTCGGAAATGAACCGATCTTGATACTTCCATGCCAGCCACCACGAAATGCAGGCGAGTGGCAGCCAGAAATAGAAATCCTTTTTCCAGTCGTGAGTTGGGAGTGGGGAGTGGGGAGTGGGGAGTGGGGCAACAGGTGATCGGTGGCCGGTTATCGGTTGTCGGTTAATCATTCAAAACGGCTTGGTGGTCAGCAATCAGTGATTTTTTCCGACCACCCTCCACCGATCACCAACCACCGGAAATCAGCCTTTCGGCGCGTAATACCCTTTGCGATGACGAACTTTCAGTTCTTTCATCTCTTTTTCGGTTTTGGTCTTCAGTTTAACTTCGATCTTGCGAAAGCTGCCGTCAGCGGCTTCGTTTTTCGGCTCGTAAGCCAGCAAATATTGCTGGCGCAGATCGCGTTCCAGTTGAGAAAACGCGTCTTCCATCTCGCGGTTGTTTTTCGGAATGATGGCGCGGCCTCCGGTGGCATCACAAAGTTTTTTCAGCACGCCTTCGTCAATGCCATACCGTCCGTGGTCGCCAATGCCGATCGCGTAAATCACGGCTTCGGCTCTCAAAGCTTCGTCAATCGCGTCACCGATTTTCATTCGGCTGGTGGTGTCTTCGCCGTCGGTGATCAAAATGATCGTCTTGCGTCCAGGCTGTCTGGCCAGCATATCAGCACTGGTCGCCACAATTGCGTCATAGAGCGAAGTTCCACCTTGCCGCGATCTGCCATTGATCGGGGGCGTTGGTCCACCGAAAACTCCCACTGGCGGGGGAGCGACGAATTCGATTTGATCCAGTCCGCGACGAATGCGCGCTGGGTTCGAACTCAAATCCTGCATGACAGTGGTTTCGCCTTCGAACTTTAAGACAGCAGCGGTGTCTTTGCCGAAACGAATGACTGAATCCACGAACCGGCCTCCGGCTTCTTTCAACAGCGGCAAGGTGTATTGTTCGCTGCCGCTGACATCCACCAGAATCGCCATTGTCAGGGGCAGATCGAATTCCTTCTTGAACGCAAAAATTTCCTGCGGTTGGCCATTTTCCAGAATTTCGATGTCTTCCTGTTTCAACTCATTCACGTAACGGTTCTGTTTGTCCTGAACGCTGAACAGGACGTTGACCAATTGCGTGCCGATCTTGATCGTCTGTTGCTCTTCTTCCTTTTTTGGAGGTTTCTGCGGATCCTGTTTTTGTTGAGTCTGTTTTTTATCCTGCTGCGCGCCGACATTCATCGTTGGCGCGAAAGCAATCGCCGTCG